>JAEEGL011630136.1_pt1 | contig 17893 bp, 16 predicted proteins | sample 9134231 | NCBI WGS metagenome assembly JAEEGL01 (sample SAMN16246548, study PRJNA631951) | gut metagenome | biome: gut microbiome; feature: rumen; material: fiber-attached | host: Bos | place: Iran: Karaj | collected 2018-10 | reverse complement strand
CACATGTAGATAATGTACATATTAAATGTCCTGAATGCGGTGAATTAATGAGTAGAATTCCTGATGTAATTGATGTTTGGTATGATAGTGGATGTGTTCCATTTGCTCAATACCATTATCCATTTGAAAACAAGGAATACTTTGAAACTCATTTCCCAGCTGATTTCATAGCTGAAGGATTAGATCAAACAAGAGGTTGGTTTTATGTATTAATAGTTATTTCAACATTCTTATTTGGTAAAGCTCCTTTTAAAAATGTACTTGTAAATGACTTAATCTTAGATAAAGATGGTCAAAAAATGCATAAGAGTCGCGGAAATGTAGTTCAACCATTCCCAGTTATTGAAAAATATGGTGCAGATGCAACAAGATTCTATATGCCTTATGTAAGTCCAGTATGGACACCTTTAAAATTTGATGAAGAAGGTATTAAAGAAGTAATTTCTAAATTCTTCAGTACTTTAAGAAATACATATAATTTCTTTGCTATTTATGCTGACGCTGATAAGATTGATCCAACTGAATTTAATATTCCAATCAAAGATAGACCAGAAATTGATAAATGGTTACTTTCTAAATACAATCGTTTAGTTAAAAACGTAACTGCTTCTTTTGAAAAATATGATTTAAATGAAGTAGCTCACTACTTAACAGATTTTGTAAATGAAGATTTATCAAACTGGTATATCAGAAGAAATAGAAGAAGATTCTGGTCATCAGTATTAGATGATGATAAAAAGGCAGTTTATAATACAACTTATGAAGTATTAGTTTCATTATGTAATTTAATTGCTCCAATAGCATCATTTACAGCTGAAGAAATTTATCAAAACTTAGTAGGAGATCATTCAGTACATTTAAATGATTATCCTAAATGTGACGAATCATTAATAGATGATCATGTTGAAGCTAGAATGGATTTAGTAAGAGACTTAATTAGTATTGGCCGTTATGTTCGTGAAGAAGCTAAGATTAAGGTTCGTCAACCATTAAAAGAAGCTTTAATTGATGGTAAAAATGAATCATTAATCGGTGATTTAACTGATTTAATCAAAGAAGAACTTAATGTTAAAGAAGTTGTATTTACTAAAGATGCATCAGAATATATGAATTTTATGGTTAAACCAAACTTCAAAATTGCTGGACCAATATTTGGTTCAAATATCAAATATTTCAGTGAAGCTTTAAATAATTTATCATTAGATGATATTAATAAGCTTCGTAACAACGAAACAATTGAAGTTAATGTAGATGGTAGTGATTATACAGTTTCAAGTGATATGGCTGATATAAGAATATCTTCTAAAGAAGGATTTAATGTTGGTTATGAAAATAACAACTTCATTATCTTAAATACAGAATTAACTGAAGACTTAATTCTAGAAGGAATTGCTCGTGAAATTGTTTCTAAAGTACAACAATTAAGAAAAGCAAAAGACTTTAATATTGTTGATCGTATTGATATCTACTATGAAGCAGATGAAAAAGTAGTTGAAACATTTGAAAAATTTGAAGAATATATCAAGAATGAAACATTAGCAGAAAACATCATAGCTAAAAAACTTGATGCAGAAGCAACAGATGTTAATGGCTATGAATTAAAGTTTGATGTCATAAAAAAATAAGCACTTTTGAGTGCTTATTTTTCTATGATCTTTTTTATTTCAGGTAATACTTCTTTATAATCTTTTTTCAATGAATCATATGAGAGTATATCTAATACTTCATCAATTGGAATCCATTTAAATTCATGAGTATCAGTTGAAGCATTATCACTTTTTCCCTCATCAATTGCAATATACATATAGTTTTCTACATCTTCTCCTCTTGGAGTAGTGTATCTAGAAACATATGGTTTAGAAATTATCCTTGCAATTCTTTTAGTTTCTTCAGCGGTTTCTCTTATAGCACATTCTTCTAAGGACTCATTTCCTTCTAAATGTCCTTTAGGAAAGCTATAATCTTTGTGGCTTTCACGGTAGATAATTGCCACACTTTTGAGTTTTAAATTAATCAAATAACAGCCAGCTTTTAATGTCATTTTTATACCTCCAAAAAAATTATATCATATATTTAAAATTTGTTTGACAATACTTCAATTTATCTTTATAATAAGTCCTTAAATGGGGGAGAAAATATGTTAAAAAAAAGTGAAATAACAAGAGTAAAAAGAAACCAAGTTTATGCTGGTGAAGTTGTATCACGTGAATTCGGTTTTATTCGTGGAATGCTATTCATCGTTAACGAAAAAGGCGAAGCCTGTGACTTAATATATTCATCACCAAATTATTCAATTTATGAAATTCAAACACCTGCTCAATACAAAGATCCAATATGCATTAAGCACTCTGTCAATTTAGAAGAAGCTTTAAAATATATGGGTTATAAAGAAGAATTAAGTCGTAGTGATTTAAATAAGATTTATAAGGAACTTATTACAAGTAATAAATGGTTAAAAGATAACATTGAATTATTTGATATTTCAAATAATAATTCTTTACCATATTTTATATATGAAAACTTAAGTTGGGTTAACTTAGAACCAAATGGAAGACCAACTAAAGAAGAATTAATGATAGCTAGCAAATAGCTATTTTTTTTGTTATAATTATACTAGTGATAAGATATGAAAAGGGAATCAAATAAATTTTTAATATTAGGTATCATATTCTTAATTATATGGACTATCCATATGCTAGTAGTTTCACCATTTATAACGAATTCATTTGATGAAACTACAGCTAATATTATTAAAACTATTTTGAAGTTTTTAATATGGTGTGGATTTGGTATATATTTTATCAATAAATATAATAAAGACTTATGGTTAAAAAAAGATAAATTATTTAAGTTAACAAATACTAGGTTATTAATTAAACTGATTATAATGATCATAATAACAGCATTTTTAGCAATGCTTAAAACTCATAAAGGATTTAATATTAATGATTTTACAATTGATGACTTTTTTAACAAATTCTTATTAGTTGGAATTGAAGAAGAAATAGTCTTCAGAGCCCTTTTATTAAATGGCCTATCTAAAAAAGAAAAATTTATCACAGCATCTTTAATAACATCAACTATATTTGCTCTAATACATGTACCACTTTATATAAGAAGTGGAATAGTTGCATCAACAATTTTAATTAACATTATTAAAATAATATGTATAAGTTCAATATATAATTATATTTTTAAAGAATCTAAATCTCTATGGCATATTTTAATAGTTCATAGTTTATGGGATTTACTATTCTTCTTATTTGTCGAATAAAAAAAGATAACATTTGTTATCTTTTATTTATGCAACTTTAACGTCTTTTTTTGCTGCACGCATTTCACGAGCACTCATTCTTACTGTAGTTCCGTTAACGTTTACTTTTTGTAAGTTTACTTTTTGAGCATGCTTTGTAGCATTACAAGCATGACTTCTTCTATTTCCATGTAATGGTGTTTTAGTTGAACAATTTCTAGCCATTTTAACACTCCTTCCAGTTTTATCTCTTCGCTTTAATAACTTTATCATAATATTAATGATAAGTCAAATATTTATTAACAAAAACTTGAATTTATAGTACAATTGAACTAGGAAGTGATAACATGATTACACCTCTAAATATTAAAACTGAATATACTTTATTATCTAGTATGATTAAGGTAAAAGATTTAATAGATTTTGCTAAGAAGAATAATCTAAAATCACTTAATATTACCGATAATAATATGTTTGGGGTTATGGAATTCTATAATGCATGTATAAAGAACAATATCAAACCAATAATTGGTTTAGAAGTTTCTTTAGATGATCATGTGTTTATTTTGTATGCCAAGAATTTTAAAGGTTATAAAAATTTGCTTAAAATCACTTCTAATGAAAAAAGTATTAGTTATTTTGAAGAACATTCAAGTGATTTAATATGTATTATTCCATTTGAATCAAGAGAACTATATGAAAGATTAGCTAAAATATATGAGGACATCTTTATTTCGTTTAAAAATGAAGAAGAAAGATATTTGATTAAAGAAGAAAATAAACTTTATATGAGTAAAGTACTTTATCTAACTGAAGAAGATGGAGATTATATAAAGTATTTATATGGTATTAAAGATGGCTTAAAAGAACCATTTGAATTAGATTTAAATGATTTATATCTTAATCTAGATAATAGTTTAATGAACGAAAATAATAAATATGTAGAAGATTCTTGTAATTTGGTACTAGAATACGAAAAAAATTTACTTCCTATTTATAAATGTCCAGATGGAGTTGATAGTTATACATATTTAAAGAAATTATGCATTGAAGGATTAAAGAGAATATTTGGTTCTAAAGTAGGATCCCTTTATCAAGAAAGACTTAAATATGAATTAGATATTATAAATAAAATGGGATTTTGCAATTATTTCTTAATCGTATATGACTATGTCAAATTTGCTAAAGAAAATGGCATCTTAGTAGGAGCAGGAAGAGGTAGTGCAGCAGGATCCTTAGTATCATATTTATTAAATATAACTGAAATAGATCCACTTAAATATAATCTTTTATTTGAACGTTTCTTAAATCCAGAACGTATTAGTATGCCAGATATTGATATTGATTTTGAATATAATAGAAGAAGTGAAGTAATAGATTATTGCATAGCTAAATATGGTGAAAAGAAAGTTGCTCCAATCATTACATTTGGTACTCTAGGAGCTAAGCAAATCATTCGTGATCTTGGAAGAGTCATGAATATTGATGTTGAATACTTAACTGGTTTTATTAATTCCCAAAAACAATTAATTGATAACTATAATGAAAATGATAAATTAAAGAGATTCTTAAAAGTTAATGAAGACTTAAGAAACTTATATAAAATTGCTATGAAATTAGAAGGAATAAAAAGGCATACTTCAATTCATGCAGCCGGAATAGTTATGTCTGAAATTGACTTAGATGAAGTTATTCCACTTGAAAAGAATCATGACAGTTTCTATATTACAGGTTATTCAATGGAGTACTTAGAAAGTCTTGGGCTTTTAAAAATGGACTTCTTAGCTTTAAAGAACTTGACTCTTATAAATGATACTTTAAAAGATTTAGAAAAAGATAACATTCATGTTGATTTAAGAAATATTCCTTTAAACGATAAAAAAACACTTGAAATATTTAGAACAGCTAAAACAACGGGAATATTTCAGTTTGAATCCGGAGGAATGATGAATTTCTTAAGAAAGTATAAACCAGATACATTTGAAGATGTAGTTGCAGCGATTGCCCTATATCGACCTGGTCCAATGGCTAACATTGATTCATATATTAAAAGAAAAAATGGACTTGAAAAAATTGATTATATAGATGATTCAATTGTCGATATATTAAAACCAACATATGGAGTAATTGTATATCAAGAACAAATTATGCAGATAGCATCTGCCATGGCGGGATATAGTTTAGCTGAAGCGGATCTTTTAAGAAAAGCAATGAGTAAGAAAAAAGAAGATATATTAATTGCTGAAAAAGAGAAGTTTATTACTAATAGTGTTAAACTAGGTCATGATAGAACTAAAGTTGAAAAAGTTTATAACTTGATTCTTAAATTTGCAGAGTATGGATTTAACCGAGCTCACTCAGTTGCTTATTCTAAAATTGCATTTGAAATGGCTTATTTAAAATCTCATTATTACAAGTATTTCATGAAGAATTTACTTACAAGTGCAATTGGAACTGAAAAAGTAAAAGAATATATCTACGAATGTAAAGAAGCAGGACTTGAAATACTAAAACCAAGTGTTTTAACAAGTGAAAACAATTATAAGATTGAAGACCTAGGTTTAAGATTTCCACTTTCGGCAATTAAGAATATTGGTGTAACTGCTGTTTCGACAATTATTAAAGAAAGAGAAAAAAGTAATTACACTGATATCTTTGATTTTGTTAGTAGAGTATATGGTAAAAGTGTAAACAAGAAAACTTTAGAAGCATTAGCTTTATCTGGTTCACTTGTAACATTTGGTTATAATGCAAAAACAATTGTTGAATCGCTAGACGAGTTAATTAATTATGCTGAAATAGCATCATATAATGATGAATTACCGAAACCAATTTTAGAAATAAAACAAGAATATTCTAAAAGAGAATTGATGGAAGCCGAGTATCAAGCATTTGGATTCTATCTAAGTAATCATATAATTACAGAATATCGTGCTAAGTATAATAATCATATAAAACTAAGTGGGTTAGAGCGTTTCTTTAATAAGAGTGTAGATCTAATTATATATGTTGATCGTGTCAAAGAAGTAACAGCTAAAACAAACAACAAAATGGTTTTTGTAACTGGCGCCGATGAAACAAGCAAAATAGATGTTGTTATATTTCCAACAGTATATGAAGACTTAAATGATTTAGAAAAAGGGGATATTTTAATAATCAATGGACGTGTTGAAAAACGCTTTGATAAGTATCAAGTTGTTGTTAGTAGAATCATTGAACAGATTAAAGAGTAAAAAATTGTCACAAGGAGTTGACAATTTTTTTTATAGGTGTTAATATGTATATGAGGGTAAGATACTGGTACCTTTGAAACCTCAACCAAAGAGTTATAGGTTTCGCATCATCAGTTATTGGTATGTTCGTGATGTAAGACAAGAGTGTCTTGGGGTATGAAACATATCCAAAATTTTAACTTAGCCTCAAAAGTATATTTGAAAAATTTTGTTAAAAAATATTTAAATCCCTGATTATTTATATATTAATATATACTTAAGTATAGTTATATTAATATAGTAAATTTTTACATTTATCTATCTTTAATGAAATTTATTAATAATTATTTATATTGTATTAATTAACTTTAATCAATATAAATAATTATATCAAATATATATTATTGGAAATCCCAATAATATATTAAAAAATTATTTTAAATTAAAATTAGTTTTATTTAAAAATTATATAGTTCAAAAGAACATATAAAAAATACAAATAAAATAATTTAATTAAAAAAATAATTTCCAATTATTAAATATACTTTTAAATAATTCTAAGTTAAATTCGGTTCTTATCGCTCAAAAGGAAAGTAAATGATGTTACTGTAAGCACAATTATCGCTCTTAACATTATGGTGGCTTTCCTTTTTTCGTGTCTTTAAATCAAAAGTGTGTTATAATCTTTTTGGTGACTACTATGGAATTCATTAAAAAGAATTATATTTATTTTGTAATAGGACTCGTTCTAATAATTTTTATCGTAGCAATTATTTCTTGTAGTAAAGCAGAAGCAACATCATCAGATATAACTATTATAGGTGATTCTAGAATGGTTGGACTTTGTTCTTATGTTTGGTACAAAGAAGATAATGGAACATGCATTGCTAAAGAAGCTATAGGATATGGTTGGTTAGTGACTACAGCTATCGATAAAGTTAATAAACTAGAGGATAATAGAAAAGTCAATATTGCAGTTAACTTAGGTGTTAATGACTTATATAATGTCGATAACTATATTAAAAAATATCAAGATCTAGCTACCGATGATTGGAAAGAATCTAATATTTATATTGTTTCAGTTAATCCAACTAAAGGTAGTTATGATAAACTAAATAAAGATATTGATGCTTTTAATAAAAAATTGGAAGATGAATTATCTAGTTATTCAAATATTTATTATTGTGATACTAATTCATACTTAAAAGAGCATGGATTTACTACTTCAGATGGTTTACATTATGATGCTAAAACATCTAAAGTAATATATGAGCAAATTAAAAAATGTATTTATTAAAATACATTTTTTTATGCTATAATTATTATATGGAAAATATGAGTGATAATTTGAAAAAAATTCTAATATTTGTATTAGTAGGCGCAATTATAGTTGTGCTTTTTGTCTTGATATTTTCTAAAAAAGAAGAACCTAAGGAGGCACCAGCTACAATTATTTCAGTAACTGATCCTGAAATAAAATTAGAAGTTGGTTCATCAGCTAATATAGTTTATACAGCAAATACAACTGTAACATTTACTTCAACCAATACAAATGTTGCAATGGTTGATTCTAGTGGTAGGGTAACAGGTTTAAGTAAGGGTACCGCAACAATAATGATTATTTCAAGTGATCAAAAAACTAAAGTCGGTGTTAATATAACTGTTACTAAAAAAGCAGAACCATTACAAGTTTTAAGCGTTAAAGTTGAATCAAGTAATGACTTTTCTAAAAATTACGTTAGAAAAGGTGATGGCTTGATAATCAATATTGATTTTAATCGCAATTTGGAAGAAAAACCTAAAGTTATGATTAATAATGAAGAACTAGCATATACTCTTAATTATAATAAAAGCTATATATTTGTTGAAAAAGAAGTAGAAGATGAAAAAGAACTTAAGTTAGAAGTATATGATGGAGATAACAAAATATATACTTATGATTTACCTAAAGTAGATAACGAGAGTCCAAAATGTACTTTAAAGCAAGATGGAGAATACTTAAGAATAACCGGTACTGATAACTCAGGTATCAGCGGTTATGCAATTTCTCAATATAAAAACTATAAATATAGTTCGGCTGAAATGATTAAATTTGATAAATATGGCAAATGGTATGGATATGTAAGAGATAATGCCGGTAATGAGGGTAGTTGTTCAATTACTTTAGAAAAACCAATTATCAACATAGATCCAGCTAGTATTACTATTGTAGGAGATTCAAGAATGTGGCTTCTTTGTCGAAGAGACTGGTATAAAGCCGAAAATGGTAGTTGCGTTGCTAAAAGTGCAATGGGTTATAACTGGCTAGTTTCAGATGCGATTGGTATGGTTAACTCATTAAGTAGTAACAAGAAAAAATACATCGTCAATAACTTAGGTGTTAATGACTTATATAATGTTGATAAATATGTTTCAAAGTACACTGAACTCGCAAATGGTAGTTGGAAAAACTATATGATATTCTTGCTTTCAGTTAATCCAACAAAAGGAAGTTATAATGACAGAAATAGTAAAATAAATGCATTTAATGAAAAACTTAAAAATTTAGCAAATCAATATTCTAATATGCATTATTGTGATTCGAATTCATACTTAAAGAGCCATGGATTTGGAAGCAGTGATGGACTACATTATGATAATAATACTGATAAGGTAATATATGACCAAATAAAAAAATGTATTTACAACTATTACAATAATTGACAAAATATAGTAAATATAATAAAATGAACTTGAAAGCGAAGACTTAGAGTAGTAAATATAAAGTAACTTTAAAGAAAGCAGTTGGTCGATGCAAAGCTGTAAGTGATTTATATTGAATGGACTAAGGAGTTAATTAATGAAATTAAGTAGTTAATTACGGATTAAACCGTTATCAAAATAAAAGAGCAGATGGCTTAACTCGGGACTTTTTTTGAAATCCTGAGTTTTTTTATTAAGGAGGACATATGAAAAGAACACTTACAGGTTTAAAACCAACAGGGGATTTAACACTAGGAAATTATATTGGTGCAATTAAACAAATGATTAAGATGCAAGATGAATATGAATCTTATATTTTTGTTGCGGATTTGCACGCTTTAACTATTCCACAAAACCAAGAAGAATTAAGAAAAAGAATTAGAAACTTCATTGCAATGTATATAGCATGTGGAATTGATCCAAATAAAAACACTATATATGTACAATCAGATGTCGAATACATTCCTTGTATTTCATGGATACTAGAGTGTTCTACATATTATGGTGAAGCATCAAGAATGATTCAATTCAAAGAAAAATCAAAAGAGAATGCTAATTTTTCAGTCGGACTTTTAACTTATCCAGTATTAATGGCATCAGATATCTTATGTGTTGATACTGATTATGTTCCGGTTGGAATTGATCAAAAACAACATGTAGAACTTGCCCGTGATATTGCTATTCGTTTCAATAAAAAATATGGTGAAACATTTAAAATCCCAGAACCACTTGTTGAAGTATCTGGAACTAAAATAAAAGACCTAAAAGATCCAAGTAAAAAAATGAGCAAGTCAGAAGAAAATCCAGTCGGAGTAATTTCATTATTTGATGATAAAGAAGTTATTAGAAAGAAAATAATGTCTGCAACAACTGATTCTGAAATGCGAGTAGTTTTTGATGAAGAAAATAAGCCAGGAATAAGTAATTTAATTAACATTGTTGTTTCTTTAACTGGTAAGTCTGTTAAAGAAATTGAAGCAATGTTTGTTGGTAAAAACTATGGCGAATTTAAAAAATATGTAGCTGATATTGTAGTTGAAAAAGTTGGAGAAATTCAAAATAAATATAATAAACTAATTAATAGTAAAGAATTAGATGATATTCTAGATAAAGGAGCATCTAAAGTTCGTGAATTAGCATCCAAAAAATATCAAGAGATGCGTGAAAAAGTAGGGGTAGTGAGGTAATATTAAAAAGGCATTAAACCAATTTGGTATCTCAGCATCTTATACTGTTGTAACGATACTATTTTTCTTACTAATTGCTCTTGGAATAGCATATCCAGCAAGTGAATTTTTTACAATTGATAATTTGTCCAATACAATATCAGAAGTTCCAATAGATAAGATAATGAATAATGAAGATGGAGAACCTAAAATATATACATATTTATCTAATCTTGGTCTTTCAAAAGAAAAGATATATACATTTTTAGATAAATTAGGTTTTAAGAAAATCTTAGGTGAAAACCTAGGATCGAAGATTCTCAATAAAATAAATAATTTTAAAATAAGAATTCCAGATGAAAATCAAGTAACAGACTTTATTTATAATAATCTAGAATTCCTGAGAAAAATATTTTTCTTTGATGTTAGTAGAGATGCTGTTTATAAAGTAGTACATAGTAATTATGACTTTATAAGAGGCTTGATTGATAGTATTTCAGAAAAACTAGATTTTAGTGGTTTTGAAGGACTAAAAACAATAAGTAAGTTTGTACGTAAAGCAGCAGTTTATGTAATTGAAATAGGTATTGCAATATGTGTAATATTGATTATTATTTTCAGAGCAAGTATCTATAAATGGTTAATGTGGGTTCATGCAGCAACATTAGCAGCCGGTGGAATCTTCTTTGTATTAGGTACGCTTGGGCATAAATTAATATATGCAATCATTGAAAAATTAAAAATATTATTTTTAGTTGAACCATTTGCAACATATTTTACAAAAAGTATGATTAAATATGGTATAATACTCTTGATTATCAGTGGACTTTCACTTATTATACATACAATAATTAAAATTATTGTTAAAAAGAAAGAAAAAGAGAAAAAGAAAACTGATAAAAAACTAAAAGAAGTTGAAGAATAAAAAGGGAGAAGAAAGGGAGAATTATATGAAAAAAGGAAGTAACATTGTTGGTATATTATTATCAATAGTAGTTATCATCGCATTTTTTGTACTTGAATTAATGTTAGGTGTAGAACGTCCAGTAAATAAAACAATGCAAGTTGAAAATTTATCAATGTTAATGGAAAAAATTAACATTGAAAGAATATTCCGTGATGAAAAAGGAGTATTAAAACCTCAAGGTAAGAGAATTTATGAATACTTTGATAAAATTGGTCTTCCAAGAGACGATGTAGATGAAGTTGTAAAAGACAAGGCATTCAAAAAAATAATTGGTAATTATCTTGGAACAATGTTTGTACATGGAGTAACAGGAACAGAAGTTGTTTATCCAACTAAAGCTGAACTTGTTAATTTCATTCACAAGAACTATGATCGTTTTCAAAAGGTAACTGATTTCCCAGAAGAATATGATCAAGAAGAAATCACAAGAATTGTTAATGAAAACTATAAGAATGTTAAATATGAATTAGACGAATTATCAAAAGATATCAACTGGGATAAAATTGGTAATGTTAGTTTAATCAAGAAAATAATGGGAACTAAAGAGATATTAATAATCGGTGGATTAGTACTATGCATTGCTTTATTAATAGTATTTAGAAGAAGCCCATATGCTTGGTTAAAATGGGTAACTATTCCAACAATATTAAGTGGTATGATTACATTTACAGGTGGTATAGTAGGTAAACCAGTTATTAAACTATTTGCTGATTTTACTAACTATGAAGCAATTTTAAATCCAATTGTTGATGATATCTTAAAGAATATGAGACATTTAGGTCTTATTGAAATGGTTCTTGGAATTGCAGCAATTATAATTTATTTAATTATTAATAAGATTGTTAATAGACCAAGTAAGAGTTATCCAGCAACAAGGGAAATTGAAGACGATGATGAAGTAGAAGAAGTTGTTGGATTAGTTGAAGAAAAAGTAGAAGAAGCTGAAGAAGTAGAGGAAAAAGTTGAAGAAGAAGTAGTTGAAGAAAAAGAAGAAGAAAAGAAAGAAACAAAAACTACTAAAAAAGCACCAAAGAAAACAGCTAAGAAAGAAACAAAGACTGCTAAGAAAGCTCCAGCAAAGAAAACAACAAAAAAGGCAACAAAAAAGAAAACATCTAAAAAATAAAAAAGCTTGAAAAAGCTTTTTTTTGTAAACTAATACAAATATAAATTGACTTAAAACTTATATATGAATTATTATTATAATAGGTGGTAGAGTGAAAAGGGTATTAAAAGTTCTTGGTATCATATTATCAACAATTCTATTAATTCCAATGTTTGTAATAGAATTTCTTTTGATTGCCAATATTGTTTTAAATACTCTTGTTTCAAGTGACAATCTATCTAAAACTCTTGAACAATTAATGACATATAATTCAAGAAGTGAAAGTGTATTAATTACTTATGCTTCGACTAATACATATGGTAATAGTATTAATTACTCAAGTATTGAAGGAAAAATCCAAGAATATTTAATTCAAGCTGGATTTAATAAAGAAGAAGCAAAAGAGATAGTTGAGGATGAAGAATTCAAAAAGGTAGTAACAGATTATCTAGAATCAGTTGTAATGAATAAAATCAAGGATTCAGATATTAGATATCCTACTAAAGATGAAATAAAAAGTTTTGTTAAGAAGAATTATTCAAAATTAAAAAAAGTAAAAGTAATAGATGAAAAGTATACCGAAGAAAATATTGATGACTTTGTTGAAGAAAACTACGAAGAAGTTAAAACTAAACTAGCTGAAGTAGAAGAACAAGTTAATATTCCTGATACTAAAGGATTTGAAGAATTTAAAAAACTTATTAATCTTAATCCTTATATGTTAGGTTTATATCTAATAATCATTATTGGACTTATTATGTTATTTAGAATGAGCTATTATAAATGGTTAGCATGGGTAAGTCTACCAACACTATTAAATGGAATAATTTATTCATCATTAGGTTTATTTGGTATGAAAATAATAACATCTTTAGTTAATTTAGAAAAGTATGAAGAAATAATTGATCCAATTGCTAAAAAAATGAGTACTTTAATGATTAGATATGGAATAGTTTTAACTATTATTACGATTGTAATGATTGTTACATATTTTGTTGTTAAGAACAATTTAAAGAATAAAAAAACAACTAAGAAGGTAAAAAAAGCTAAATAGCTTTTTTTTATTTCTACATAAAAAATGTGTAAAAAAATAAAAAAACTATTGCATTTTAAAAATAGGTGTGTTATTTTTAATATGACGTTTTTGCAAAAAATTTTAACTATTTGTTTTATTAACAAGTGGTCACATAGTAATATGTGATTTTTTGCGTTGCTCTAGAAAGGAGAATACCATTATTTAAATGACATAGAAAGGAGTTGATAAAATGTCATTCATTGAAGTAAAGAACATTAGTAAAACATTTAAAGTTGCTAAGCGTGGAAGTGGTTTAAAAAATGGAATTAAATCATTCTTCAAAAGAGAATATATTACTATTGATGCTGCTAGTGATATAAATTTCTCAGTAGACAAAGGTGAAATTGTTGGTTACATTGGACCAAATGGTGCGGGCAAAAGTACGACAATTAAGATCCTTAGTGGCATCTTGGTCCCTGATTCGGGAACGGTCAAAGTTAATGGTTTGGTACCATGGGTTGATCGGAAAGAATATGTTTCTAATATCGGAGTTGTATTTGGTCAAAGAAGTCAATTATGGTGGGATATACCAGCAATTGATACATTTGATCTATTAAGAGATATGTACAATATTCCAGAAAAAGAATATGAGAAGACTAAAAATGAACTTATTTCACTTTTAAAAATCGAGGATGTTGTAAAAGTACCAGTAAGACAATTAAGTTTAGGTCAAAGAATGCGTTGTGAAATTGCTGCTTCACTTTTACATAAACCAAAAATTCTATTTCTAGATGAACCAACTATTGGTTTAGATGCTGTATCTAAAGTAATTGTTCGTGATTTCATCAAAAAAATTAATAAAGAAGAAAATACAACAATTATTCTTACAACTCATGATATGAGTGATATTGAGGCCCTTGCTAAGAGAATTATCTTAATTGGAAAAGGTAAAATTCTCTATGATGGTACGCTTCAAAAATTAAAAAACAAATATGGTAATAATAAAAGTGTTACCATTACCACCAAAGACAGATTAACTAGCTTTAATAAAAAGGGAATAATGAGCCATAAAAAGACAGAAATTGGCTATGAAATAGTTGTTGATGTAAATGTATTAACAATAAATGAATTATTAAAATATTTGTCCTCTAAAATAGAAATTGATGATGTTGAGATTGATAATGTAAGTATTGATGAAGTAATCTTAAAAACATATGAAGAGTATAATCTATGAAAGCAATAAGAAGTATTTTTAGATTAAACTTTCTAAATAACTTACAATATCGAACTCAAGCATTAGCTGGAATCGCGACTCAATTTTTCTTCGGATTCGTTTTTGTAATGGTATACGTTGCATTTTATGAATCTGGTAGTACAAGTAAACTTCCAATGCCGTTAGATCAATTAGTATCTTATTGGTGGCTTAATCAGGCATTCTTTGCTTTAGTTTATATGTGGACTAAAGAAAAAGATTTGATTTCAATGATTAAAAATGGGAATGTTGCTTATGAACTTGTTCGTCCAATTAATTTTTACTTTAAATGGTATATGACAATGCTTGCAAAGAGAATTGCCAAAGTTGTATTGAGATTCGCACCTGTAGTTATCGTCGCTTATCTCTTACCAAAACCATTTAATTTAAGTGCACCAGCTAGTCTTGAAAGTTTTCTATTATTCTTAATATCACTTATGTTATCAGCATTTTTAGTAGTAGGAATTAATATGATTATTCACATGATTACATTTTTTACTCTTAATGAAAAAGGTGTCATGGAAATATTCATGTCAATGAGTGAAATATTAGCAGGTGGAATTGTTCCACTTACCTTATTTCCAACGTTCTTATATAAGATAGCTTACGTTTTTCCTTTTAGATATACTTGTGATTTACCATTTAGAATATACTCAGGAAATATACCAATAAATGAAGCAATTCCTGATTTAATAGGTAGCTTCATTTGGATAATAGTCACTATTACAATTGGATATTTGCTAACAAGAAAAGCTTTAAAACAAGCTGTTATTCAAGGAGGTTAATATGAAGTTATATTTACATGCAATGCGTTTGCATCTTAAATCATTACTAGAATATAAAGCTTCATTTATATTTGGTTTATTTTCACAAGTATTTGTATTTTTTGGTTATTATTTTATAATCCTAGCTTTATTTGATAAATTTGATAATATTAAAGGATTTACCCTATATGAAGTATTATTAACATTTTCAATAATTCAATTTGGTTTTTCAATTAATGAAATATTCGCAAGAGGAATTGACCAATTTGATGATTTAATTGTTGATGGTTCTTTTGATAGATTACTCATAAGACCTCAACCAATAATACTTCAAGTTTTATGTACTCAGATTGCTTGGATTAGAATATCAAGAACAGTGCAAGCAATAATTGTTCTAGTTATTGCACTTATTAATTTAGATATTGCTTGGAGTATTGAAAAAGTAATAGTATTACTTTTAATGCTAATTAGTTCAGTTGCCATATTCTTTGGGATATTTCTTCTGATGGCTTCATATTGTTTCATTACAGTTAAAGGCTTAGAAGTAAGAAATGTATTCACAGATGGTGGAAAACATATGGCTCAATATCCAATAGGAATATTTAGAAAAGGATTTATATTTATATTTACCTATATAATTCCTTATGCATTTGTTAATTATTATCCACTTTTATATTTCTTAGATAAAAGTGATAATAAATTCTATGTATTTAGTCCATTAATAGTAATTCTATATTTAATAATACCTTTTTATGCATTTAAACAAGGTGTTAAAAAATATGCTAGTACTGGATCATAATAAAAAAAAGAAGAATCTATTTTGCTGGTTCTTCTTTTTTCTTTTTCTTTTTACAATATAAAGTATTAACAATTTTTACCTTTTTACCGATTTTAGTTGTAAATTTCTTTCTTACACCTTCAGGTAATCTTTTCTTAACAACTTTCATAATTTCCCTCCGGGAATAATTATATCATTATTTTTGTTTTTATACAATTTATTTTCTTTTTAAATTGTGCTATAATTTACTTAGGAGGAATAAAAATGAGCAAAGAAAAAGAAGTAAAAGAAATTAATGATCAACCAAAGAAGAAAACACCAAAATGGGTGATTGTTTTGATTGTAGTTGGTTGTTTATACTATCTAGTTCCAATAGGCCTATTTACAGCAGCCATATTAATGGATAATTTCCAAGTGGAATATAAAGTAATGGACGATGGTAGTATTAATGTAGATAAAAATAAACTTACAATCCAAAAAGAAATTAAAGGTTATTATAATGAAGAGAAACAAGCATATTATATAGAGGGTAAAATAAAAAATAATACTAAAAAAGACTATAATGGAATAAGTCTTAATTACATTGTTTATAATGAAGATGGAGAAGTATTAGGTGAAGCAACTAATTATATTCAAAAATTAGCTGCTGGTAAAACTTGGAATTTTAAATTAATTTATGATGATGTAGATGCTAACAAAGTAGCAAAATTTGAATATAACCCAAGTTACTAGTTTACAAATTAAACTGAAATGTTATAATAAAGATGTTTAGATTCGAAGAGGGTTCACTAGTGAATGCCTCTTTCGTTTTTTATGAGGAAGTGTATTTATGAATGAAATATTCTTAAGTATTTTTAATAAAGATGATCAAGAATTATTGTCTTCTTATTTTAATGATTTAAATAAAAAGATAAAACTTAGTAAAAAAGAAACAAGAAGTTTTATTGAAGATTTTGAAAAAGCAATCATCTATTATTCTAAAACTATGAAGGTAAAAGATATACTAGAATTACTATCTTTAGATAATCTAGGGGACATTTATTATAAGAAGCCAACCAATTGGTATCCTTTGGATAATTCAGCCAAGATATATCCACTTTCAATGAAAGAAAACTGGATGAGTGTATACCGATTATCATATTATTTAAACGAAGATGTAGTTCCTGAGATATTGCAAATAGCACTTCTTTTTACAATGAAGCGTTTTCCAACATTTGCAACTTCAATAAGAAGAGGTTTCTTCTGGAATTATATAGATGGCATTAAAAAAAGATTTAGTATTATTGAGGATAATGTTGTTCCTTGTAGTTATATAAATATATCTAAAGTAGGGAAACAATCATTTAATGTTTTATATTATAAAAATCGAATCAGTGTTGAAATATTTCATACATTAGCAGATGCATATGGTGGAATTACCTTTTTATCAACATTAGTAACTGAATACTTTAAACTATTAGGTAAAGATATTAGTTATAACGATATTGTTTTAAATATTAATGATGAAGTCGATCCAGAAGAAATCAAAGATGAATTCATTGATAAAAAAGTTGAATCTAAAAATGGCAGTTTAATTGATAGTAAGGCATTATCACTAGATGGGAAATTATCTAATGTAAGTCCTTGTCAGATTATTCAT
>JAEEGL011058687.1_pt1 | contig 17893 bp, 21 predicted proteins | sample 9134231 | NCBI WGS metagenome assembly JAEEGL01 (sample SAMN16246548, study PRJNA631951) | gut metagenome | biome: gut microbiome; feature: rumen; material: fiber-attached | host: Bos | place: Iran: Karaj | collected 2018-10 | reverse complement strand
TCGCGCAAAATGGTATGCATTTTTGATGTTTGTAAATTTTTCAAAATAATCTTTGTGGTAAATCATTCTGCCGTCAAAAAACTCTTTTATTTCTTCAAAGGTTTTCTGTTTTACCATTGGAGAAGTCAACAGCCTGGTGTAAACGGAAAGCATTACCGCAAAGTCGTTTATGAGAGGAATCTTGAGATTAGCTGTAATAGTCCCTGGTGCAATTCCCTCTAGCTTGGCTCCTGCAAGTTCAAAAGATATTCCTGTATCAAAAGGATATTTCCCTGGTTTAAAGTTACATAACATGCAGGAATTATGAGCCGCAGCATTTCTTATACGGCGGATTGAATCTATATGACTTTTGAATTCGGATTTCAAATGAAAATATTCGTAATAAAACGAATAGAAATACGTAAAGTCATGAAAGCCTAACAGTTCGACAATATTCCAAACTGCAGGGTAGGTCAGGCACTGTTCAATGTCCATGCCACTATAGTTTGAAAAATTATTTCCGGTCGAAACATTTTTTTGGATATGAGGAAATTTTTCGAAGAACGCTTTTACAACTCCATAGCCGTCATCATCCGGATTTGTCTGACAATCATTTACCAGATTCACCTTAAGGTAGTGCTCAAGGTCGATGGTCATTTTGAGTAAGAGTTTTCGCAAATACATATCAATAGTCGAGAGTTCAACAAGGTGGCCAAAGTCGAGCCCCTGATATTTTCCGCTTTTTGTTTTTTCTGTACAAATTTCGGTATATTGTTTGATTCTGAAAAAGTAATTGTTTTTTTGAAGAAACTCTATAGCTTTTTCTTCGCTCATCAAATTAAAGGTAAGCCCCAAGGTGTTTTTACAATAATCAATAATCTCCGGAACTGTAAGCTTTGGTTCTTTTACTGGAGCTGGTGCAGCATAATCTTTCTTTGACATTATTTCTTTCCTCTATCAATCATTTCTGACATGGCTTTGATTTCTTCCTTCCATCGTTTTACAAGGCGGGCAGGGGAGAGAGGTTGTGCTTGTGAACCCCAGCTTAGCATGGCTTCAAGAACTTTTTCGAACTGGCTTGAAGAGAAGCTGATTGTTGTGGATTCTTCATCTTCTACGAAGGTTTGATCGTCGGCCCATTTGTGATTTTTGATCCATTCTTTGGCGTAGCCTGTAAAACGGATTTTGAACTTTTCGATGTTGTCTCCGGCAAAAGCTCCAAGGCGTCCTCCACCGCTGTAATTGTTTATATCAAAATCTTTTGGTAGTTTAAAAGTCTCATTGAGCATTACAATATCGGTCATGAAGTTTAAATCATACATCAGTGCAATTTCTGCATATTCGCTGTAAGCCCATAAATAAACGGAACCGTTTTCCAGAATCAGCTGATATGGGCAGACAATGCGCTGCTTATCTTTGTTGGTGTAAGATTTTGTGTAACGGAATCGGATTTTTTGATTTGCATTAAGTGCTCTGTATACGCGATCCCAGTTACGAACATCAATGTTGAAGTCCATCTGCGGCGAAACAATAACTCGTCCAGAAGAAAGGACTGCATCATTTTTTGCAACTGCTGGCTGGAGGAAATATATGAGTTTTGTTACGCTGTCAAAAAGGGGAGTGCCTTTGTATTGCTGCAGAAGTCCTCGCAGGCTTGCAACAAGTGCGATGTTTTTTTTGGTTTCTTCTGAATAATATAAATCTTCAAAGCTTGATTTTATTGCATAGCTTCCGTTGACTTGCTTGTCTTCAAGAACTCCCATGCCTCGTAACTTTTCAATTAAGCGGAAGATTGTTGGTTCTGAAACCTTAAAGTGCTTTGCAAAATACTTGGAATTGTATTTTACCTGAGTGTTTTCATTTACATCTCTAAGAATCCTTAAGATTTCATAACAGCGCTCATCAAGCTGTTTTTCGGTTTCACGTCTTTTTTCATCTTGTCTGTCATCACGCATTAATTTGTTGCGATGAATTTCAACATCAGTTAATCTTCTTGTCATAAATCATATTATAACATGAAAATTTCAGAAGTCTATCATTTTGTGAGAGTGTTTTTAGAAAGAGCCCAATTGAGTTTTGCAGGCCTTAAGCAGCTCTTCCACAGACTTCACACCCCATTTATCTGCAGCAAGCTTGATTATTTGTCCGCAGGTTCGAGAATCCTCAAGAGCATCATGTGCAAGATATTCAATTCCAAAATGGGCGCCAAGATCTGTAAGGTGATGTGTGGGCATTTCTGGCCAGGTTTTTCGTGCAATGGGGAGGGAATCAAAATATTCAAGCTGGGGTAGGTCCATCCCATAATACTCGCAGCAGCCCTTGATAACCTGCATATCAAAACAGTTTCCATTATGGGCAACAAGAGGAACGCCTGGAGTCTGATTAATAAATGGCATAACAATAGTATCCCAGATTTCTGGAAAATATGGTTTATTGCGAACATCCTTGTAGGATATATGGTGAATCGTTTCTGTCCATTCGGGAATAAAATACATTTTAGCGGGATGAATGAGAGTATAGCAGGAATCGGTTTCCTTGCCGTCAATAAAGCGTACAAGGCCCACAGAACAAGCACTGTTTCTGTACTGATTAGCGGTTTCAAAATCAATTGCAATATAATCAAGTTTATCTGTCATACCTTATAATATAAATAATACTGCTATCAATATGTGATAGCAAGTGGGATTTTTTTTATACGTTCATCAAATAAAATTTCTCAATAATTTCACAAGAATATCATTATATGATAATGCAAACAACTATATTTATATGAGTAGAATGAGAGGTGAAATATGAAAGAAGAAATGAAAGACGAAATGAACAATCCAAGAAAAATCAGATGGAACATCTCAATGGCAATGTCTTGCGTATTTAAGGCATTGTGGAAATCTAACCTCAAGATAAAAAAGACAAAAAATTATGAAATTGCCATGGAGCGTTTGAAGGACTTATTCAAACTCACTCAAAGTCAGGTCTGGATTCTGTGTATGGCCTGCGAGCATTATGTAGAATGTGATGATTCTACTTCTCTTTCTGATATTTCGGAAGCTCTTAATGTTCCGGCAATGGCTATCATGAACTGGAAAAAAGATATGGAAAAAATGGCCGAAGACGGTTTCTTTGAGTGGCGACGAAACCACAAGGATGTAATGCCGGTAAGTGAATTATGTGATGCACTTTATTCGAACATCGAATTTATTCCTCAAAGAAGGAAGGAGATTGATGAAATTGACTTCCTTAAATATTTTGCCGACCGTTATGAATCTCGCCGTTCAGAAGATATGAGCGACAGAATGATTGCACGCGAACTCCTTAGATATGAAAAAAAGAATGAGAACCTTGCTATGATAAAGCGCGTAAAAGCAGAAATCGAAAATGCTGCAAGCCGTTTTTTCCTTTATGATGTTGCAAGCGATGTTATAGTCGGTGGCTTGTCCAGCCTTAATGAAACTATTTCAGACCTTTTTGATGGTGGTAAGCGTTATACAGTTGCTACTCAGATGATGGAAGAAACTCATGAGCTTTTTAAAAAGGGCCTGATTGAATTTGAAAGAAAGGGAAATCTTACAGATGCCGCAATCACTCTTACCGACAAAGGTAAGAAGCTTATATTTGCAGAGAAGGCCTTTTTGTTTGAAGAAAAAATCAACGAAAAGGATCTCATCAAGGTTGGCGATATCAAAGAAAAGCACCTCTTTTACAGCCCGGAAAATCAAAAGGAAATTGACCGCCTTAAAAATGCTCTGCAGGAAGAAAAGCTTCAGGGTATTCAAAAGCGTTTGAAGGAGGATGGTCTTCCCGTTGGTGTTGCTGTGCTTTTATATGGAGCACCCGGTACCGGTAAAACCGAAAGTGTAATGCAGATTGCCAAAGAAACCGGCCGTTCAATTGTCCATGTAGATATTGCCGAAGCTAAATCTGCCTGGTTTGGTGAAAGTGAAAAACGCATCAAAAAGATTTTCACAAGCTACAAAAACGCATGCGAAATCTCGAAAAAGAAAGGGGAACCTATGCCAATCCTCTTGTTTAACGAAGCCGATGCTCTCATTGCAAAGCGTAAGGAAAACACCTCTGGCAACTGTGCTCAAACAGAAAACGCCATTCAGAACATCATCCTAGAAGAGCTTGAAAATCTGCAGGGTATTTTCATTGCCACCACAAACATGGCAAACAACATGGATACTGCTTTTGAACGCCGTTTCCTGTTCAAGATTAAGTTTGAAAATCCATCAACAGAAGCAAAGACTTCTATCTGGATGAATAAGCTGTCTTGGCTTAACAAGGACCAGGCCATCCAGTTTGCAAAGGATTACGACTTTTCTGGCGGCCAGATAGACAACATAGTCCGTAAGGTTGCTATGAACGAAGTAATCACCGGTGCCCGCCCAGACATTTCTGAAATCCACGACATGTGTAAAACAGAAAAGATTGAGAATCCAAACGGGTCTAAGCGTATGGGATTTTGTCTGTAGGGTAAACATTTTGTATGTCAAACTGTTTTGGAAATAACCAAACCTGGCGATTCCCTGGTAGACAGAATGTACATTATATGTAGTAGTATTTTGTATACTATGTATATAGTGTTATATAATATAATAAACAGAAAGATACGCTATATATAGTTGGGTGTATAAATATGTATACCACTTTACATTATTTCTATTATCCAAAATCCCCTGCTATAATTCTGTCTACCAAAATAATATCGAGGTATAAATAAATTACAACACATCTTCCCCAAACTCATCCAGGAAGTCATCGTCGTCAGTTATCAGAACGCTACCATCATCCGTTAAGATTCCACCGGCATAATCACAGTCACCATTAGTGGATGAAGCATAACTATTTGAAGTTCTATCAAGATATTCATCTATTATTTCACCATCTTCATCTTGTATGAAAATATAGTGTCCCTTGTACCTGGATCTTTCAGACCAACCACTACAAGCCATGGCAATAATTACTATAATACAAAAAACGGGAATGCCAATAAAAATAAATCCAATCATAATTGCCTCCTGTTAATCAAAATCATCAAGATTTCTAAAATCCACCTTCTTCCTGTCGCTGCGTTTCTTCGGTGCCTTTCCGCCGGAGCTCTTGGTTCGTAAATCACCATTGGTCAAAACCGAAATTGATTTTTCGCTGGATTGACGGCGTTTTTTAGCATCGGTTTCCAGCAGCTTAAAGACAGAATCCTTCTTTATAAGAATATCATTCGCGCTGTTTAGATGAAGTGCAAACGTGAGCTGACTGTTCTGGGCAAGATACTCAACACAGATTTCCAGATCCTTTAAACAGATGCCAGCTTTGTTCTTTCCCTGGATTTTTGCGGATTCCCTCACCTTCTTAGCAAGGACTGCTTCTGTAATCAAGGATTTTTCCTTTAGCTGTTCGAGCGCGGTTACTATTTCTTTTTGGATTGGTGTTAGTTCATTCATTTGATATCTCCGAAGAATCTGGTATGAAAAACATCAAAATTAGTGGTGTCACCACGGCAATAAACAGCAAACTCTGCGACTTCAAAATTGTAATTGCGAATCAGCGATGCAAAAATTTCAGAAACTATCTCTGGAGGATTTGAAAAAGCACCGCAGCCAAAGGCACCCAATATTATTGCTTCGACCTTTTCTTTGGCGGCAACGTCCAGGATTCTTTTGATTCTTTTTGTCATGAGTTCTTTGTAATACTGCTTATCATAATGGAAGTCTAGCACAGGGGCAGCACAAACAATGACATCGGTATTAAACCAGGTATTTTCCTCTTTGAGTTTTGGGGCGGAATCATCTGTCTTAAAAACAGTTACATCGGGAATATAAATCAGGTCATCACTTCCCATGTCGTCAATTTTGCCGGACATAAATTCTGCATTATGTTTTTCATAGAAATTTTTCTTCTTTGCATACAAGCATGGATACAAAGTAGAGATTCGGCACATGGATTCTTCCTGCGCACCGGCAGACCATGGAGCACCACCTACATTGTGATTATTTGCAAAATCAAGGCAGCAGATCTTTTTTCCTTTGTAGGCTTCTGCAGCTTCGAAAGTTCTTCGCTTTGAAACTATGATTTCCATTTCGGGATTTGGTTTAATTTCACCTGCATCAAAAGCTTCATCCTGATAAACTACATATTCTTTCTGGATAGAATTCGCGATTGAATTTTTTAGCGAGTCTAAATTGGAACATAATTTCTGAGTATCATCCATAACTGTTTTGTTGAGTTCTCTGTAATTCATACAAACACCTTCCTTCATTCTTCTAAATATAATTCTATCAGTCAAGAGTGTCATATAACGGCATTGTAAAAAAAATAATTTTTTTTTGGACTTTTTTACCCTGCCCCATTAACTGCAACAGGGTGTGTGGTATAATATATGCGTGACAAAGGAGGCCTATGGATACTAAAAAGAAGCTTTACCTTGATATGGATGGAACTCTAGTAGATTTTATTTCTCAGATTAATAAGTATGGCTTTTGGCGTACAGACAAACCAAACAAAGTTAACTGGGATAAAGTAATTGCAAAAGGCCCTGAATTCTGGAATGAGATGGACTGGATGCCTGGAGCAAAAGAAGCCTTTGAAGAACTTCAAAAATATGCCGCCCAAGGATTTTTTGAATTATACATTCTAAGCTCAATTGATTTTGACGAAGGCCGCGAAGGCAAAAAAATGTGGATCAAATCTCACACCACCCTCCCCCTTGAAAATGCCATTTTTGTTCTTGAACCAGAATACAAAGACCAGTACGCAAATTCCGACGCCTGGTTGATTGATGACAGAAAGAAGTCGCTGGAGCCATTCAAAGCTGCCGGAGGGAATGTGATTGAGTTTAGTGGGGATTGGAAAAAAACAATAGATATTCTTATGGATAAGATTACTTCGGGGGAAATATGAAAATAATTAGTTATAATATTAATTCTTGTAATCAGGCAAAGGTTGATCAGATATTTAAAGAAAATGCAGATGTTTATGTTGTTCCAGAAATTGCTAATCAGGAGAAAATTAAACTACCAGATGACTTTAAAATGGAATGGGCTGGAGATATAAACTACCCATCCAAGGGACTTGGAATAATCTGGAGGAAAGATAAAGGGGAAGTCGCTGATTGGTATGCCCCAAACTTGCATTATGCTATTCCTTTAGTTTATGATGGTGTTCTTATTCTAGGATTTTGGCCTACAAAAATTGAAAAAGCTGAAAAATACTCTCAGATAGCAATGAAAATTCTTGAACATTATTCAGACCATCTTAAACAAAAACCTTGTATTATTACGGGAGATTTCAACTTGTATCATAAAGAAGATAATAAGAATAAGGATGCTGATCTTACCCCGGTAAATGATTTATTATTATCTAATAATTTTATCTCGGTTTATCATCATCAGAAAAATGAAACTCCTGGTCATGAAACCAAATACACATATAATCATCAGTTCAAAAAAGAAAATCCTTTTTTCCTAGATTATACATATACGAATTCTATTAATATGATTAAGAATTATGATTTTATTGATTTGAGTGGAAAATTCGAAAAAACTTTTAGCGATCATGTTGGGCAGATAATTGAAGTCTAAAAAGATTTATTAAGCAGGATAGTTCTGTTTCTGCTCAAGCAAAATTTCTTCGACAAGATAGGCATCGCTCAAGCAATGAAAATCGCTGATGCCTTTGCTCATAAACGTATATGTGTTTGATTTATAAAAAAGTTCCATGGCTTTTTCTTCGTCAATGTTTGCTTTTTTTGAAAGAAGAGAAATTATTCTTGCGTACTTCATCTGCAAAAGAGTTGCATCAGCAGTCATCGGTTGTTTTCCTTTACGCAACAAGATTCCTTTCGCGTAATACCGAAACAATTTCATCTACAATGTATTGTTTACTCTGAGTATGAAGAGCCTCATAAGAAGGGATGATATAAGAATGTAGAAGGCCTGATGAATTGAGAATCTGAAAAACTTCTGAGCCAGTTTTACCAAGTCGTTGAGCAACATTCTCGATACAGAAAACAGAATATTCAATCTGTTTATCACTCATATCAGCACCTCCATTAATTATAATATAACACAGAATTTTGAAAAAACAAAGTTAATTACTTTGAGACGTTTCCTCAAACAACTTATCAATAGAAATAAAAAATTCTTCAATAATTTTATCAACCAGCTTCTTATTTCTTATAGATTTAATCCATTCTTCAGGAATGTCGCCGTAGCAAAGGCCTGCAATACTACCGGCAATACATGCAATACTATCTGTATCATACCCAAGATTTACAGCCTTCAAAACACAATCGCGATAGTTTTCTGTGGTCAGGAAACACCAGAGTGCGGCCTCCAGGGAATCTACAACATAACCTGTGCTTTTGATTTCTTTTTCTGGAAGTGTTGAAAAAGTTTGATGTGTGATTCTGTCGTATTTGGAAAGAACATCCGTATATTCTGGATGATTTCGAACAAACGCGCCGATTCTTGGAAGAGCCTTTGGGAGAAGTTCTTCCTTCTTTGTACCATTTATGAGTTCGAGCATAATGGCACAATAGATATCGCAGCCAATAAGCGAGATTGGATGAGCGTGAGTAAGCTTTGAAATATTATGAATGAGCTCAAACGATTCTTCCTTATCCATTGCCTGATCGCCAAACATTACAAAAAGATAGAATGGAAGAGGAGCAATGCGCATGAGGGATCCGTTGCCGTTATTGCTGCCGTCTGATAATCCACACTTTAAAGCCTCAGTTCCCTTGCGGAAATTTTCAACTGCAGACTGACAGGTTCGACCAATATCAAAGACATGGTGATCAGGTGTGAACTTTGCTTTTTTGAACCAGTCCAAAAAGTTCTGCATAATATCGTCGTAATCAATTATTCCAAGACGACCAATGCTTTCTGCAAGACAAAGCAGCATACTCGAATCATCAGACCAGCTGCCTTTTGGGAGGTTATAGGTTCCATAGCCTGTCATGTCGGTAACTGGATTTTTCTTAAGGTAATCTCTGTCTTTAAACTCAACTGGGACTCCCAGAGCATCGGCAACAATGGCACCGTATAATGTGTTGTAAATCTTTTGTTTCATATGAACCTCCTTTTATATTGTAGCACTACTTATTCTCCTAACCAACTTCTCAAAACATTTGCGACATCTTCTGGATTCTGATTTGCAATGTTCTTTATTTCTGAAGGGATAAAACCTTTTAATGTTGTTTCAGTTTCACCGGCTTCAAGGATTTTCCTCATACTTGGTGTAAAATATTCGGCTGGTTCTACGTAAATTAATTTCATATTTGCCCTCCTCTTCTTACATCGTAAACTGAACAACAATTTCGCGGTAAGTCAAAGCACTGAGCTTACATGTGTAAGACATCTTTTTAGGCTTGGCTTCGCGGATGATTTTGGCTGCAAGAGCTCTGATGTGACCGGCTTTTTCAAGACCTGGATTTCCAAAGAGCTTGGCTTCCACATTTTCGATGCAAACAAGAATTGAATTCTTATCTACATGATTATATGGTTCGGCCTGTACCGAAACCTTGAGTGACTCATAGAAACTGTGCTTAGCGTTGCGGATTTTTTCTGCGGCACCTGGCAAATCTTCTGGGCTCAAATTATCAGTGAGCTTTGAAAGAGCTTCGGGCTCGATGTTTTCATCCCAGTGATAGAAGTTTGTTCCGACAAGCGGCAAAGTGAGTGTTGCAGTATTTTTCTTGAACCAGCGCATGAAGGCCTGATCAAGATTTTCGCGGGAAGAATCAAAATCGAGCTTCTTCTTGGCGCTCTCAAAAATCAACGGGATATTGTCAGGGTCGATGTTGTTCATCTTTCCATAACAGAGTGAGAACAAAATCTCTACACAAAGCGGCTCAAGAATATACTGAGTAAGCTGTGCAAACTTTTCGAAAACCTCGCGGCGGCGAAGGAACAGTTCACCTGCAAGAAGAGAATTCTTTGATTCAACTGCGGCAAGAACCGGTCCAATGTGAATCAGATAATCAAAAGTATCTTTGTCTGAAACATCAACTTCTGGGGCAACATAAACTGTAGGGTTGCAGTTCAATTCGCTCTGGATGTATACATACCAGCATGGAGAATGAAAAGTACTTGAAACAAATTCCTGTGCACCGTCTACATTTGGGAGCGCGTTCTTTTCCCATTTACCAACGTAATCGAGCTGTCCTGTTTTGCTCTTTGTGAATTCAAACCAGTCATTTACGGTCTTAATTAAGATTTGTGCATTCATATAAACCTCCATAATGTAAAGCTAAAAATTGCTTTCGCAATTTTTTTAACGCTTTGCTATTTAACACCGGCCGCCAGCGGCCTTACACACCTCCTTATCATCACTTATATTATAAATCATGGGGTGTCGCAGTTAATGGTGCACCCTTAAAAAAAATGTGATATAATTTTTCCAGGAGTTTTTATGGCACAGAAGAAAAAGAAAGACACAGAACAGCGAAACGCTACTCATATGCTTCGATATTTGTTCCAGATTGAACAAGCAATCAGAAATGGTGAATATCCGAACGCGAATAAACTGAATGAAAAAATGCGAACTAATTTCAGCCGAAGTACTTTTGGACGCTATATTGAAATCCTTAAAACAGAATATGATGCGCCGATTGAATTTGATTTTAAAAAGAACGGTTACTACTACACGGATTCTACTTTTTCTCTGAACCAGGTTATGCTCAAGGAAGGAGAGCTTCTTACCCTTTCGACAATTCTGCCGCTGCTGGAGCAATACAAAAATACTCCGATGGAAAAATCCTACCGCGACCTTATGAACAAATTAATCAAGATGTTGCCGGACAGCATTACCGTTGACTCTGCCCTCATCAATAACGAAGTTCACTTTATTTCTGATCCAATCACCACAATGGAAGATGGAGTTTTTGAAGCAGTTCTTAAGGGCACAAAGCTCCACCGGACTCTAAAGCTTGAATACAAAACTGCAAAGGATTCTGAATATCAGGAGCGACTGTTTGATCCTTATCACATCATCTGCCAGAAAGGAAGCTGGTACTTGCTTGGATATTCTCATTCTTCGGATGCAATTCGTCTGTGGGCAATGCCTCGTATCAGAAACTGTCATATAACTGAAGATAAGTTTTCGATTCCAAAGGATTTTAAACTTGAAGACCACATTGATGTTCAGATGGGTGCCTGGGGCTTTACTGGTGAAAAGGTTAAAGTTGAAATTGAGTTTGTTAAGGGGCTGAAGACTTATGTAATGGAACGAACCTGGCACAACGGTCAGACTATCCGCGAGAATCCAGATGGCTCAGTTTATCTTTCATTTGAAACAAATCAACTGGGCCAGGCAGCGGCATGGATTTTGTCTTTTGGAGGTGGTGCAAAACCGCTTAATCCTCCAGAGCTTATCGAAGATATTAAGCGTTCTGCGAAAGAGATTCTTGCAGGGTGTAAGCTACCTATACTATAATTACTAAGGAGATAGCTATGTCAGAAGCAGATATCGAAAAAACAAATTGGAGCCAGTCGGTTGGCGGCGTGTGTATTCGGGATGGAAAGGTTCTTTTAGCCCGTCATACTTATGGTGCTGGCAAAGGCATGTTTATTATTCCAGGCGGCTATGTTAATTTTGGCGAGATTCCGGAAGAAACTTTGGTACGCGAATATCAGGAAGAAACTGGCATCACTGTAAAAGCAGGAAAGCTTATTGCAATGAGGTTCAGCGCAAAGGACTGGTATGCCGTTTTTGAAGCAATTTATGTTGAAGGTGAAGCCCGTTCCGATGGCGACGAAAACGATCAGGTTGTCTGGATGGATCCCGAAGAAGCTTTGGCAAACGAAAGTGTTCCTGAACTTACAAAGAAAATGATCAGCTGTGCAGTCAGCGGCAAAGGCTTTGAACTTACACCTTATAACTCTAAAACTCCGGGAAGAAATCTGTATATCTAATTAAAGCCGGATTTTACTTATTCTTAAAATACGAAAACCCTGTATACTCAAGCCAGGTACCGTTTGCATCAAAGTTAACTGCTTCTGAAAGTCCTGAATGGAACATGAGGTGTCGGTACTGGCCAAGAATCAAAGCGAGCTTTGTGTGTGGACAGTCTTCCGGTTTTTCTGCAAGCTGCTCGTCTGTCAGATTATCAAGATAAGAAAAAATCTTTGCTTTTACAAAATTAAAATATTCCAAAAGCTTTTGTCGCTCAATTACTAGGCCTGGGGCGGCATCATAACCTTCTCGTGACTCGGAGATAATGCTGAGATTTTCATCAACACCAATAAGGTCAGCCACCTCGTATTTGTAGTGATGCGGATTAATAAAATATCTATCCAGCGAATGAATTGCATGAAACAAAAAGCGCGAGTTGTTTACGTTATCTAACATCACTTCAAGAGGAGCTTCGTTAATCTGAACTTCAAGATTCTTCAAAAGAATTTCAGTCTGATCTTTGATGATTTTTACAAGAGTGTTTTCCATATTAGTATTCCTTCCTCACACTTTCCAGATTATAAAGCTTTTTGAAGGCAGCCTCATCTGCAGGAGACTGAATCACCATGACTTCTGTAAAATGACCGTCTGTTTTGTTCTTAAAGCCGGCAACCTTTTCGCCTGTGCAGATTGAACTTTTGATTACGGCATACTGAGTTTGAGGATCAAATGGGATGATTGAAGATACGTGATTTTTCATAGGCTTACTTTTATATTATAAGATGTAGATTTTTTGAGGTCAAATCATTTAATTCAGGTTGTCACTTTTTTTAATGATTCTTATAATGAGACTAATTATGACCTATTATAGAATCCACACCGCCGACATCGCATATATGACTCAACAGCCACGAGGGCTTTTTACTGCAATCTGGAAGCTCGTAGAATCCAAAACCTTGACCCAAGAAGAAACTGCTGAATACTGGAAAAACCGTGAATACTTTGAAAAGGTTCTCCCCGTTCCGCCTTTTTATGAACAAGGCAACCCAGATAATGCAATCACCTGGTTCAAAGACACTCCACAAGGAAACGACATTTACCGACAGATGGATTTTTACCGTGCCATGGCAAACAAATACGGGCTCAAGCTTTATATGTCAAAATGCACCGAACCGCCTGGAGAAGTTATTTATGAGGATGATTTTCAGATTGCAATCAAAAATCAAAAGGCAGATGCCGAAATTCAGGTTGAAGAACTAAAAAAATGAAAAAATTTTAAAAAAAAATTTGACGTTTTGGACTTTTATACCTATATTATATTGTATGCTAAAAATCACTTTATTCATTCATAGACTTCATTCAGACAATGAATCGACAACAGGTGGCTTTGCTGCATTTGCTTATAATGCAACAATGAAAAATCAATTCAAATCAATTAAGTAATACTTTACACAAAACAATAACGATCTTCGCAACAAAACATCAGAGTTTTTAGACTTTTCTGGTTTAGTCTGTATTTTATTTATACCGACTATTTTTGAACCCTTTTGGAGGTTTTTATGTCTATTTCAAATTCATCATCTTCTGTTGTCGTTTCTCTTTATGGCGCTTCGCTTGACCCAATTTCTAAAGACGAAGAATTAGCACTTGCCAAAGAAGCCGCTGCAGGCAATAAGCAGGCACGCGAGACTTTAATCCGCACAAATATCCGTTATGCTCTCAGCTATGCCAAGACCTTTTATGGTCACGGCCTTTCAAATGAAGAAGTTGACGAAGAGGCTGTAATTGGTCTTATTAAAGCCATTGACCACTTTGATTTTACACGAGGTACAAAGGTCATCACTCTTGCCAAAATGTACATCATGAATGAAATTGTTTCTTCATGCAACAAAAGCGGCTACATCCAGCGCCAGAGCGAAGAACGCCTTAGAATGATTTTGAAAATCAACAAAGCCATGAAGAAAATAAACAAGGACTGCACTCAGGACGAGCTTATCGAAACGCTTTCTGCTAAAACCGGCTTTGACAAAAAGCTGATTTCAGAGCTCTTTGAAGAAAGCCTTCCTTGCCTTAGCCTTGACGACTCTACAGGTGGTGCCCCAGGAGAAACAAGACTTTCTGGTATTCCAGACACAGTTTCTTATACTCCGGAAGAAACTGCAGTTTACCATCTTCAGAAGGAGTGTCTTTACGCAAACCTCGCAAAACTCGACCCTATTGAAAAACAAATCATCTGCATGCTCTATGGCCTGCAGCAATACAAACACCCCTACTCCCTTGCCGAAATTGGCCGCAAGCTTGGTGAGTCAAAGCAATACGTTCATTACGTAAAACAACGCGCCCTCGAAAAGCTTAAAGTGAAAATGGAAGGCATGGCAGCGTAAGTAGCAGCGCCCCCCAAATTATCAATATTGACAAGCAACCATCACAAAGCTATTTTTAACTGATGAAAAATGAAACGTCAGTATTGATAAAAAAACTTACAGAAGAACATTCTCTTTCTAAAGATGAATATGAGCAGCTCATCGTAAACTGCGATGATGAAGCTCAGAAGATTCTTGCAGAGAATGCTGTAGCAGTAAGGAAAAAAATCTATGGAACTGATGTTTTTATTCGCGGGCTGATTGAGTTTACAAACATTTGTAAAAACAACTGCTTTTACTGCGGGATTCGGGCCGGAAACTCTAACTGCGACCGCTACAGACTTTCCGAAGAAGAAATCCTGTCTTGTACGGATGAAGGCTGGGATTTGGGGTACAGAACTTTTGTTCTTCAGGGCGGCGAAGATCCGTTTTTTACTGATGACATTCTGTGCGGCCTTGTTCAAAAAATAAAGGCGCGTCATCCTGATTGCGCAATAACTCTTTCAATTGGTGAACGAACTAAAGAAAGTTACCGCAAACTTTTTGAAGCCGGTGCAGACCGTTATCTTCTGCGTCATGAAACAGCTACAGAAGAACATTACAAAAAGCTGCACCCAAAAGAAATGAGTTTTTCTGCACGAATGCAGTGCCTTCATGATTTACGGGAAGCAGGCTTTGCTACAGGTGCGGGATTTATGGTGGGCTCTCCTTTTCAAACAACGGCCAACCTTGCCCAGGATTTAAAATTCATTGAAACTTTCAAGCCCGAAATGTGTGGAATCGGACCTTTTATTCCTCACAAGGACACTCCGTTTAAAGATTACCCTGCAGGTTCTGTTGAGCTCACCTGTTATCTTCTTTCAATTATCCGCCTGATTTATCCTCCTATTCTTCTTCCTGCAACTACTGCACTTGGAACGCTTTCGTCCGATGGCAGAGAAAAAGGAATATTGAGCGGAGCAAACGTAATTATGCCAAATCTTTCTCCGGTGAAGGTACGGGAAAAATATTCACTTTATGACGGGAAAGTCTGTACCGGAGAAGAAAGTGCCTTTAGCAAATCATGTATAAACAGGCGCGTTGAATCTATAGGCTATCAGATTGTAACTAGTCGCGGTGATTTTGCAGGAAACAAAAATAGACCTACTCCCTAAACAAATCCGTAACATGAAACTGAGTTAAATCTTTCACAACTTCCGCAGCAATAATCATACCGGCAACCGAAGGAACAAAAGCGTTACTGCCTGGAGCCTGCTTTTTTGGAATACCTTTTCGTTCAGGTGTAACACCGGATGTATCTTCAAACTCCGAGTCAATCTCATCAACCTGCGGAGGAATTGTAGTCTCTGTAGAAAACACAACCTTAAGCCGTTTGATCTTGCGCTTCTTAAGTTCGTTTCTCATAACCCGCGCCAGAGGACAAACAGAAGTTCGTGTAATATCAGCCACCTTAAGCTTTGTCGGATCAACCTTATTCCCAGCCCCCATGCAGCTGATAACCGGCTTTTTAAGCGCCTTTGCACGAGTAATAATTTCAAGCTTACCTGTCACAGTATCAATGCAATCAACAATATAATCATATTGCGAAAAATCAAATTGATCGGCGGTGTCGGGCATAAAGAAGGTCTTCCATTTAGTAACCTTACAGTCCGGATTAATATCATGAATGCGCTCTTGGGCAACATCAACCTTGTCCCTGCCGATTGTAGACTGCAGTGCAAAAAGCTGACGGTTTAAATTTGAAAGACAGATTTTATCATCATCAACAATATCAATCGCCCCAACCCCAGAACGCACCAGAGCCTCAACAACATAGCTGCCTACCCCGCCAATGCCAAAAACAATCACGTGGGAGTTGTAGAGCTTTTCCATATTGTCTTTTCCGAATGTAAGTCTGGTTCGGGCAAACTGATTTGTGTTCATAAATCTTCCTTACACAAATATTACAATATGATATAATATGATTCAATGGAAAAGCAAAAGACAAATCTAGGCCCACTTTTAATCATCATCGCAGCATGCTTTTGGGGTAGCATGGGAATCTTTGTAAGGAAACTCGAAAGTTATGGCTTTGGCGCAATTCAGATAGTTTCTATAAGACTCACTCTTGCAGCTCTGATTTTTTGCCTGGTACAGCTTATTGTTGACCGTTCTGGTTTTATGCTTGCCCTGCGCGACATCCCGCTTTTTCTGGGACTTGGATTTGGAAGTATTTTGTTTTTTACAATCTGCTATTTTTCTGCAATTACAATTATGCCACTTTCTACAGCCGCAATTCTTTTGTACACCTCGCCAATCTGGATCATGCTCATGTCGGCCCTTTTTTTTCATGAAAAACTGAACGCCCAGAAACTCATTGCACTCCTTCTTGCTTTTTCCGGCTGCGTCCTTGTTTCTGGAATCTCCGGCAACGGAATCACTTTGTTCGGCTTACTGATTGGACTTGGTTCAGGCCTTGGATACGGACTTTACAGCATTCTTGGAACAATTGCCCTGCGCCGTTATTCTCCTTACACAGTCACCACTTATACATTTTTATTTGCAGGCCTTGGTTCCTGGTTTATATGCAAGCCCGATGATATGATTTCTCACTTTGCCCAGGCACCAAATCTTCCATTACTTATCGGCTTTTGCATTCTCACCGCTCTTATAACAGCCGTAATTCCTTTTTTGACCTACACCCTCGGTCTACGCACAGTAGAAGCCAGCAAGGCCGGAATCATCGCCACCCTTGAACCAGTAGTTGCAACAATAATTGGAATCCTGTGTTTTTCCGAAATGCTAACCATACTTTCTGCGCTTGGAATTATCCTCGTTCTTTCTGCGGTTGTTGTGTTGAATATTAAAAGGAAGGAATAAAAAAGAGGGGGAAGTTACTTCAAGATGTTTCTTTTCTTTTACACAATCCAGCTTTTTTGTGTTGTATTAAAAATCTTATCATCAGGATTCAGTTCGCCAATTAACAGCGGTGAAGAAGGATTGTGAGATTTCATATTTTCAAGAACAAGCCTGGTATCTGCATTTGCATAACAGTAGCGGCACAAATGAGCGCAAGAATTGTAAGCTCCGATATCTCCGTTTAAGAAACAGTCACATTCTTTTCTTGCAGAATTCTTTTTTGGAACTTTAAGCTTTTTACCAATAGCATTTTCGAGGACTGCTACAGTCTGACAGCCGGAACAATCCGCACCAAACTGTTCGAGTTCTTTTCCTTCGGCACAAGGGCGCAAGGTCATTCTATATTTATTGGCAATTTCTACAAAAGCTTTTCCAAGAGTAAGCCTCTCCTCCTGCGTTACTTCGCGGGCTTCGGGAAAATTGCGCTTCACCTTTGGATACAAATCTATAAAGCTGATTACAGCAGTCTTCGTTGCGCCAGAAAGCCTTCGGGCAATATTTTCGAATGCCTTAAGATGATATGGAACTGAATATTTTTCGGAGATAAAAATCGGGTCATAACGCCAGCCGACTTTTTCTGGTCCAAGTCGTTTTCCAAGTTCAATAATGGCATCTGCGACGGCGGCCTTTTCCGGCACGTTCGGTTCAATCTCTTTTCCATACGGTGTGAGTGAAACATACCACCACTGATTATATTTTGAAAGCTCATTCCAGAGCTCTTGGTTTTGCAAAACAGGCAGGGGATTTTTTGTACAGAAAGT
>JAEEGL015643560.1_pt1 | contig 17894 bp, 17 predicted proteins | sample 9134231 | NCBI WGS metagenome assembly JAEEGL01 (sample SAMN16246548, study PRJNA631951) | gut metagenome | biome: gut microbiome; feature: rumen; material: fiber-attached | host: Bos | place: Iran: Karaj | collected 2018-10 | reverse complement strand
TCTTTAGTTTTCTTTCGTCGAGACCGCACTCGGGGAAGCTTTCGATCATATGCTTTCCCAGTATCTCCGTAAATTCCTTTACTCGCCTTACGTGATTGCTGTCTTCCAGGTTTCTGTATTCTACGACGGTACCCAGTGCTTCCAGAACTGCGGACTGGTTGTCCTTCAGTTCCTCATTCTTTCTCTGCAGATTCTCATATTTTTGCTGAAGTGCTTCACTGCTCTGTTCAATACGTTCTCCCAGAGATCTGAATTTACTGAACACTGCTACATTTCTGTTTACGCACCTGAGTATCCGAGCGTTGTTAAAAGGCTTCGCGATATAGTCCACCGCGCCGAGTTCAAAACATTCGTCCAGCTCTATGTCGTCATCGCTCTCCGCCGTTACGATCACCGGCAATGTGGAGATCTTTTTATTCTCCGACATGATCTGTATAAACCTGAGGCCGGAAATGGGCTTCATATCCAGTTTCACTATTACCGCATCAAAATCATCTTCGTTTGCGGCCAGGAACTTAACGCCGTCGTTTACACTCATGGCGAGAATGCAGCGGAAATCCTCCGAAACCGCAAGGTTCAGCGCGGCCATCTCGACTTTGTCATCATTTATTATGAGTACTTGTCCCTTCATATCCTACCCGCCTTTACTCATCTAATGCGTTGTAAGCGATGATATGCTTTCCGTGTTCATCGTTTACAAGTTTCATGGTTACATCGCTCATTCCGCTGGAGATCCAGGTCTTTCCGCTGATCACAACGTCAACACCCTCGTAGAGATCTCCCTTTACGGTTATCTTGGCGAGATTGAATTCCTTCATTCTCTCCTCGAATTTCTCCAGCTCTTTGTTTGCATTTTCTATATCAAGTTCCTTGGTATAGATCGCATCCTCGATCTTCTTGAACACGTCCATGGTGGTCAGGACTTTCAGAGAGAACTTATTGTGGAAATCCGTCTCTGCATTTCTGAGCACCTTAAGCTGCTGTTTGGAAGTGTAGATCTTTTCTCGGATCTCCTTTCCTTCCAGCTCAGCTTTTTTGGGAACTCCCGCTGTGATGATCGTCTTTGTACCCATGGCATTACCCACGTTAAACAGCGTCATTCCTTTGAGAGCGGTGACTTTTCCGCCGATTATCGCACCTTTTCTCTTCACTACCTCCAGCATGTTTTCCGCGTAGAGTTCACTGTTGGTGGCATAATCAATGGTTATGGTATCGCCGGCATAAACATTTGTATTTTCAAAGAACTTACCGGTAACGTTTCCGCCTGCTCGGATAACTCCGCGTCCGCCGCCGTTCATTCCGCGCTTCAAAAGGACATCGCCTTCAGCTGTGATATTTCCGCCTTCCACGAAGCCGTCTATGATAACATCACCGCCACAGTTGATAACGCCTCCGGCTCCTACATCTCCCCTTACGTGGACGCTTCCCTTGAATACTACGAATCCGGTTGTGTTGTTGACTTCATTGACCTCCAGCACATCCGATATCTCCAGGAAGGTGTCGTCTTTAAGGACTATCAGACCGTCCGTATTGGAGGTATATACCATTTTATCTTCGCTAAGGTTGAAGCCTTTTCCTTTAAGCACAGGCTTTTCTTTTCCGTTTCTGGCGGGGAGCACATCTCCCAGCACATTAAATCCGTCTTGTCCCTTTGTGGCGGGATGATACTGTGCAACCTTTTCATTCTCTTTTACGGTGTCAAACCACTCGATATTGTTGTAGTCGACGGATCCGTTTTCCAGTATCTTAGGCTTTCCGTCAAGATTTGTCCGGAAGAAGTATTCATAGCTGCCGTCCTCTCCGTTGACAGGCAGTTCACCTTTAGCCACCAGGATCTTTCCGTTATCTCCGCGATTGCCGTTTTCCACGTCTCTCATGGCACCGCGGTCGATACCTTTGCGGATGCCGCCTTCCCATACGACCTTCAGAACATCCTGCTCCGTAATATCATTGCAGTCTTCCCTGATCATAACGTAGGCTTCCATCTTATCGGGGCTGACAATGAGAGTGATGGGATCCACACCCTCATCTTCGTATTCCTGCTGCTTTATGAGTCCTTCTATCTCAGCAAGAGCTGCTTCACCGGCTCTTTGCGCACTCTCGATGATCTCCAGCAGTGCCAGACGCTTTTCTCTCATGTCAGTAGCGGAGAAACGCATCTGCCTGTATTCGTCTACATTAAGTCCCGCTTCAAGACCCAGCCTGATCTCTCTCATCTGCTGGGATGAATATAACTTATGGGAGTATTTTGTAATATCTACCCGGGATACCAGACCGAGTCTGATCTCCCTCATCTGTTTCCAGTTGTAGTCTACGTCGGCGTAGGCACCTACATCGATCTGATCTTCCAGACCCTGTCTGATCTCATCGATGGCAGAGCCTCTGAAATCAAGGGACAGATAGGGTTCGATGTCTATGTCCTTCTGAAGGCAGATCCTTATCTGCTCCAACTGTTCGGAATCGTATCCCTCCTGAATAAAAGGCATCAACTCCAGGCCTTCTCTTCTTGCCTTTCGCAGCTGCCTCATTATCGCAGCGGATCTTCCGCGTCTTCCGCCTTTATAATCACTTAAGTCTACGCCCTGCTCAAGTGATTTTCTCTCCTCACGCATGATATCGTGAGGGATCTTGCTGTCCGCAAATTTAGAAGCATCGATACCCAGTTCAAGAGCGCTTCTGAGCTCTCCCATCTGTAGCCAGTCAAATTCGGGATTTGCATAGATCTTTACATTCAATCCCTTGATAAGACCAAGACGGATCTCCTGCATCTGCATGGCAAGAAACGCGGGATTTTCATACACTTTGGTATCTAAACCCTGCTCCTTGCCCAGCTCTATTTCTTTAAGTTGGTCCTCAGAATACTTTGCTGCCATTGTTTCTCCGTTCTCATCCCACAGCAGGATGATGATTCGAACTAACCGCTTTTACATCTGATGTCTTACAACTTCATATTCGTCGTCGTTTCTGTAATATGGGCATTCCTTCTGCCCGCTGGCCATGAATCTGTACATCTCGTCCTCGTCCAGATTCACCATGCATTCATACTCTTCGTATTCTTCATCATATACATTGTTGACACATGTGTCGCAACTGATCGCCATTTATCTCACTTCCTTTTGATCCGGCGGGCTACTTGTCTTCCTCTTCCAAAAGAGCCTGATATATCTCTCGCTTCCCGACGCCCCTATCCTTTGCCACAAGCTTCATGGCATCCTTGTGGGACACACCCTGTTCTTCGTAGTACGCCATGTGTTCGGGAATGGTCATCTGTTCCCAGACCGCTTTTTCCTCCGCCTTTTTCTCCTCACGGCTCCTGCCCTCTATAACAAGCACATACTCACCCTTGGGTTCTTCTGCCTTGTAATACTCAAGGCTTTTTTCAAGGGTGGTGGGAAACACTGTCTCGAACTTCTTTGTCAGTTCTCTGCATAGAGTGATCTTTCTGTCCCCAAGGGCCCCGTAAAGATCTTCAAGTGTTCTGACAAGGTGGTGTGGAGCTTCATACAGGATCATGGTTCTGCTCTCATTTGAAAGTTCCTCAAGTATCTCCTGCTTTTCTTTTTTATCCGGAGGAAGAAATCCCTCAAAGCAAAATCTTCTGGTGGACAATCCGGATAAAGTGAGTGCCGTAATGCATGCTGCAGGCCCCGGCAGTGAAGTCACCCTGATATTTGCTTCATTGCACATGCGGACCAGCACTTCACCGGGGTCCGATATCGCCGGTGTTCCCGCATCGGTGATAAGTGCGATATCGCTTCCGCTCTCAAGCTTCGCAATAAGAGTCCTTGCCTTTTCTACCTTGTTATATTCGTGATAGCTGGTCATGGGAGTGTGGATATCAAAATGGTTCAGCAGCTTTATGCTGTTCCTCGTATCTTCCGCTGCTATCAGTTCAACCTCTTTCAGTGTCTGTACCACCCTCGGCGTCATATCCTGTAGATTGCCGATGGGAGTGGCGCACAGAAACAGAGTTCCCGCCATAATCTTTTCCTTTATCAGAATCCGTAAAGTTCTTTTACTTCGTCGGTATAAACATCTTTTTCTTTGAAGATGATCAAGGGTTTTTCAACCGTCATCCTGGGTTTTGCCCCGCGTATGGACTCGATGAGCACCATATTGGGTTCCCGGTCCGCAAAAGGATATACAAGCCTCATGCGTTTGGGCTCAAGATGATATTTTGTTAGTGTGCAAAGTATCTCGCTTAGCCTGAAGGGCCTGTGTACCAAATAAAAATGTCCGCCCGGTTTAAGGAGTTTCTCGGTCACTCTCGCCACATCTTCAAAGGTACATTCTATCTCGTGCCTTGCAATAGCCTTGGGGCTGTCCGGGTTTGTGAGTCCGTGCTGCCCTATCATATAAGGCGGATTGCACGTGATCGCATCGTAAGATGATAACGGGAAAAGATTGTCCGCTTCCTTGATATCTCCCTGCAGGATCTTTACCCTGTCACCTATGCCGTTTAATGCAACGCTTCTTGCCGCCATATCGGCGCTCTCGGGCTGAATCTCCAGTCCCGTCAGTTCCGCAGCCTGAGTCTTTGCGGATAAAAGTATGGGAAGAATTCCGGTCCCCGTTCCCAGGTCCAGGATCTTTTCGCCTTTTTCTTCCGATGCAAATCCCGAAAGCAGCACCGCATCCATTCCAAAGCAGAATCTCCCGGGATCCTGTATGATCTTAAGGTTATTTCTTTGCAGATCGTCTATTCGCTCATCCGTTTTCAGAAGGGTTTCCCTGGTTTCCTGGATTTCCATCGTTAGAGCCCTTTCTCTTATCTCGGAATCTGTTCTTCTTGTGCTTGAACTTTTTACCCTGGCCGTTTCCCTGATTATTCTCGGTCTTTCCGTCCTGCTTATTTTCAGGTTTGTTGTCCTGTCTATTATCCTGATTCTTCTGACCCTCGGGTCTGTTCTGATAATTCTGGTTCTGGTCGGGTCTGTCGCCGGAGCTCTTGTCACGGTTTTTGCGTCCTTCTCCGTGTTTTCCCTGGCGATCCTGCCTGTTGCCATCCTGATTTTTCTGGCCCTCGGATCTGTTCTGGTTATCCCTGTTTTGATCCTTGTTCTGGCCTTCGGGTCTGTCTCCCCGATTCTTTTGGCTCTCCTGCTTGCCGCCTTCCGGTTTGTCGCTGCGATCTTTCTGGTCTCTTCTTTCGCCGTTATCGCCCTTTGAACGTTTCTCTTCCTTGGAAGGCTTGTCCTCAAGCTGCTCCAGCTGTTTCTCGTCCACCTCTTCGATCTTTGCGGCTCCGTTATTCTTCTTTCCACGGCGCTTTCTTAAAACAGTTATCTCATCTGCGGAGTAATCATGCATCTCCTTCTCATCACCGTTTTCAACCAGCACCTTAACGGTCTGGCGAAGAACATTCGTGGAAAATACGTCGCCCTGAAGTCCATCGGCACCCTCTACAAAATCACCTACATCGGGCATGGTCTTGTTGAGCTCTTCGTATGTTTCTTCCTCGTACTTAAGACAGCACATAAGCCTTCCGCATACGCCGGAAATCTTTGTGGGATTGAGGGGAAGATTCTGCTCTTTGGCCATCTTTATGGACACGGGAACAAAGTCGGGAAGATATGCCGCGCAGCACATGGGTCTGCCGCATGCTCCCAAACCTCCGATTGCTCTGGCCTCATCCCTTACACCGATCTGGCGAAGCTCTATACGTGTTCTGAATGTACTTGCAAGGTCCTTTACAAGTTCTCTGAAATCGACATATCCGTCAGAAGTGAAATAAAACAGGATCTTACTGTTGTCAAATGCGTATTCCACTTCGGTAAGTTTCATATCAAGTCCGTGGGACTTAACCTTCTCAAGGCACACATCAAATGCGTCCTTGCTCTTCTTTGCGTTTTCTTTAACCTGTTCCTCGTCCCTTTCGTTTGCCCTTCTAAGGATCGGCTTGAGGGGCTGGAAAAGTTTGCTCTCATCTATCTCCCTGACTCCGGAAACCACCAGTCCGTAATCGATTCCCATGCCCGTCTCCACGATAACATGATCATCCTTATGTATATCCACCCCGGCGGAATCAAAAAAATAAATCTTTCCGGAATTCTTGAACTTAACGCCTATTACTTTTGCCATCTTTTTATAATACTCCTATCACTCGGCCTTTAGCCGTCTATCCTTTCTCTTGAATTGTCATCAGAAGAAGCTGCATTGTCAGTTCAAAATTGACGTTGGCAGAAAGGCGCAGTCTCGCCTTTTTTAGTGCCTCCAGCACTTCCTCTATCCCTTCGTAACTGCTGCGCTGGGCTACTCTCCTTATGGTGGAAAGTTCCTCTCTGAACACAAGCTGGTCGGTCTCGCCCGTTGCTTTAAACAGCAGAACATCCCTGTACCAGATTGAGATGATATCCAGGTAATCACCGGGATCCACCTTGTATTCGGACATGGCCTTGATGCCTGCTACCGCATCGGAAAGATCCATCTCGCGAACGCTCTTTACCAGGTTCAGCGTAGCATTCTGAACCGCAGTAAAATCGTCGCTGGTGGCCATCTCCCTGGCTTTTCCGACATTACCCTGGGCAAAAGCGACGCACACGTCAGCTTTATAATCAGGGATCTCGTATTCTCTCATGAGGTATTCCTTCAACGTTTCCGAAGGAACCGGCTTCATATCAAGCTCTATGCATCTTGACCTGATGGTCTGAAGAAAGCTTCCGCTGTTTGTAGTGAGCAGCATGATCACTACATATGCCGGGGGCTCCTCAAGAGTTTTCAGGATGGCATTCTGAGCCTGTGCAGTCATCTTCTCCGCTTCGCTGATGATGTAAATCTTGTACGGCCCGCTGTAGGGTTTGATCGAAACATCTTCGCTGATCTGCTCCCTGATGTCGTCAACACCGATGGATGCAGGTTTTTCATGGGTGATATATCTTATGTCAGGATGATTCTTTGAGGCGGCCTGCTTGCAGGAATGGCACTCACCGCAGGGCTCATCCCCTCCCTTTTCGCACTGAAGCGTCTGAGCAAAAATGCTTGCGATAAACTCTTTACCGCAGGATTTTTCTCCGTTGATTATATATGCATGCGATATTTTGTTTGTTTTGATGGCTGTTTTCAGATGTGACTTTATCTGCTCCTGGCCAACTACATCACGAAATGTAACCATAGGCATTCCTTTCAGGTGAAGATATCAAGAAGAAGCCCTTGAATCTCCCCTATTCTTCCAAGGATCTCTATATTGTCTTTTTCGTCCTTCATAAGTTCCTGGGCAAGGGCATCCAAATTTTCATCCACAAGCCTTACGATTCCGTAAACACGATGGCGTCCTCTTTTATCAAGGAAATTCTCTCTGGAAAACTCGTGGGATCTGGTAATGACCTCGTTGATGAATTCCTTGATAAGCCCCCTGTAATGTCTCATATCTTTGACATCCCGCTTTTTTGCCAGCTTTTTTCCCTCTGCATCAATCTGTTCCATAAGGGAATTAAGGTGAGCCTGCAGCTCCCCCTCCGCAATATTGCTGGCAAGCATGAACTTGAAGGTTCCGTCTGTCGGCACCGGTGCCTGTGTTTGCTGGACAGGTGCAGCGCCCTGGGTCCTGTCTACTTTAATATCCAATTCTTTACCTCGAAATCATCTTCCTAAAATACTACAAATATATTCTTTGATTTTTCCGACACATTCGTCAAAATCTTCATTGATGAATCTGTTTGTGATGTTTTCACGGTTCAATTTATCTTCCGAGAAATCCTCCGCATCCGCCAAAAATCTTCTGCACATCTCGGCAAACTTGCGATTCTCGGGCTTTCTCTCCCTTTTAAGAGCTCTTTGAAGTCTCTCTCCATCATCAAGATCGATATATAGAGCCTCCACCCTGTCTGCTCCGAAATGATCTCTGAGGGCCACATACTGTTCCAACGTCCCGATGATCAAATAGTCCTTATCTTTCTCGATGCCTTCGTCAACGGTAAAGTATCTCCAGGGTCCGTAAGCCGTATCGTAAACTCTTGTCTCCACCACTTTTCCGGAACTTTCCAGTTTTTTGTATCCTTCCTCGTCCGTGAAGTGGTATTCTTTTCCTTCCGATTCCCCTGCTCTAATGGGACGTGTCGTGTAGGATACTATCCTCTCAAGATTAAGGCTTTTATCTTCAAGCAGTTTTCTGTATATGGTATCTTTTCCGGATGCGCTTTTGCCCATCACGCAGAAAATTTTGCCCATGTTTTCGGTTCCCTTTTCATTTCATGACGCCCACGTCATTGTTCCTTAATCCAACAACGTTTAGTCCCTGTTTTTTATATCTGTCGATCAAGTCTATTATTTCTTTTGTAATCTTCTCTCCCGGCACAAGAAGCGGGGTCCCCGGCGGATATAGATTAACAAATTCTGCCGCTATGCGCCCCTCCGCTTTATTGAGTGGAAGATCTTCTATTTCAGCTTCCCACACTTCCGATATGAGATGAAAAATATCGGGTTTTATGTTTATGCCTGAGGTGCAGATCTCTCGATGGACTTCGAAAGATTCACCCTCCGCAGTCAATGAAGCAAACCCCTCATCGATCTCAAGAAGAGCGTGCCTCATCCTATCAAATGCATCGTCTCCGTCAAATACGGTAAACATGGCAAGAACATATTTTTCCCCACACATCTCTGTATCGAGATGATACTTTTCTCTCAAGACATCCGCAAGCTGTTTTCCAACACTTTTTCCTACCACGGAAATAACGCATTTCCCTACATCATGAATTCCGTCCTCGGGATCATAAATGCGTATTGCTCTGCACTTTTCATTTATCTCCGAAACCATTCGGTTATAACGGACTTTTAATTCCTCCAGAAGCGTCCTTCCCCTGTCCACCATCAATCTGACACTTCCGTCAAGTCCTGCCATAAGCGGATAAGAGGGGCTGCTGGTCTGATATATATGAAGGTACCTTTCTATCTCAGAAACATTTACTTTACTTCCATTAATGTGAAGAAACGCCGTCTGAGTGGGTGCCGGAAGCGTCTTGTGTGCACTCTGGATGACAATGTCTGCATCGCATGATATTGCGCTTTCCCCATAGCCTTCAATATCTTTTGCAAAGGGAAGATGCGCACCGTGCGCTTCATCTACGATGAGCGGTAGTCCTGCATCGTGTACAATTTTTGAGATTTCTCTTACTTTTGCAATTCTTCCTTCATAAGTAGGAGATACAATAAACACAGCTGACGCATCAGGGTTATTCTTTACAGCTTTCTCAATTTCCATGGGTGAAACCGCTTCGACAAACCCCAGTTCCTCATTTACTTTTGGAAATACATAAACTGTTTTTATCCCCCGAAGTCCGATGGCATTATATGCTGACTTGTGCGCATTTCTGACTATTATGATCTTTCCACCGGGTTTTACTGCTGCGCTTATGGCAGCAAGAACTCCTGCAGTACTTCCTCCCACAAGGAAATACGTTCTGTTGGCACCCACCGCTTTTGCAGCAAAATCCTGGGCTTCTTTAATTATCCCCTCCGGATTATGGAGATTATCAAATCCCTCTATCTCAGTAATGTCAATTCCGGAAAATGCTTTAGGTAAATAATCAGCTTCTTTTCTCTTATGTCCGGGCATATGATATGGGTAATGATCACTGTCCCGATATTTTATTAATTCTTCGTAAAGGCTCGTGTTTTTATCTCCTTAAGGGCATTCAACGCCCAATCATACATAGTTTATATTAACATTTTTTCGTGTAAAATAAAAGAGTTTTGCACTCTTTAGATGCCTATACATCCCCCTTTGCAAAACTCTTACATATTTCCTCTTAATTAACTTTTTATCTTGCAGGATTACCTTTCACAATTGTTCCTTCCGGAACATTCTTTGTAACCACTGATCCCATTCCGACAAAAGCATCTTCTCCTATGGAGACACCATCTCTTACAACAACATTTCCGGACAGGTATGCCCTGTTTTTAGTTGACGAGCTTCCCATCATAAGAACCTCCCCTACTACAATGGTATCCTCTCCGAGTATAACATTGTGCGAAATAAATGCACTGTTATCTATTCTACATCCGGTCTTAATGGTAGTATTATCTATCGCTCCTTTGCAAACAACGCTATTTGCTCCGATTTGAACGTTATCCTCTATTACAACCCCACCAAATTGAGGGATGGTAAGGATCTTTCCTTCTGCATTTCTTCTTGTTGTAAGCCCATCAGACCCGATAACTGTGTTTTCTCTGATAATGCAGTCATCACCTATGGTTACTTTTCCAACAATCCTTACCCCGGAGGCGATATAGCAATTTCGCCCGATAACCACTTCACTGTCAATATAGCATCCCGGGAAAACTTTTGTTCCTTCGCCAATGGTCGCTCCCTTACAGATCATGGCTCCGTTGATATTATCCCATTCTTTTATATCCGTGTTATAGGTTATCTTATTGTTATAAAAGAACTCTGCAAACCCGAACCTTGGTTCCTTCGATAAGATCACTGCATGTCTGCCGGACAATTCTTCCGGAACCGGGATCTTTTCAGGCCAAATAACTATGCAGTCTTTGACTTTTAACACCGACTCCCACTTATCAATAAATCCTTCGGTAACAAACATCACCGCATTATCCTTTGGATTTGACAAACTCGCAGGTCTTACAACATTGTATTTTTTTGTACTATCATATTTTGATGCATCAATGCAAAAATATTCTCTGTTTTCACTCATATTATAAAACTAATTCTTCCCTTAATACTTCAAATGCCTCGCCGTACATTCTGTTCATTTCATATCCCCTAAATGCTGCTCTGGCTTGAACTCCACGTATCCAGTAATCTCCGTATTTATTTCGTTCAGTCACATGCTGATCAAGCGCTTTTACTTTAGTGTCGATAACATCGGTAATATCTACATAAAGCTGAGGTCTAAATCCAACATAAGAACGTCCTGAAGGAGAAATTGGTTCGAAGAAATAAATCGTATTATATCTTCTTGCGGCGGAAATAGTTGATTTTCCTACTGCAACATGAGCCTGATGTGTATCAAAGGGCCAATGTGTGAAAATGATGTCCGGTTTGATAATGTTGATTCTCTTTTCAATAGCTTCAACCGCTCTTGAGTCATATGCAATATCTTTATTACTGAAATCCAGGATATCCAGATCTTTGCATCCAAGAACTTCAGCCGCGTTTCTTCCCTCTTGCATGGCTACTTCGTTAGTTCTCATAACCTCGCCGTTATAGTTCGTATACCCTGATTGGCTCATAACTATCATGTGGATATCATGGCCCTCTTTTACTGCTTTGGCGAGCGTTCCTCCCGCAGCCAGTTCTATATCATCAAGATGCGCGCCGATTGCGACTATTGTCTTCTTCATATAAAAATCCCTTTCATTTTTTCTTATTACAGCCTATATGGTACCACTATTTTACCATTTTCCATATCGTATTTGTCGATAAGTTTTTTTCATTTGGAAATACACCAAGAACAAAAACGTCGATTTTTGTTGCAGGTTAAACAGTTTCTTTTCTTCTTCGCTGGTATTCTTCTGATAATATTCATTATCCATAAAATCAGGGAAAGATGTTTTCATTTCATTCCCCAATTCTTTAACAAATGAATATTCTTTTTTTATTGGAGCAAGCATATAAGACATAAGCGTATTTTGATAAAAGAGATGAATATAATTATATTCTATCTCTTCTTTATACTTGTCTAATGCACCATTTTCTTTGGCAGTCTTAAGCATCTCCCTCATTGCACTCATTCTTTCTAAACAGTTTTTCTTACTAAATGTGTGCGTGGTCGAGTCTGAATGCTGATAGTAATATACCAAAACTTCAGGTATCAATTCAAAATGTTTAAATCTCATAATAAGTTCTACTGAAGCAGCATTGTCTTCATAAGCAATTCTTTCAATGAACTTAAACTCAGGTTCATAGAATATATGCCTGGCATATATCTTAGTTCCCAACGGTCCCGAATGTAATAAAAGATTTTTTCTTCTCTCGTCATCCATCACTCCAACCTGAGAAGGAACATTACACTCTTCCAGATCAGTTTTTTCCATAGTGTGCGAATACACTCGACACATGTCAGTTCCCACAACATCAGCTCCGGTTTCCAATGCCTTATTAAGCATCCGCTCATACATATCTGGAACAACCCAATCATCTGCATCCATAAAACCAATAAACCGACCCTGTGCTTGTTTCAACCCAAGGTTTCGAGCGCCGCCCTGCCTTCGGTTCTCTGGAGATGCAACTCCAACAACTCTGCCGGGATATCTTTTCTCATAATCTCTGATTATTTCTAATGAATTATCTGTCGAAGCATCATCAACTGCAATGATTTCCAAATCCTTTAATGTTTGATTAACCAAAGAATCCAGACAATATTCAAGATTCCCATTTTTTGCCATGTTATATACAGGCACAATTACGCTTACGTCTACCAAACTATTTCTCCAATTCTTGTGTATTTTTATTATCAAAAGGCATATAAACCAGTTTAAATATCATTCTTCTGACAAAATCTATAACCGTTCCCAAGATGTACATTCCAAGAACCGCTGCCACAATTCTCAGTATAAATAACGGAGTTGCGGAATCCAACGAATTCGGGAGACCAAACCACTTCTGCCATTCATATCTAAGTACAAGACTTTCCTGAAGCAGGTATACTCCAAGTGCCATTGGCGATAAAATACAGATCACTCTACCAACTTTTTCGTTCATCGGCTTCATATGAATAAATGCAGCAAAAATACCTACAGCTGATATGAGCGTAAACACGTGGTTGTATTCTGTGAACAGACCCTGTAGTCCTCCCAATCTGTCTGTTGCAGCTATTATTTTTCCGATGGTGAAAGTACCAAGAAGCACCAGCGCAGATCCTCCCAAATACAGGATCCAGCCCTTATACTGCTTATCAATTAATTTAAATCCGAAAAGCCTAAAATATGCTCCGATCAGGAACATGATCAAGTACCACAAGAACCCATAACCTTTTGAATCTGTCGTAAGTCTAAATGGTAATATACTCTTCAAGAAACACTCATATATCAGAAGACAAATGATTGCCGTGATCAGTTGTCTCTTCGTAACAGTTTTCAATCCTTTGGTTATAACAGGTGAAAGCATATATACAACCACATAAGCCGTAATAAACCAATATGTCTCCATATGAACAGGCAGGAAATTGTTTAATATGCTGTATATATTTCTTTCCTCGGAAGTTAATCTGCCCGTAACCAAAAAGATTATAAAAGGCATTACCGAATACAGAAAAGTTTGTACCAATAATTCAATCAATCTCTTTATTTTAAATTCCGAATTTACAAGAAAATATCCGGATATAAGCATAAAAATATTGACTGCACCTACGGATAATACCTCAAATATCCAAGCTATCCATCCGTTAAACGGCACATGTAAAACAAAGGTCGGAAGCAGATCACTCTTCGCCAAAGCATGAAGTGTTGTCACCATGATCATTGAAATCATGCGAAGCAGTTCCATATTTGCATTTCTAACTGATTTTGATTTCATATAAAGTATAAAACCCCTTATATCCCCTATCTTTTACTCTCGAAATGTGCCTCATGCGCCTCACGTTCCTCGTACGGATCCATGAAATCACGACCAAGTCTTAATTTTTCCTTCCCGAAATATGCGTTATCCAACTCTGTAAATATAGATACTACAATATCGAATATTCCTTCACCAAAAAAGTTGAGCATCTCCATAGGAACCGTTCTGTCAATAAGAAGGATATCCGGAAAGTTCTCCTTATAATCAAATAAATCCCGTGGATGCTGCTTTAAAATAGGTTGGTAGCCTTTGTTCATATATTCGGTGATGAGATCGTTGAATAGTTTTTTTCGCATATCTAAATCTTTGCACAAAGGCTCAGTCAAGATTAGCGCGGTTTTCCCTGTCTTCAGTGCTAATATCTCTCTTATAAGAGACTCATCCTTTACAAATACTTTAAGTAGCTTTTCCTTTTCATCAGAAGTCAGACGCTCATAAAGTTTTGTTCTGGACACCTCCTTATAATATGGACAGGGGTACTGCAAAACTGATATATCATTGACTTCCATATCAAGACAATATCTTCCATAGCCATTTTGAACAAAAATCCAGTTTAATCGTTTAGACAAAAAGGTCTTTAATCCAAAATGCGGAGTATTATCACACCTCGCCGCGTCACATGCCCTTAAAGTGTTTAATCCATCCTCTACCGAATGGTATTTTATATGTTTAAAATTTAGATAATAACCAATGGGATCGGAGTCGCAAAACACATAAATATCTTTGTATTTTGAAAGATCCTCAGGTATATATTCTTCCTCGTATTTGCCAAGCATCTTTGTATATCTGTTGCGATTAAACAATGCTTTTACAAAAGAGCTTTCCTTAACTTTATACTTCGCAAGATCAGGAAAAAAAGAAGGGTCCTTTTCCTCGTAAATGATCACATTCTCTACAAGGCCAGATCGTTTCAATCTGTCCGGAAGTTCTTCAAATTGATTTGACATGGTGCTTAAGTAAATCGTAGCATTTCCTTGTTCAGAAGCATCCCTGGCAAACTCTTTAAGCAAAGACACATATATGTGATAATATGTATGACAAATATATAATGTTTTATTCATTTTTCTTTATCGAGACAACTCCTCTATAAGTTTTGCGATCCTTGCACACCCGTCACCATCGGCACACTCTCTGTTAGCAGAAATTACCTTCTCTACCTCGTTTTTCGATAGTTTTAAACTATTCTTTAGTTCATTAATTATATTATCTATTACTTTGTCTCCTTCATATCTGATATCGCCGACAAAGACGCTGTTTCCATGCTTTTCCAGCCTCTCTCCAAAATAGGTTTGATCATCAGAAAAAGAGAATACAAAAAAGTATGTCCCGCATGCCATCATCTCGTAAACAGACATACCGCCGGCAGTAACCGCAAACCGGCTTGCCCTCATCAATTCAGACATATTGGAAACATTTTGAAGTGTTTCTATATTGTTGTTACCTTCGCATTCTTCCTTCATCTCTTTAAAATCAGGATTCATGCTTCCGAAAATAGCACATACCTTAAGATTACTGAGCTCCTCATCATTTTTTATAGCCTGAATCAGTTTCTTTGTAACATGATATTTGTCCGTTCCGCCGGTTGTTATCAGAAAATCTATTTTCTCTTTTTCTTTATTGGCAGATTGTTTGAATTCATCCCTAAGAGGAACATATTTCATTCCTGAAAACACTTTTACATTCGTTTCTTTGTATAGGTTCTTTATAGTGTTTTCATTTTCCCACTCAGAGTAGTGAAGAGCAGCATCGACATCATATACCTGCTTACAAATATCATCCAAGTATAAAATCTTTACTTCTTTTGACAATGCTTCAAAAAAAGTAGTAGTAACAAGATATGAGTCAACTACCAGATAATCTATTTTTTCATTTCTTATGGATTTGATCAGATTACTTGTCCCATAATCCCAATCATTCCATTTAAGGTCAAGTCTTACGATTTTATATCCGGCTTTTTCTATTGGCTCGGCAAAACTATCCGGTGCTACGAAAAAGACGCAAACCATATTCAGACCAGCACACTCTTTTGCAATTGAAATGCATCTCATCATATGCCCCGATGCAACTTCTTTATTGGCATCCAGCCTAAATCCGATCACTTTCTTATTATCTATCATAAATTTTTACTATACCAATTCTCGATTATATTATAGATATGATCCATATCTTCTACGGTATACCTTTGGTCACACGGGATAGTAAGCGAACTATTGGAAAGAATCTCTATGTCAGGATTATTTTCGCTGCTGCCCAATCTCCAATGTACATTACAATATATGTCATTCTCTATTAGATACTGAAGAAGAGCGTCTCTATCTGCAACTTTTATCACCATTCCAAAAGGAAGATATCCCTCTTTTCTTTTGGGATTGATCTTTATCTGACTAAGATGCGACAATTTTTCATAGAGACGATCATAATTCTCTTTTCTCTTTTTTATTATTTCATCCTGCGAAATATTCTTGAGATAGTTCTTACTCCATTCCGACATGGGATAAATTCGATAGTCCGAAAACAGTTCCTTGATGGACAGGCTGTAGTAGCTCATATATGTTTCTTTTAACGCCTTGTCCCTGCAACCATTGGTTATATAATCCCTTTTAAGAGTCTGTACGACCATGTAATAGTCGGTATACTTACTTATGGAATCATTCTGCGGTTTTGCAGGCAGTTCATTCTCGAATGATGCACAAAAACCACCGTCCGGAATGGAAAACCACTTTCTTACGCTGCCGATTACATAGTTGCCAAAACCTACCCCGTTTTTATCTTCGGAAAGAAGAGACAGGGTGACATCTTCAACAACAACAGTGCCTGCCTCTTTCCACTTTTTTGCTTTGGAAACAAGCTTTTCATCTAAAGGCAAACCAAAGAAATGACATATGTATACACAACTGTCATCGGTGATCTTTTCTTCTATCTCTTTGGGATCTGCCTCGTAGTTCACCGTCACCCTGTATTCGTCCACAACTACATTTGCCCTTATCGCTGCGTCTTTTACAGTCTGACAAACATAATCCGGCAATACCACCTTCGTTATACCCCTCTCGGATTTCAAAAAAGAAAGCAGATCCTCAATGGCATTTCTGGCGCTTTGATAAAAGTTTATATCGTATTTTTTTGGAGCATATTTCATAAAAGGAAAAACAGCTGTCTCTTCCTTCTCGGAAACATTATATTTTATTATATCGTCAAGCTCGAGGACACTTCCGTACTCCATAAAAACTCCTTACGATACGATATTTACCGTTACTATGTCTGAATATTTAAGGCCGAGTATATTCTCTTTGTATGCAAATTCTTCAGCTTTATTTATGTTGCCTTCTGCATTGTTTGAAATAAGGGATATAAAATCAACTCCACACTCGTATGCGTGAGGGTAGCCTCCACCGAATCTTGGATTGATCTCCAATATAAAGAACTTTCCGTTTTCTTCCAAAACATCCATGTCTATTGGACCTCTAAGAGCAAGTTCCTTGACTGCTTCCTTCACTATTCTCTCAATTTCGGTTTTTTTCACAGATATGGATTTTTCCGTTTCTCCGGCCCGCATTCTGATCTTTTCTTTGCAGAAAATCGATACCACTTCGCCGGTTATCATATCCGCGTAGATGTCAACGCCGTACTCTTTACCCTTAACTGCTCTTTGGACAATGAATTCTTCATCATAACTGTCGGTTATGGCCTCCAGCATTTTTTTCCTGGAGACATGGAAAGTATCACTGCTTCCGGCTCCGTTTCTGGGCTTCACAAAGACGTCGATCTCTTCTCCCTCCGTATTGTACTCTTTGGCGGGAAAAGTCTCTACTGCAGGAATATTATTCTCTATCAGTCTTTTGCTCAGCAGGTATTTGTCCTTGCACAAAGACACGCTCTCATAATCTGAGATGACGGGAAGTATACCCTGTTCTTTAAAAAGGTGCTTATTCTTTGATATCAAAAGCAGTTCTTCTTCGTGCAAAGGCAGTGCAGCATCTATATCTTCTCCCCTGCATATCCTTAAAATTTCATCCAAATAATGAGGATCAGTCATTCTTGGAACTATATATGACTTGTCTGCCTGCAGTAATGCCGGCGCTTCATTATTGATATCGGTACAGACCACCTTGTTTACGCTTTTGCTGTTTTTAAAATATGAAACGAGTTTAAATCTTGTTCCACAGCTGAGTATGAGGATATTCACAATAGATTCTCCGTTTTATTGTTTTACATAGCTCCACTTCATTGCGGTTCCTTTTTTCAGTGCGCATATGGCTTCTTTTCCAAGGATATCTTCGTAATACTTTGTATGTATACCAAATCCCGGTCTTATTGATTTAAGATTTTCCGGAGTAAACTTCTCTCCTTCTTCCATATCCTTTGCAACGTATAATGAACGGGC
>JAEEGL013988696.1_pt1 | contig 17894 bp, 19 predicted proteins | sample 9134231 | NCBI WGS metagenome assembly JAEEGL01 (sample SAMN16246548, study PRJNA631951) | gut metagenome | biome: gut microbiome; feature: rumen; material: fiber-attached | host: Bos | place: Iran: Karaj | collected 2018-10 | reverse complement strand
TATGCAAAGCAGCCGCCTGGACTCTTCACAAGGATGGCTGCTAAAGTGGCTGCCTTTACTATGTTGCAGTATTTCAATCTTCTCAATCATAAGCCTATAGGGCAAGTTAAGTATGCTTTATTTTAATTCATCCAACAGGTATAAATAATTAAAAAGTTTCATCTATGAATAAGTTTGTAGAAATGATGAAGGAGCATGAAATACTTGATGCTCTAAGAATTAAAGGATTATCTGAGGAAGATATTGATGCGCATAAAGCTTTCCAACTGGAAGCTACGGCAAGGAATGTGCCAGAAATGACAATTGGAACTCTTACGTTTGGGAAGTTTAGGCTTGCCATAGAGCATTATGGTGGACATGATAATTTCAGCAGCAATTATTCTGACAAAGAAATGCTTGATTTAATAAACAGCAATTTAGATATGGCATTCTTTGCTTCTATTGTTAAATATGATGATTATGTATATGTCTTAAATATTGCCTATGACGATTATTACGGCCCCTCTGGTAATAAACCGTGGGGGCCTGAATGTCCCCCAGAAACTCTTCATAGACATTTAGGTCCATATATGCCCATCATCCAAAAGTTCATGGTAGATGCCCTCACAGACAACCTCTACATCATAGAGGACGGCAAGCTTGTGAAGCAATAAGTGCTTTCTTTATTCACTTGCAAGGACTGTGGGACATCAGTATCTTTGCAGTGAATACTAAAGTGTCCGTGAGGATGTTTTGGGTTCTCGCAAATAAATCTATCATATTTTAAATTTTTAGTATTTTTTATTCAGGCATGCTTGGTGGTGGGCATGCCTGTTTTTTATCAAGTAAATTTAGCATGGATTAGGGGTTTTGTTATAGGCTTGTAATTATTTACTGCGGTATGTATCTTTGCATCAATAAAACAATGATACAATGGCATACAATGCAATAGGTGGATTTCCACCCCAACAGCTGTCATTCAGCAGGAAGAACAAAGCATGGAGAAAGAAGTGCGTGGACTTTGGGGATGACCATAGTCTGCTGCATTATCACCTGACAAGGAAGTCGGTGTTTTCTATGAGGATAAACTATGACCTGTGAATGGTAAGATACATATGAATGACTTGAAGATGCTGGTCAATCCTTATGACCTTGATGCTTCCTTTATCCCAGATTCCATACAGCATTATCCTGTCATCAACTCAAAGCTTGAGGTATTGAGAGGAGAGGAAACTAAAAGACTGTTTGATTATAGAGTAGTGGTCACTAACCCTACTGGTATATCAGAAATGGAGGATACCGCTTGTACGGCATCCTCCACTCCATCAGCGGAAGGTGAGGGATTCAAACCCCCGATACCCGAAAAGGGTATACCGGATTTCGAGTCCAGCGCAATCGTTCACTCTGCCAACCTTCCTTAAAAGTCGGCCACAAAGGTAATACTATTTTTCCAATCTCCCAAATAAAAATGAAAATATTATTGAAAAGAAAGCTTTTCAAGACGCGAGCGTAATTGTTCGGCCTGCGACTTACGTATGGCCAATGTGATGCGGCAAGTGTTATCATATTGTTGCGACACGATGCGTGGCCCCATATCCTTCACCACCCTCATCACGTCGTTGAGCATCACATAAGGGAAATCATACTCCACTTTCTCCTCCACCTGACGCACCTCTGTCTGACTATTGGCAATGGCGTCAGCGGCGGCTGTGCGGTAAGCCACAATCAGTCCGCCCGTTCCAAGGTTTACCCCGCCATAGTATCTCACCACCACCACAAGGATGTCGGTGAGCCCGGCGCTGTTTATCTGGCCGAGGATGGGCTTGCCTGCAGTGGAACTGGGTTCGCCATCGTCATTTGCCCGAAAGTCGGTACGCTCCTGCCCAAGCATGTAAGCATAGCACACATGGCGGGCATCGTAATACTTCTTTCGGTAGCCCTCAAGCAGCGATTTCACCTCCTGCAGCGTCTCCACATGATGAGCGAAGGCGAGGAATTTACTCCGCTTCTCAGTGTAATATCCCTCGCCTACGGTCTGTGTGATGGTGATGTACTCGTCCTGGGTCATGATAGTTTGTGTATCACAAGTCCGGAACGAAGTTTGGGTTCAAACCATGTGGCCTTCGGCGGCATAATCTTGCCACTGTCGGCAATGTCCATAATCTGCTGCATGGAAACAGGATAAAGGGCAAGCGCCATCTTCATCTCGCCACTGTCCACACGGCGTTTCAACTCGCCAAGACCGCGCAGACCACCCACGAAGTCAATCCTGTTGGAGCCACGCAAGTCTTTTATTCCCAACACTTCGTCAAGGATGAGGCGGCTGGAGATATCGACATCGAGCACTCCGATGGGGTCGTTCTCATCGAAAGTGCCGGGACGGGCAGTGAGACGGAACCAGTGCCCTTCAAGATAGAGTGAGAACTCGTGCAGACGCTGCGGCTTGTAGATATCTCTGCCCATGCACTCCACCTCGAAATTCTTGCCGATTGCATTGAGCAGTTCCTGCGGTGTGAGCCCATTGAGGTCTCTCACGACACGGTTGTAGTCGAGGATGGTGAGTTGTGAAGCCTGGAAGCACACAGCCATGAAGAAGTTGTACTCCTCGTCGCCACGATGGTTGGGATTCTGTTTCTGCTTCTCGGCACCTACCAGTGCGGCGGCGGCTGAGCGGTGGTGACCGTCAGCGATGTAAAGGGTAGGCATGGCTGCAAAGGCATCTGTTACCGTCTTTATGTCGTCAGCATCGCTTATAATCCAGAACTCATGGCGGAAGCCGTCGATGGGAGCTATGAAATCATATTCGGGCTCTGTCTGCGCATACCGCTTGATGAGTTGGTCTAGGACAGCATTGTCGGGCTATGCGAAAAATACCGGCTCTATGTTGGCATTGTTTACAAGGACATGCTTCATGCGGTCTTCCTCCTTGTCACGGCGAGTGAGTTCATGTTTCTTGATGTTGCCCTTCATATAGTCATCGGTATGGGCACAAACCACAAGACCATACTGTGTCTTGCCGTTCATGGTCTGGGCATAGATATAGTAGTGGTCGTCCTTGTCCTGAACGAGCCATCCCTTGTCCTGAAACTTCTTGAAGTTTTCGGCGGCTTTCTCATAGACACGAGGGTCATACTCTGAAGTGCCGACAGGAAAATCAATTTCGGGTTTGATGATATGATAGAGGCTCATCTCGTTGTCACCGGCCTCTGCACGAGCCTCTTCTGAGTCGAGCACATCATAGGGACGCGATTCTACACGCTCCACCAATTCTTTCGGCGGACGTACACCCTTGAATGGTTTAATGATTGCCATAGTATAGTTGTGAGGTATTGAAAAATTGAGAAATCCCTCAGAGGAGGTGTGTCCTCTGAGGGAGAATACTATTTTACCACTTCTCGTTCACCTGGAAGCGCGTGCATCCGTCGGCAAAAAAAGCATTAATCTGCTTGGCGGCAGCAATACCCGCATTGATGTTGGCCTCAGCGGTCTGTGCACCCATCTTCTTGGGAGTGCTGAAATAACGGCCATCAAAGGCGGCAAACTGCTCATCGGCATCCGGTTTGATATCGGTGATGTACTTCAAGTCGGTGCGCTCAGCCATCAGCTTGAGCAGACCAGGCTCGTCGATTACTTCCTTGCGGGCAGTGTTCACCAAGATGGCACCTTTCTTCATAGTGCCCACGAGGTCGTAGTTGATGCTCTGACGGGTCTCGGCTGTAGCGGGTATGTGAAGGCTCACCACATCGCATGTCTTGAACAGTTCTTCGCGTGAGGCCACGGCTTTCACTCCTTGGGCCTCAATGGCATCGGCAGGACAGTAAGCATCATAAGCATACACATCCATTCCGAATCCCTTGGCCACGCGTGCCACATTGCGGCCCACATTGCCGAAGGCGAGCAGACCAAGACGCTTGCCCATGAGCTCGCCGCCCGACTTGCCGTTGTAGAAATTGCGCATGGCATACACCAGCAGACCCATCACAAGCTCAGCCACGGCATTGGCATTCTGGCCTGGGGTGTTCTCTGCCACCACCTTATGGGCTGTAGCGGCCTCGAGGTCGATATTGTCGAAACCGGCACCGGCACGCACCACAATCTTCAGGTTCTTGGCAGCGTCGAACACCTCACCATCCACCTTGTCGGAACGGATAATCATGGCGTCGGCATCGGCCACAGCTGCCAACAGTTGGGCCTTGTCGGTATATTTCTCCAGCAGGACGAGTTCGTTGCCTGCAGCCTCCACTTCTTTGCGGATGCCCTCAACAGCAGCTGCTGCAAAGGGTTTCTCTGTTGCTATCAGTACTTTCATGGCGGCAGATTTAGTGCTTATTCTCAAATTCCTTCATGCAGTCTACGAGAGCCTGAACACCTTCCATGGTCTGTGCATTGTAGCAGCTGGCACGGAATCCGCCCACAGAGCGGTGGCCCTTGATGCCTACCATTCCCTTGGATGTGGCGAACTCGAAGAACGGCTTCTCCAACTCCTTGTACTCGTCGTTCATCACGAAGCAGATGTTCATGAGCGAGCGGTCTTCCTCGGCCACTGTGCCGCGGAACAGTTTGTTGCGGTCAATCTCACCGTAGAGCAAATCGGCACGGTCGTGAGCCAATTTGTCCATGGCCTCAAGTCCGCCATTGGCCTTCAGCCAGCGCAGGGTCTCAAGAGCGCAATAGATGGGCACCACAGGAGGTGTGTTGAACATGGAGCCCTTCTCCACATGGGTGCGGTAGTCGAGCATAGTGGGAATGGGGCGCGGAGCGCGGCCCAGTTTGTCGTCCTTCACGATGACGAGGGTGACACCGGCCATGGCCAGATTCTTCTGTGCGCCGGCGTAGATGCAGTCATATTTCGATACGTCGACCGGACGGCTGAAGATATCCGACGACATATCGGCTATCATGCGCACGTTCACATCGAGGTCTTTGCGTATTTCTGTACCGTAGATGGTGTTATTGGAGGTGATGTGCAGGTAGTCCACATCATCGGGGCAAGTCCATCCCTTGGGGATGAAGGTATAGTTGGCATCGGCTGAGGAAGCCACTTCAATGACCTCGCCAAAGAGTTTGGCTTCTTTCATGGCCTTCTTTGCCCATGTGCCGGTATTCAGATAGGCTGCCTTCTTGATAAGGAAGTTGTAGGGAATCATACAAAATTCGAGAGAGGCACCTCCACCAAGGAAGATGACTGAATAGCCTTCGGGAACCTGCATCAACTCCTTGATCAGGGCTACCGCTTCATCGACCACAGGCTGAAAGTCCTTGGCACGATGGCTGATTTCGGCCAATGACAGGCCACTACCGTTGAAGTCTAAGATTTGATTGGCCGTGTTCACAATCACCTCACGCGGAAGGATGGATGGGCCAGCATTGAAATTGTACTTCTTCATCTTTTTGATGTTTAAAAAATTGGTGTGTTCTTGAATAGTATAGACTTATTTGTCAAATTCGTGTGCGAAGTTACTGCGATTTTTTGTCATTTGCAAATAAATACGGGTATATTTACACCCTTTTCTTCCTATGCTGCAAGAAGTGGATGCAAAGAACTTATTTCTCTAGGTTTAGTGGCTCCACGACAGTGCGCTGTCCCTTGATTTTCACATTTTTCACAAGGCGCAGCACCTGCTGCTGTTTGATGCGTGCCACCGCCACATAGGTGTATCGCTCGTAGATGTCTATCCTGCCTATCTCATCGGCTGTGAGACCGCCTGTCTTGCAGAGAAAGCCCACCACATCGCCCTTGCTTATCTTGTCTTTCTTGCCCCGGCCTATGTAGAGGGTGCACATGCGTGGCTGAGGCACAGCCGGCAACTCGGCAGGAATCTCGTAGGTCTCGGTCTCACCCTCCACATACTCGGGAAGGTGCTCTTCAGGTCCTAAGAGGAAGAAAGTGTTGCCGGTAGACTCCCAACGGGCTGTGCGGCCCACACGGTGCACATACTCATCGGCACCAAGGGGCAGGTGATAATGGATGATGTGGTCTACCTCGGGTATATCGAGGCCACGCGAACCAAGGTCGGTGGATACAAGCACATTGACCGAGGCATTGCGGAATTGGTAGAGGGCAGCCTCACGCTGTTCCTGGTCAAGTCCGCCATGGAAGAGAGAGAGCGAGAATCCCTGACCACGCAAATAGGCAGCTGTCCGCTCCACGCTGTCACGATAGTTGAGAAACACGATGCTGCTTTTATCACCTAAACTGCGCAGCAATGCACTCAGAGCGGGCAGTTTGTCTTTCTCCTTACTGTTCACTATATACGTGTGTACCTTAGGATTCACGGGAGCATTCTCATCGAGGAAGGAAAGGCGTGCCGTGCGGCTCATATTCACAAAACGGGGTATGGCCTCGGCATCGGTGGCTGAGAGCAATATGCGGCGCCTCACGCCCTTGAGCTGTGATATAGCCTGTTGCATCTCGGCCTGGAAACCCATGGCAAGGCACTTGTCGAACTCGTCGATAACGAGCCACGCCACACTGACTGCTGAGAAGTTCTCTTTCTCCAAATGATCGTTCAGGCGACCGGGTGTGGCGAAGAGAATGTGCGGACGCACGGAACGCATCTGGCGGTGCTCATCCATGGCGGCACGGCCTCCATAGACAGCCATTCCCCGCAAGCCACAGCGCATGTCGGCCAGAACGGAGGCTGACTGGAGTGCGAGCTCACGGCCTGGTACGATGACCACGGCCTGCACTTGCTCCGACTGCGGGTCAAGGCGCTGGACAAGGGGCAGCAGATAGGCCAGTGTCTTTCCACTGCCAGTGGGCGACAGCACCACTACATCGTGATGGCTGTGCAAAATCTTGTCGGCCACAGTTTCCTGCATGGCATTGAGTTGCTCTATATGCAGACGGGAGAAAATAGGTTCAAGATTCATTGATATGTTTGAAATGGTTTGTTTCTTCATTTTTCCTTCCCCATAGCACTCCGCAGACGGTCTATCTCACCAAACTGAGGTCCCATATTGAGATTGAGATAGATGGTATAGAGCACCGGCACCCATTTCGATTGTTGTTCGGGTGCCAACTGGCGAAACTTCTCCATGTAGGGCAGACTTTCTTTGTAAAGCTCCCTCACTTGACTCCTGAGCCGACGCGAACTTTTTCCGCCCGTCTCGGCAGCCACGGCCTTGTTGAAATAGGCCAGTCCCATGTTGCAATAGGCATCAGGCATACTGTCGTTGAGGGCTATGAGTCGACGGGTGATATCGATACATCCATCATTGTCGCCCAAATTGAGCAGCAGGGTGCTTTTGGCGAAGAGTGAAAGTTGGTTGAGACTATCGACTTCAAGCATACGGTCGACAGTCACCATAGCAGAGTCGGCACGTCCAATACTGGTGTAATAGTCCATGAGGCGGGGAAAGAAAAACGGATGTGTGGGAGTGTGGAGGAACCCACGCTCCAACATGGCGGCGTAGCTGACGGTGTCACCTGTCCACAGGCTGCACTCAGCTAAATACTGGGTCACGAAGTCGATGTGGAGGGTGTCACGCTCAGCCATCTCACGGTGTTTCATCATGCTCTCCACATCCTGCTGCTTGTAGGCGGCATACATGGCCCAATAGGAAGCCTGCGGCAAAAGGGAGTCGCGACTGGCATACTGGTAGTCGGTGAAAAGAGGCTGCCGGGCACAGTCGATATAAGCATCGTAAAACTGATAAGCCTTGGGGAAATCCTGTTTGCGCAGGAAAAAGGTGCCGCCATTATACAGATTGGGGCGGTAGGTATTGAGATAGGAAGCATGCCGTTCACGATACCTGATCTTCACCTTACCTTTTGCGTCGGGTGTTGCTTCAATACTGTCGAACGATTCAAGAATGGAGAACATCTTGGCTGCAGTATTGAAGAGAGACGCCGTGTCATAGGCTTGCTTCAGATACATTTTCTCATTGCCCTGCTCATACTGTTTCCTCACTGCCTCAAACAAAGTGAGCCATATCTTTTCGTCGGAGCGGTTGGCCGAATCTGCCAGCAAGTCGCTCATCATTTTCTCGGCCTTGGCCAGTTCCTTGCCGCTTTTCACATAAGTGCGCGCCTGCGAGATCACTTTCTTCTGCGCATGTATGAGCAGCATAGGGGTTATCAATAAAAGCGCTGTCAAAATTGTTCGCTTCATAATCAAAATGGGTTCTCCTATATTATCCGCCCACAAATTTACACATATTATTCAATACATTGGAATCTAATTAAATATTATTATACTTTTATCAGTAGTTTTCTTATACTGTCATGTAAAAATACCTTTCTTACACATTCTATCTACCGACATAATAAACATTTTTGACCATCTACCTGAGTTATTAATGAAGGAAGCTGACGGCAAGGACATAAAAAAGGGGAGAGACTAGAGCCCCTCCCTTTACGTTCAATATCAAAATGATGTATAATTACTTGCCGTTGGCCACAGCCTCAGCTGCCTTGGTGCGTGCGTCTTCACCACCATAGAGCTGATAATAGCAGCGGTAAAGAGGATATGCCCAACGTGCGGAAGCCTGGTCGGGATCAAGCTGCTTGGCTTTCTCCAAAGCTTCTCTCGACTCCTCATAGAGCGGACGGATTTGGTCCATGGCGGCCTGTGACACACGGCCCGACTTGCCGGCAGCGTTGTTTTCAGCCTCAGAACCACGGTCCAAGAGGCAAGCGCCCAAGAAGGTGAGAATCTGAGGATTCTCGGGCTGGGTCTTCATCGCTTTCTTGAAGCAGTCGATGGCATTCTTCAGGTCCTGAGCAATCATGAAGTTCTGTCCTCTGATAGCCCACACTGTGAAGTTGTCAGGGTCGGTAGCCAGTTTCTGGTCGAAGAGTTTCTCCATCTTGTCGTTCATGCCAAGGCTGGAATACATGCCAACGAGGGTACCGAACAACACCTCATTGTTGGAATCATTGGCATACTGTCCCTCAAGGGTGTTCACATAGTTCACAGAGTCGGCATGTGTCTTCAGACTCTCCTGCACCACAGCCAACTTCAGGTTCTTGGCGTCCTTTGCCTTCTCGGGGTCCTGGCTGGCAATGTCAGCATAACGGCCACAGTTGTCAATGTCGTGGTTCTGATATGCGAACACGGCGGCATAGTAGGCAATATTGGTGAGATTCTCATCGGGCATCTTCTCTGCAAGTTCCTTGTAAAGGCTCTCTGCATGAGTGTCTACATAGGCACCAAGATACTCCTGGGCTTTCTTCAAATCGTTCTTGTCCTGATACCAGATACCGGCATTAATGAGATGGCTGCGCAGACCAAACAAGCGGTCTTGGTTGCCCTTGTGGAACTTCGGTGCCACCTTGCCTTTGGCATTGGGAAGAATATCGTACTTTTCGCACTCCTTAGCGGCTGCAAAAGCCTTAGAAAGAGAAGAGTAGAAGGAGAGTGTGTCGAAAGGAGTCACCTTGCCCTGACCGAGTTGCTCGGCCATCTGGTTGGAAGTGATAACATTCATTTCCTTGTTAACAGCCTGCATGGCGAGGTCAACAAGTTTGTTGTAGGCTTTAGCCTTTTCGGCATCGTTGGCAAGAGCGCTGAGGCTCGATTTGATCATACTCTCAGCTTCGGCATAGGAGCCGGCTTTCATGATTTTTTTTAGGGCATCGCTGTCGCCAGCCCAAGCGGTAGAGGCAGCTACTGCCATCATCGCTACAATCATCAGTTTTTTCATATTCAATTCAATTAAAAGGTTTATCGTTGTTATTTGGCTTGCAGTATAATTACCCTTCCTGTTCTGTGTCATCGACGTTTTCGCTTTCATCTTCCGGCAGTTGCTCGTCGATGCTCTCATCCACCTCAAGATCCTCGTCAACTATCAGGTCCTCGTCATCATCGGCGGGGTTTTCCTCACGTTTCACATCGGCCATGGTGTCGCGGCGGATATCCTCGCTCTTCTTTGCCCATTCGGCCTTGCTCTCCTGCTCCATGGCAGCCTCGAGCTCAGAGCTCATCACCTTGCACACACTGGCTATCACATCGTTTTTCTTTGTGAGATTGATGAGTTTCACTCCCTGGGTGGCACGGCCCATCACACGGCAGTCGGCCACGGCCAGGCGGATGGTGATTCCACTACGGTTGATAATCATCAAGTTATTGTGGTCGGTGACATTTTTGATAGCCACCAGACGTCCTGTCTTCTCTGTGATGTTGAGGGTCTTCACACCCTTACCGCCACGATTGGTCTTACGGTAGTCTTCCACCTGTGAGCGTTTGCCGAAACCGTTCTCGCTCACCACCATGATGGTCTCATTCTCGGCATCGTTCACCACCACCATTCCAATCACCTCGTCGTCGCCTTCGTCGAGACGCATGGCACGCACACCGGTGGCCACACGGCCCATTTCACGCACGGCTTTCTCATCGAACCGCACGGCACGGCCGTTGCGGTTGGCCACAATCAGCTCGTTTCTGCCGTTGGTGAGACGAACGTCAACCACCTCATCGCCCTCAAGGATATTGATGGCTATCACACCGTTGGTGCGTGGACGGCTGTAGTGACGAAGGCATGTCTTCTTCACGATACCCTTCTTGGTGGCGAACACCACATAGTGATTGTCGATAAAGTCGGGGTCGTCGAGTCCGCGGAGTCGCAGGAAAGCATTCACCGAGTCGTCGGAGTCGATATTGAGCAGGTTCTGAATGGCACGGCCCTTCGAATCTTTGGTACCCTCGGGTATCTCGTAGCACTTGAGCCAGTAGCAACGGCCCTTACGGGTGAAGATGAGCATGGTGTTGTGCATGGTGGCGGGATAGATAAACTCAGTGAAGTCTTGCTCCCTCACCTTGACGCCCTTGCTTCCCACACCGCCGCGTGCCTGCTCCCTAAAGTCGCTCAGTGGAGTACGCTTGATGTAACCGAGATGGCTCACGGTGACCACCACGGGGTCGTTGGGATAGAAATCCTCGGGATTGAATTCCTCAGAGGAGAATTTTATCTCCGTACGGCGGGCATCGCCGTACTTGCTTTTTACTTCCTGAAGCTCGTCCTTCATCACTTTCTTGCAGAGCTCGGGGTCATCGAGTATCGATTGCAGGTAGCTGATGAGTTTCTCCAACTCCTCATACTCGGCGTGCAACTGGTCCATGCGCAGTCCGGTGAGCTGAGAGAGTCGCATATCAACGATAGCCTTCGACTGAAGTTCGTCGAGATTGAATCTGGCTTCAAGATTGCGCTGTGCCTCAGAAGGAGTCTGCGATGCGCGGATAATGTGCACCACCTCGTCGATGTTGTCGCAGGCTATGATAAGTCCCTCAAGAATATGTGCCCGCTCTTGTGCCTTGCGCAGGTCGAACTTGGTGCGGCGTATGGTCACATCGTGACGGTGCTCTACAAAGTATTTCACACAATCCTTGAGGGTGAGCAGACGCGGACGGCCTTTCACCAGTGCAATGCAATTTACGGAGAAAGAACTCTGAAGAGCTGTCATCTTGAAAAGCTTATTCAGGATAACATTGGCATTGGCGTCTTTTTTCACGTCTACCACGATACGCATACCCTGGCGGCCCGACTCATCGTTCACGTTGGAGATACCCTCAAGCTTGCCTTCCTTTACCAAGTCGGCTATATACTCAATGAGTTGCTGTTTGTTCACACCATAGGGAATCTCGGTCACGACAATCTTGTCGTGCGAGTCCGAGCTTTCTATCTCTGCCTTGGCACGCATCACGATGCGGCCACGCCCGGTTTCATAAGCGTCTTTCACGCCCTGAATGCCATAGATGTAGCCACCTGTGGGGAAATCAGGTGCCTTGATATACTGCATGAGTCCATCGGTGTCGATATCGGGATTGTCGATATAGGCACAGCAGCCGTCAATCACCTCACACAGGTTGTGTGTGGGTATATTGGTGGCCATACCTACGGCAATACCATTGCCGCCATTGACAAGCAGGTTAGGTATCTTGGTCGGCATGACGGAAGGCTCGGTGAGTGAGTCGTCGAAGTTGTTCACCATGTCGACGGTGTCTTTCTCGAGGTCGTCCATGATGTGTTCACCCATCTTGTCGAGACGGCACTCAGTGTAACGCATAGCAGCCGGAGAGTCGCCGTCGACCGAGCCGAAGTTGCCTTGTCCGTCGACAAGGGTATAGCGCATATTCCAATCCTGCGCCATTCTCACCAATGCTCCATATACCGAACTGTCGCCGTGGGGATGGTACTTACCGAGCACCTCACCCACCACGCGGGCGCATTTCTTATATGGTTTGTCACTGGTGTTGCCGATACCTTTCATACCATAGAGTATTCGGCGGTGAACAGGTTTGAATCCGTCGCGCACATCAGGGAGAGCACGGGCCACGATGACCGACATAGAGTAGTCGATATACGACTTCTTCATTTCCTCCTCTATGTTGATTTTGACGATTCTGTCCTGATCAAAGGTTTGATTCTCGTCCATTTATGTGGGTTGATTTTTATAAAGATACATTAGGGCATAATCGTCGTAGAGGCACTTTTTTTTCGCTCTGACGCGTTTTTGTCCTTTTTCAAGGCTCAAAATTACAATAAAAAAGCGACCCAAAAAAGTATTGGGATAAAAATGTTGGAAAAATTAAAGAATATTAGGGTTGCTGTCCGCAAAAGGCTATTTTTTGTTGGAAGAAGCCCTTCTCATGGCCTGTCGATGGAATCTATCCTCAGCCACAATGACATCAAACAGTTTACTTGCTGGAATCAAGGTGAGAAACCGTGCATGATAGTTCATCTGCAACTGTTTCATCTCCAAGTCGAGCTGGTCCATCTTGGCCACAGCCTCTTTGCATCCCTGTTCGTCGGATGGCTTGAGTTGTTTTAATTTTCTCATTTTATTGAACAGGCCGCGCATCTCCTTTTTCATCTCATCGTAAAGAGGGAACAAGGCTGCAGCCTCCGAAGGGGTGAGGCAGGCCTCCACAGTGATATACTGCTCCATTTCGGCCTTGAACTTGGCAGGGTCGAAATGATGTTTGTCCTGTGCCGTTGCTGCCAAGGTAAACACAAGAAGGAAAAGGGATATAATGGTTGTTCTCACGGTTGCTACTTTTTTATTTCCTGTCATCAAAAATCTCATCGACGGGCTGTTCTCTTCCGGTCTGCACGTTTTCAACACCGTCAGCTCTCAGTCCTTATTCTGCAGAGAGGTAAGCATAGAAGTCGTCCTGGTCGAGCATCATATAGTCGGCCATTTGTTCCAGATTGTCGTTTACGGGCATTTGGGCCGAAACGGCCTGCATGCCGGCACGGTCATGAGGCATATTCATTCCGCCTCTTACTGCCATCAGATAGGCACCGACTCCCAAACCGATGGTAGCGAGGCTCACTGCAGCCCATCTGAAATAGGGTTTCAGTGTCAGCTTCCGCGCACGTGGCTCGGGCAATGCCGTTTCGGGAATCTGCTGCATCACGCGTGCCGTGAGTGAGTCGAAATAACCCTCGGGCACACGAAATGGGGAAGATGAGGAATCCCACTGTGGCAAGCTATTGGTTTGAGTATCGTTTTGCATTTTTATTCTTTTTTTTCTGATTTTTAGACGTTTCTTTCATAGCAAGGTTTAATCGCATCGTAAAATAATTGACCGACAGAGAAAATTCAACTGGTTTCTTTCAACCAATCGGTTATTTTCTTCACAGCAATATGATAGGAAGCCTTGAGAGCACCCTCCGTGGTGTCGAGCATCTGGCTCATATCGCTGTACTTCATGTTGTCATAGTAGCGCAGGGTGAACACAGTGCGCTGAACTGAGGGTAGATGTGCTATGGCCTCCTGCAGACGGGCCTGTGTCTCGTCGCCATCGAAATAGGTGTCAGCCATCAGCATATCGGCCACGCTGTGGCTGTCGTCGTCGGTGAGCATCTCTGTCTCCCTCTTCCTCTTGCGGAGCAAGTCGAGCGACTCGTTCACGGCTATTCGGTATAACCAGGTAGACAGTTTGGAGAGTTGCTGAAACTCATCGAGCTTGGCCCACGCCTTGAGGAAGGTATTCTGCAACACATCGTCAGCATCCTCATGGGTGAGCACTATATGGCGTATCTTCCAGTAGAGGGGCTGGCTATAGTGTCCCACCACCTCTGCAAACGCCTTCCTGCGGGTGGCAGGAGTGGCAAGCTGCTGAAGAATACGTTTTTCGTCGTAGGCCATTGTTTACAAGGCGGGTGAACAATAATTTATATTTTTGTGTAATAAATCAGGTAAGGAGTCTTGGTGATTGAACACAATTATAGCGCACGTCCCATCATGATATTCCCTTTGAAGGATGAGAACATGCGCTATCTCTTTGGTTCTGCAATCTGCCTACTGCACAAGGCGTGGCCTATCGGATGGAAATCTTACGAACCATCTTGCCCACCTTTACGATGTAGCATCCCTTGGGCAAATTCAATTCGTAACGTTTGTCCGGACCTTCCACTTTCACACTCATGACACGCACTCCGGCCACGTTGTAAATCTGCAGCACCTGACCATTGGCGCCAGTGATATGAAGCACCGACTCACTGACAGAAACGGATATGTTCTGATATTCGTTGTCTATCACTTCTATGGCCTGTTCAGCATACATGGCCACCGGCATGCCTACAAGCAGGGTGGAAGCCAACAGCAGTGTAAGAATTCTTTTCATCATAAGCACCTTGATTTTATACAGCATTTATGGAGAAACCTACAAGGAATCTCCTACTGTCATTAGCTACTCGATGCAAATATATTAAAAAATGGCGAGACAGATTGTAGATTTATTGTGTCAAATCTCAAATTTAAATATTTTTAACGCTTACTGACACTTCCAAACCCTCGTTGGAGAGAATCGTGTTGGGAAAGATGGCTCTGGCTTCCTCAAGCAGGCAAGTCTCGTCATTGTAGCGGGCGCTGTAGTGCCCAAGCATCAGTTGCACGGCTCCCGCATCACGGGCCACCATAGCGGCCTGCGCCGCAGTACTGTGATGGTAACGCAGAGCCTGTGGCTCATATTCGTTGCCATAGGTGCTCTCATGATAAAGCAGATTGACACCGCGTATCATCTCGTGCAATTGGGGAAGATAGGCGGTATCCGAACAATAGGCGAATGAACGAACCGGATCGGCCGGCGTGACCAGCCTGCTGTTGGGCACGACATCACCCTCGGGTGTCACCCAATCGGCTCCACCTTTTATATTGTATATCTGGCTGATGGGAATCTTGTAGAAATCAATCATGTCGCGCCGTATGTGGGGAAGCCCGGGCTTCTCTTTGAAGAGATAGCCACAACAAGGCACACGGTGCTGCAAAGGAAGAGTGGTCACGGTAAGGCTTCGGTCTTCGTACACCACCTGCATCTGTGTGGTGTCTACAGCATGGAATACCACCTCATAGCCTAATCCGTCGCAGAAAAGCTTGATCTGTGCGTCGAGCATAGGGCCCAGCAATGCTGGAGCATAAACATGAAGAGGAGCCGTACGTCCCATAAGACCCAGCGAACTGATAAGTCCTATCAGCCCGAAACAGTGGTCGCCGTGCAAATGCGAGATGAAAATACATCCCAACTTACCCAGGCGGAAACGGGCATTGTGCAGGTGAATCTGCGTGCCCTCTCCGCAGTCGACCATGAAAATCTTGTTTCTCAGCTCTACTATCTGTGACGAGGCGTAGTGGCGCGGTGTGGGCTTGGCGCTGCCACAACCCAGCACTCTTACGGTGAAAGGCTGCATCCGATTTACTGGCGTTTATAGGCGAAGATGCCTACACTGTTCTCCAGCAGGAGACTGTCGGGTCCCAGCGTCACAATATCGAACGTATCGGTCGAAAGCAGCAACTGACCGTTGATGATTTTCCATTCGGTATACGGACGTGATTCCGCCATTCCCTGCGACACCACCTCACCACCGTCCTTTATCTCAAAATTACGGTCCAGACTGGTCCATTTGCCCAAAAGGGAATTGAGATTTATCACTTTCTTGGCAAACATCTCATCACCCACTTTCTCAGCTATGACAGCCAGTTTGTCGCCCTCAAAAAGTCCACCTTGCAAGTCGCCCACCTCATCCACGGTCTCTCTCGTGAAGAAGATGGAGTCGCCATTTGAGGTAAGCAGTACAAACGAATGCATGGCAGCAGCATAACAAGTACCATAAAGGGTACTGTCCTGTTCGCTTACAAACGAGGGTGCTTTCAACTCGGCTGTCTTCGAACCGGGTTTGTCTGAGCATGAATTGAAGAATGCCAAAGACAGGAAAGACGCCATGAACATCACAGCCAGAACACGTGTTTTTCTCATATATTATTTGTTTATAATGGGTTTTGGTTTATATTCTCCTCAGCCTTGGCCTCATCCCACAGACGGTCCATCTCATCGAGTGTCATCTCGGTGAGTGGCCTGCCTGCACGGATGGAATGCTCCTCCACATAATTGAAACGCCGGATAAACTTCTGGTTGGTGTGCTCCAATGCATTGTCGGGGTTGAGATGATAGAGGCGGGCGGCATTGATTACACTGAACAGGAAATCACCCAATTCACTCGTTGACCTCTCCTTGTCGCCTTTATTCAATTCAGCCTCCAGCTCGGCAAGCTCCTCATGCACTTTTTTCCACACATCCTGCGGTTTCTCCCAATCAAACCCCACATTACGGGCCTTGTCCTGGATGCGGTAGGCCTTGATAAGGCTGGGCAGGGCGTCGGGCACACCCGAAAGCACACGGCGGTTGCCGTCTTTCTCCTTCAGTTTAATCTGTTCCCAGTTCTGCAGCACTTCATCAGCGGTGTCGGCCTTTACCTGGCCATAGATATGAGGATGACGGAAAATGAGTTTGTCGGCCTGCATGTTGCACACATCGGCTATGTCAAAATCATTCGTCTCGCTGCCTATAAGAGCATAGAAGCATACATGCATGAGCACATCGCCGAGTTCCTTGCTGATACTCTTTTTGTCATTCTTCATCAAGGCATCACACAACTCAAATGTCTCCTCTATCGTGTTGGGGCGGAGACTCTCATTGGTCTGTTTGCGGTCCCATGGACATTCTTTCCTCAGTCGGCCGAGCACATCAAGCAAACGGCCAAAGGCCTCAAGCTTTTCTTCTCTTGTATGCATATCGTAGCGTTAATTTTCTGCAAACTTACACATTTTTATTGAGAAGAAGAAGAAACGTGATGATTTTTATCCATGGAGCATGAAAAAACGCAGTGGGCACGTGTGTGACATGATCATTGTCGCTTTACAGAAGGAAAAAGTGTTTAAATAAGGTGATTTGGCGCATTTTCCTTCGAAAAACAATCCTATTCGTGAAAAAAGATGTAACTTTGCACCCTATATGGCAGTCATCTCGAGTCATATAATCTTTAATAGACTCAAAAAACACTGCCATCATGGTAAAAAGAATCAGCCGGCAGCTCAGCCGGCACTCAATAGGACAATCACAAAAACATTCAAATGGAAAAGAAATTGCGCATAGCTTCGCGCTGCATTCACGCCGGCTACAAGGGAGGCAACGGCGAGCCCATAGAACTGCCCATCATACAAAGCACCACTTTCAAGTATGACGATTCCGATGAAATGGCCCAACTCTTTGACCTGAAGAAAGAAGGCTATTTCTACACACGTTTGCAAAATCCCACCAACGACGCCGTAGCCGCCAAAATTGCTGCTCTCGAGGGCGGTGTGGGATGCGTGCTCACTTCTAGCGGACAGGCAGCCAACTTCTACGCCGTGTTCAACATCTGCGAGGCGGGCGACCATATCGTCACCAGCAATGAGATATACGGAGGCACCTACAATCTGTTTGGTGTCACACTGAAAAAACTCGGCATTGAATGCACCTTCGTATCGCCTGAGGCCAGTGAGGAGGAGATCCAGGAAGCTTTCAGACCCAATACGAAGCTACTTTTCGGAGAGACCATCTCCAATCCCGGATGCGCCGTGCTCGACATAGAGAAGTTCGCACGGATAGCCCACCGCAACGGTGTGCCTCTTATTGTGGACAACACCTTCG
>JAEEGL011372563.1_pt1 | contig 17894 bp, 16 predicted proteins | sample 9134231 | NCBI WGS metagenome assembly JAEEGL01 (sample SAMN16246548, study PRJNA631951) | gut metagenome | biome: gut microbiome; feature: rumen; material: fiber-attached | host: Bos | place: Iran: Karaj | collected 2018-10 | reverse complement strand
GCAGACGCACGGGACTTAAAATCCCGGGTTCGCAAGAGCGTACGGGTTCGACCCCCGTCACCGGCACCAGAACAGGACGCGGATCACAAACGATCCGCGTCCTGTTCGTTCTTTATGTCCGGTCCGGCTTCACAGTCCGTCCGGGAAACTGGTGAATGCGCCGCGCTCCATCTGCGGCAGCCCGATCGTATCCTTCGCCATGGCCACGGCCTTCACGAGAAACGCCACGTTCCGGCCCAGGTTCCGCATAGTCTGAAGTCCCTCCAGATCCTTCTCCACGTCCCCGGCAGAAAAGCCGTGGACCTCGTTCCAGTAGGTGCTGGAAGCCACCGCCATGCCGCTGATGGTGAAATACTTCGTGATCTCGTCGTAGGCGGAAGTGCTGCCCGCCCGGCGGGAGGACAGGACGCAGGCGCCGACCTTCATGGTCTTTTCAAAGTTGGAACTGTAGAACAGCCGGTCCATCAGAGACAGCAGCGAGCCGTTGCACCCGGCGTAGTACACCGGAGATCCCACCACAATGCCGTCCGCCGCGCGGAACTTTTCCGCCACCTCGTTCACCAGATCGTCGAAGACGCATCTCCCCGTTTGGGAACACCGCCCGCAGGCGATACAGCCGCGGATCTCCTTCGTTCCCACCTGGATGGTCTCGGTCTCCACGCCCTCCGCCTCGATGGCGGCGGCCACCTCCTGAAGCGCCCGGGCGGTGCAGCCCTTTGGCCTCGGACTTCCGTTGAGCAGAAGTACCTTCATGTTCTTTCCCTCTCCTTTCCCCGGGTCAGTCCGTCTCCTCCAGTGCCCGGAGGACGGTGAGATAGTCGTTCGTGAGGATGGTGTCGATGCCCATGGCGCGGTAGCCCCGGGCCTCCTCCGGGTCGTCGGACCAGAAGACGTTGCAGAGGATCCCGTGCTCGTGGGCGCGACGGACGGTCTCGGCGTTGAAGTACGGCTTGAAGAGCTGGACCTTGTAGGCTCCCAGGGCGACGGCCCGGTCCACCATGGACATGGGATCCTCGTTGCCGTCCCAGCCCACGCAGCACGGGATGTCCGGGGCGTACTCCATGGCCTTCCGGATCATATCGTCGTTCGTGGTCATGAAGTAGCAGTGCCGCTGGCAATCATATTTCCGCAGGAGCGCTACGATCTCCGGGAGCTTGTCGTCCGTCTGGCGGTCGTCCCAGATCTTCACGTGGATGTTCATGATCACCTGGCCCGCGAACTTCTGCAGGATGTCCTCAAACCGGGCGATGCGCAGTCCCCGGAACCGTTCGCCGCTCTTCGCGCCGAAGTCCAGACGGCTCAGTTCCGCCCACGTGTGCTCGTAGATCTTTCCCGTGCCGTCGCTCACCCGGTCCAGAGTGTCGTCGTGGCAGGAGACGAGCACGCCGTCCGCAGTAGACCACAGGTCGAACTCGATCTCCTCCGCCCCCATGGCCACCGCCGCGCCGAAGGCGGGCATGGTGTTCTCCGGGGCCACGGTGCTGAACCCCCGGTGGGCGCACAGGCGCGGATAGGGCATGAGGTCGTCGAAGGGCACGACAGCGGGACCCGCGGGACGGTACTGCCAGGGGCGTCTGCCCCGCTCCGCGTACTCCCAGTGGGCGGCGGGAGGATTGCCGTACCCGGCCGCCTTATAGTACTTGTCCGCGGGATCAAAGACCGCCGAGGCCGCGCCGAAGCGGCCCTTCAGGTTCGCAAGCACCTCTCCCTTCGGGGAGACGATCATGCTGGCGCCGCACACGTCCGCGTCCTCCCGGAAGCTCACCGAGGAACGCAGCACGTAGGCGTTGGTGTTGTAGGCCAGGAACCGGCACATGATCTCGACTGCCTCGTGGGTGTCGCTCCGCTGGAGGGAGCAGCCCACGATCACGTCCGGCTTCTCCCGCGCGATCCGGGCGAAGCTCTCGTAGAAGTAAAAGTCATAGCAGGTGAGGAATGCGAAGCGGATCCCCTCCAGCTCCAGTACATAGGGCGCCTGCGGGACGAGGGTATAGGCCTCGTCCAGGCCCTCCACTTCGGTCTCCACGGGAGGCAGGTGGCGCTTGTCGTACATCCCGGCCGGTTCCCCGTTCCGGTCATAGACGAAGGTGGTGTTCCGGTACCCGTCCTCCGTCTCCCGCAGGGCGTTGACGAACACGACGGCCCGGCAGCGCCTTGCCGTGCGGACACAGGCCTCATGGAGGGCCGGCGCGTACTTCTCATGGAGCCTCAGCGTTTCCTCCCTGGACGAAGTCGCGCATGGCACGTCGCTGTACTCGGGCAGGACGACGAGATCTTCCGACCCGTCGCAGGCGTCCAAAAGCTCCAGCTTCTTTCGGAACAGTTCGTCCGCCCTGGCCGGATCCCGGGAATAGGGCGGCTGGATCACACAGGCTTTCAGTTCCATGGCGTCCTCCTCAGTCCAGCCGGCAGCCGGCCGCCTCTTCGATGGCCTGCGCCTCCGGGTATTCCTCATAGAGCTTTTCGATCCCGTCCTTGTAGAAGGTATCCTCCACCAGGACGTTCACCTTCGCCGCCTTGACGCCGCCGTCCACTGTGGTGGTGGTATAGAGGCGCTCGCAGAAGTCGTTGTGGGTCCGCTGCGCCTCGATGTTCTGGATATAGAGCGGATGCCAGTTGCCCACGCAGACGTTGTCGTACAGATGCCAGTTGGAACTGGCGCCGTCCAGATAGTATCCGGCGTGGAAAAAGCTGTTGTCGAACTCCCGCTCCAGATAGTTGTCGTGGATGGTGTTGAAGTACTCCGTGTACTCCTCGGTGCAGTTGGCCCCCAGGGTGTAGATGCCGCCGCCGTCCTTCAGGACCTGCATGTAATCCCGGATGTCGTTCCAGGCCACCTCCGCACGGCGCAGGTTGATCCGCTCGGCATAGCCCCAGTCCACCGGGGTCCACCCCCACCCCAGGCTCATGGCGCTGTAGGCGGTGTTCGAGATCGTGTTGTGAAGGATCCGCAGCCCGTCGCAGTGGGTGACGAACAGGGCCGGCGCGGAGGGATATTCCCGGGCGATGTTCCGGATGTCGTTGTTCTCGATGAGGATGGCGTAGTTGCAGTCCGTCTCCTCCCATTCCGTCCCGTGGTTCCCCAGGTGGATGGCAGACATGGCTACGGTGTCAAAGCGGCAGTCCCGGATGGTCAATCCGTTCATCCGGTCCCGGGAGAGGATCCCGTGGCCGCCCAGCTGCGCGAACCGGCAGCCGGAGATCGTCACGTCCTCGCAGTTTCGAAGCTCGATGGCTGCGCAGTCCGGCACGCCCGTGCGCTTGTCGTGGCACGCCTGGAACGAGAGGAAGCCTTCCGTCACGGTCTGGGTGCAGGCGGTGCCTGTGAAGGTCACGTTCTCCACCGTGACGCCGGAGGCGCCGTCCAGCCGCAGGAGCGTATCCGTCCTGGAGAACCCCAGACGCTGCGGGACCTCGCCCGCTTCCGGCATGTAGCACAATACACCCGTATGGGCGTTGTAGCAGAACGTGCCCGGGGTGAGGAAGGCGGGAAGATTCGACAGATAGTTCTCCCGGTTGGAGAGGCTCAGTTCCCGGTGGGCGAGCGCCACCATGTCGTTGAGTTCCTCCTGCTCCACCAGCGCCCGGACCCACTTCGTCGTCGGGTTCTCCCGGGTATCGCTCCAATCCAGTCCCGTGCAGTTGAGCCGCACGAACTCCCACTGGATGTAGATGGTGATCTCCATGCCGTCCGCGTCTTCGACGCCCTCGAGCATCGCGGCGTTCACATACATGCCGGAGAACTCCTCCTCGCCGTTCCGGGCCCAGCTGTCCGTTCCGCGGCTGTCCTTGTAGATCGGCGTGGAGGCAACGTCCACCCGCCGCCCGTCCACGTAGAAGTCCCGGAAAACGGGGTACACGCCGTCCTCGTCCGGCTCCAGCTGGAGGGTATAGTATCTGCCGCCTTCCGAGAGGCTGAAGTCGGCCCAGTCCAGCGTCTCCGTGCCGTCGATCACGGCGTCGGCGCCTTCCGCGCCCCGGAGCGTGAAGCGGGCGAAGTCCCCCGCCTGGATTCCGGCGCCGCCGGGAAGCTCGTAGATCCCGTCAGCCAGCTCCACAATCACATGCACGGGATCCGTCTCGCAGGCACCGTCCAACAGGCTCTGCGCATCCGCCAGGGCGGCGGCCAGGTCCCCGCCCTTCGGGGTCAGGACCGTCTCCTGCCAGTCGATGAAATCCTCAGTCCGGTCCGCCTCCGTGAGATTCACGGAGCCGCCCGTGAGATACTGGTCGTAGAACTGCCCGTAGGCATATTGGAATTCGGCCTCCGTGGGCCCGTAGATCCAGAGCTTTCCGTCCCACACGCCGTAACGGACCTCCCCGGGCTCGAAGGGCAGTTCCCGGTTCACCGCGCCCGAGCACAGGATGATCTCCCGCGCCGATTCCGGAGCCTCGTCGGATACCACCTGAGGCGCCGTGCCGTTAAGCAGTTCGATCTGCAGCGCCAGCTCCCGCGCCACGGACCCGACGTCCCAGCCCAGCACGTCGTCCGCCACGATCTGCATCTCGGAAGCGGAGACGCTCTCCACGGCGAGCCCCGTAGGCAGCCGTTCCGGCTCCTGCGGTTCCTGCGCCTCCGGCGCGCTCCCGCAGCCCGCCGCCAGGCACAGCGCCGTGAGTGCCGCCGCGAAGCCGATCACGATCGTCCGTTTCATTGCCCCGCCTCCTCCGTCTCCCAGACTCGAACGGTGAGATTGTCGAACTCGACGTTCACCGGGTTCCCTGCCGCGAAGTTGAACAGTTCCACGGCGATCTCCGCGTCCTCCGCCGTGGGGTCATAGCCCGCGAGCGCCTGGACCAGCGTCCAGTCCTCCGGTTCCTCCGTGTCCCGCTCCCAGAGCTTCACGGACATGACGCCCCGGAACATCCGGCAGCGGACGGAATACCAGGTGTTCTGCCGGTACTCGAAATCGCAGGCGCCCAGGTTGGTGGGACCGGTGGAGACGATGAGCCGGCCGCCCATGAAGTTCGGGTTCATGGAGAAGTAGTAGCTTCCCTCCCCGGCCTTCCGGTGCATGGAGAAGAAGATCCCGCCCCAGTCGAAGAAGTCTCCGTCGTACCGGAAGTCGAACGTGACCTCCTTGTCCACGGCGGGGGCGCGGAGCACCGCGGTGCCCCTGCCGTTCTCCGTGAACGTGGTGCCGGCGAGAACGAGGCCGTCCTCCGTCTCCTCCAGCCTCCAGGCGCACTCCTCGGCGAGATAGGAGAACGGTCCGCTCCAGTCCCCGATCTCAACGGGACCGGGCTCCGCGCCCTCGAAGTCCGTTTCGAAGAGCGTCGTCTCCGGCACTCCCACCGGCAGGAACACCGCCGTATAGATCGCCGTCCGGTCCGCGGTGAAGGTATACACCGCCGCCGTGGAAACAATCTTCCCCCAGTGGCTCCACCCGGCAAAGGCCCAGCCGCCGGCGCACTGCGCGGTGAGCGTCACCTTGTCCCCCACGGCGAAGATGCCGCCGCCCGTGACCGTTCCGCCGTCCTCCTCGCTGGGCTCCGCCAGGATCCGGCACTCCCCGGCGTGTTCCGGCTCCTCCGCCGGAAGGGGCGTGGGCGGCACGGTGGCCGCCGTCTCCGGCGCCGCCCCGCCGCAGCCGGCCGTTCCCAGGAGCAGAATTGCCGCCAGCAGGGCGGCCGCCCCCCGAAGTGCTGCACGCTGATGCATCTCGTTCCCTCCCCTTAGGGTTTTGGCGATGGGTCTCTGTCCGCATTTTACCACACGATCCGGGTCTGCGCAATCGGACCGGGTCCCCGGTTTTTTTCCTGTTTGCTCTGTTCGTACGGCCTCCGGTGTGATACAATGGTCCTGCCCGCTGGACGGGCACAGGCTTCTGAAGGGAGAGAGACGACATGGACTATCTCATCCGGGAGACCATGACCGAGTGCACCCCGGAGGCGCTCCGGACCTCCGGCGTCCCCTACATCTCCGTCCTCTCGCCCGCCGAATGGGCGGTCCGGAGGGAGAGCTTCGATCTCGGCATCGATCTGGAGTTCAACGTGCGGGAGATCCGCAGCACCATGGCCGAGGTGAACTGCGATTCCCTCACCGGCACCTTCTCCATCCCGGACCGCACCGCCCTGGGGGAGAAGAGCGCCTCCTTCGCCTTCGTGCTGGACGAGAAAGGCATCGTCTTCATCGATGAGGACAGCACCGCCGAGGAGATGGTCCGCTCCATCCTTCGCACCAAGCGTTGGCGGGATCCCAGCCTGGCCCGGTTCCTCTATGACTTCCTCGAGCGCATCGTCCAGGGAGACCTGTCCCTTATGGAGCGGTACAAAGTGGAGCTGGGGGAGATCGAGGACGGGATCCAGGAGACTTCCGGAGAAGCCGACCTCACCCGGCTCAACGAGATCCGCGGGTACATCCGGGAGCTGGAGATCCATTACGAGCAGCTCATCGACCTGGGGCAGGAACTGGAAGAGAATGAGAACGGGTTTTTCCCGGAGGCGCATGAGCGGTTCTTTCATCTGTTCCTCAACCGCATGGCCCGCCTCCACGACGCCGCCGCTTCCCTGCGGGATTACATCATGCAGATCCGGGATCTGTACCATGCCCAGCTGGACGCCCGGCAGAACCGCATCATGGCCCTGCTCACCGTAGTGACCTCCATTTTTCTCCCCCTCACCCTCATTGCCGGGTGGTACGGGATGAACTTCCGGTATATGCCGGAACTGCAGTGGAAATGGGCCTATCCCGTCGTCATCGGCGTAAGCGTCCTCATCGTCGTCGTCTCCCTCTGGTTCTTCCGGAAGAAGAAATGGCTGTAAAGCGAAGCCCTGGGGATTACGAAGTGATTCCCAGGGCTGTTTTCTTTTCTGTCCTGTTTCCTCTTCTCAGCCTCCGGTGGCGAGAAGCACGGCATATCTGTCCTCCATCTCACGCGGGATCTGCCGGCATCTCCCGTACGGCCTGGATCCCGCGGGGGATCTCGATCTCGGGCTTCTGGTCTCTCCCTGTGCGGATCCGGATCATGCCGAAGGGTGTCGGGATCTCAACGTCCGCCCGGGTCAGTCCGAGAGAGGACGGGGAGAGTGAGATCCTGCGGAAGCCCGGCTCCAGGATCTTCAGACCCGAGAGGGCGAGCGGGAGCGCATACGCCGGCGTGCCGGCCCAGCCGTGACTGTGGTCGAACTGATACTCCGGCGTGGGCTTGTAGAACCCCTCGGGCAACCCCTTCGGACAGTCTCGGATGAACGGTTTCCACTGGTCCAGGAGGGGGAGCGTATACTCCTCGCGAAGGCCGTTCCGGTATACGGCGTCCAGCAGAAAATGCTGGAAATATGGCTGGACCTCGCCGAGTTCCCTGTTGAAGATAATCTTGCGGAGGAGCCGGCGGTTCTCTTCCTCATCGAAGACCCCGAAGTATGCCGCGAGGATGTTCGAATGCTTCCGGTAGTACCGTTTCTCCACGTTCTCCGGCATCCACTTCCCGATCAGTTCCGGTAGCGTCGGCGTATTGAGTCCTTCAAAAAACAGGCCTTTTCCCTCGTCCCAGAGCAGCCGGAGCATGGCGCTGCGCAGTGCCGATGCCCGCGTCTGAGCCTCCGAGGCCTTTCCGTTCCTTCCGAGGACGGAATAGATCTCCGCGGCGGTCCGGAGCGCCCCGAAACAGAACATGCACAGGCAGGTCTGCCCCAGTGCCTTCGGGGGATGATGGAGATTGATGCCGTCCGGTACGAGCCAGTCGACGAACATATAGTTCGGGGCCTTCTCCAGCAGTCCGTTGTCCCCGATGTAGCCTGCGAATCTGGCCAGAAGGAGATCCAGGGCATCCTCGTTTTCCCGGAGGATGCCGATATCGCCCGTGAACTGATAGACGTCCCGGAGCATCAGGGGCCAGATGAGGCTGTAGGAGGTGTGGAACATCTCTCCACGATGCTGCCGGAGGAGGTTCGCGGTCCTTCGGACATCGAATGCGGCCAGCCGCAGATCACCGTATGTGAAAGCCGTCATCAGGGTCTCGATATAGTAGTCTCCAGTGCAGGCGAGCGGTTCGCAGTGCTTGGGGCTGTCCAGGTGAAGCGTCTGCCGGCAGTATTTGAGGGCGTGCGCGCAGACGTCCGTCACATGATTGAGTTCATCGTCGGAGGTGACGGTCCTGGCCGCAGTCCCGATTGGATAATGGGACGCCCTCAGTTCCACCCGGATCCTGGAAAGACCGCAGGTCGTTTTCCTGACGCGGACGCGGAGCCCTCCTGCGGAGTACAGCTCCATCCCGTAATATGAGCTGTCGCCGGAGAACCGCAGGCAGTATCTCCATCCCCCCGCTTCGTCCAGTTCATACCCTGACACTTCGACCTCGGCGGGTTCCCCTTCAAAAAACACGTTGAGATAACAGGCGTAGATCATGTCAAGCGGGAACCTTGCCTCGCTGGTCCCCGGGCCGTCCAGGAGGATGACTCCGTCGTTCTCAAGGGGGAGGACATGTTCCTCACAGGGCGGGATCGGCGCGGTGCAGAGCTTTACAAGCGGTTCCTTCCGCTCCGCCCGGACAGGGGGGTCGGGAAGTACGCTCCCGTCGTATTCTCCCGGCGCCTGATACGCGCCGAGAAGCCGCACCGTCCAGGTGTCATCCGAACAGATCTCCTCCGTTCCCCCGTCCGAGAACAGGATCTTCCCCGAAAGGCAGAAACCTCCCTCTCCCCGTGAGTACTCGCAGATCCTCACGGACCCCATCCGGACGAGCGCCCGGAACCGCAGCGGCGCCAGAGGCTCCTCAGGTGTGAACATCAGTTCCGTCGCGTAGTACTCCGGCCGGAGATCTTCGTTATAAAGGAAATCGCCGCCCACGCTCGCAGGGCCGCGAACCAGCTGTTTCGAGCCGCAGAAGAGCAGAAACGCGGTGTCTCCGCTGACCTTCAAGGAGACGCTCCTGACCGGCCTGCCCTGAAACTGATACGTCCTCTCCAGTTCGGCGACGCAGTAATTGCAGTTCTGTCCTGTCAGGCGGGAGAGCGGCGTCTTCTGCTTCTGCGGATATCTCTCCTTCGGAAGCCAGATCCATTGATTCCTCATAATCGATCCTTTCTGCCCCGTTTCGGCGATCTCCCGCGGACCGGTTCCCGCCGGGATCGACCCATGGGGCTGAGGCGGCGGGCTTCCGTCTGGATGCCCGCCGCGCGTTTTGATATCATCCTTTTACACCCCAAGCGGTTTCCCGCGGAGGATGCCGTAGGCGTGGAGATATTTCCGTGCGCTGCGGAAGTGGTCGGACCGGCATTCGTAGTTCCGGTCCTCCGCCGTAAAGGCGAGATTCTGACGGCCGAACATGGCCATGTCGGTGATCTCCTCCAGGGGAAAGACCGTGCCGCCCACCCGGAACTCCTTCCGGCTCATGGAGACGACTCCCTGGTCCACGACCCGGACGGTATGGTCCGGCAGGACTTCCCGGAGGGTCTCGCCTCCGTCGGCGAAGAGATCGCCCGCGGCGTCCGTCTCCACGATGCGCCGAAGCTCCTCATCCTGCCATTCGTCCCACTGGGTGACGGTCCGGAACGGGACGCCCGTCCCCTCCAGATATCCGTACTCAGTATACCGGCCGGACAGACCGCACCGCTCGCACTGGAAGGCGTCGTCCCGGGTCCGGAGCGTCTGGATCCCCATGCACTTGGGGCACAGGAACAGCGCTGTCTCCAGCCCCTCGGCAAGACGCTTTCCGCGGTAAGGCACGTGATACCGATCCTGAAGGGCGTAGGCGTCCTCGTGGATCTGGGCGGTGATGGCCTCGCTGACCTCCTGCTGGGACATGGCCCTGAGTTCTTCCGGCGAATAGGCCCTGGCGAGAACGGTGCGCAGGCGGCCCCGGCGCACGCTGGTCCCCCACCGGGGCTGGGTGAAATATCCCCCCTCGATCCGGTAGAGCACCAGATTCGCCTTCGCCATCCTGGCGAGGCGTCCCACCGTCGGGTGGATGGGCGTGGTGACGCCGGTAAAGGACCGGTTCCCCTCGGCGAAGAGACATACGTTGTGCCCCGCGCGAAGGTGTTTGAGGATCGCCATGGCGGCGGCTCCGTCGGTGGAGCCCTTCACCCGGGCGATGGGGGCGAAGAAGAACTGCAGGAGCTTCGATGCAAGGCCCCACCGCCAGATGTGCTCGCTGCCCACGAAATACATGTGCCTGTGGAAGGCGGCGGCGACCAGCAGGAGATCGTAATCCGTCTTGTGGTTCGCAACGATCAGGCAGGGGCCCTTGATGCGGGGGATCTTCGCCGGCCTGTGATGCAGGAACAGGATGGTGAAGAGCCGCACCGGATACCAGAGGAGCCGGTATATGATCCGATGGAACAGGTAGATCGCGCCCATGTCTATACCTCCCTGAGATCCCGGCACTCCAGATAATACCGCTTGTCTCTGGCATGGCCGATGGAAAAGCTCTTTTTCGGGAACACGCCGTCCCGGAGCACCGTCCGGAACAGCTCCCGCTTCTCGAACGCCGGCAGGAGCACCGCCGCAGTCCCCTCGTCCCCGGCGAGGGCGAGCGCCGCCTCCTCGTCGTGGATGTAGTCGATCGCGCCTCCGTGCCGTGAGACGAAATCCTCCAGGGCCGCCTGGAGCGTGCCGATGACGCCGCCCAGAGAGGCGGCCGGCACGCGAAGCTCCGTCCGCGTCCCGCCGGCGGTAAGGATCACCTCGGTGCCCTCCCTGCCCGGGAAGGCGGAGAGGAGCGCCGTGCGGAGAGCCGCCGTATCCGTCCTGGCCACGACGCGGTGGATGGGCTCGAAGACGACGCCGGCGTCGAAAACGTTGACGACCTCCACGAGGGCGTACCGGGCGGGATGGGACGAGATCTTCTCCGGAGGCAGCGTCCGTTTCTTTTCCTCCCAGACGGCCTTCGCCGCGGCAAGGGAGTGGTTCCCGTCCCCCACCGCGAGAGACATGCCGCCGGGCTGCGTCTCCAGTTCCCGCATCACGGCCCCGGCGGCCGCGCCTGTCACCTTCCGGCCCCGGATCCGTCCGCCGCCTTCCATGAGTTCAAAATCATACAGGAAAGGAAAGTTCTCCCGTTCCGCCGTGAGCCGGGAGAAGACGCGGTCCTCCTCGTCGCTCATGAGGAGCATCACGTGAGGCAGATCCAGCGACGCCCCGCGCCGCACCCGGATCCGGGGCGGCAGCCGTTCCGGTACCGTACGCTCGGTGGCACGCACCGGAGCATCCGTGCCGGGACGCCAGTCGTACTGTTCCAGGTCCAGTTTCCCGACGAGCCCGCGGCGGATACGCCCGCCGGTGACCTCGCGCTCCACGTAGACGAAGCACTCCCCGGCATCCCGGAGGACACCGCCCGCGAGATATCCGTCCATCCTCCGGGCGCAGTCTTCCGCGGCCGAATCCGCGTCCCGCTCCTCCAGATACGCCTCCGGCAGGATGAGCCGCAGGGCGGAAGGCGCGTCTCCCACCGCAGCCTCCACCCGTTCCCAGTAGGCCCGGTCGGAGGTGAACTGATCACAGGCGATCACGCTCCACGTCCGCTCCGTGCCCTTTTCTGGCAGCAGGATCCTCGCAGGTGACAGTGCGCTCTTCATGGGTCTCTCCTCCGGATTCTCCGCGCCGGGGCGGATCTTTCTTGTATCTCACAGAAGTATTTTACTATGCGCCGGGTCCTTTGACAAGCGGTTTTCCCCAGGGTCGGAGGGATTGACGGGGGGCGGGTCCGGCGATATAATTTAGTTGTTCTTCCCTGTCCCTCGGCGATCCTGCAGATCAGCCGGCCCAGGCCGGCGAGGAGGTGCACCATGCGGAAAACCTATTCCATCGGTCTCGATTTCGGCACCCAGTCCGGCCGTGCCGTCCTTCTGGATCTCGAAAGCGGAGAAATCGTGGCCCAGGCCGTTCACGTCTATCCCCACGGCGTCATGGACGAGGCTCTGCCGGACGGCACGCGCCTGCCCCCCGACTGGGCGCTGGAGCATCCCGCGGACTACCTGGCGGTCCTCTCCGAGACCATCCCCGCCGTGCTGAAAAAGGCCGGGGCGGATCCCTCGGAGGTCATCGGCCTCTCCATCGACTTTACCGCCTGCACCATGCTGCCCGTGGATGCGCAGGGCACGCCGCTGTGCCTGAAGCCGGAGTTTGAGCATGTTCCCAACGCGTGGCTCAAGCTCTGGAAGCATCACGCCGCCCAGGCCCAGGCGAACCGTCTCAACGCCGTGGCCGAGGCCAGGGGCGAGACCTTCCTCTCCCGCTACGGCGGAAAGATCTCCTCCGAGTGGATGATCCCCAAGATCATGCAGGTACTGGAGGAGTCTCCGGAGGTCTATGAGGCCGCCGACCGCTTCATGGAGGCGGCGGACTGGGTCACCATGCAGCTCACCGGCAGAGAGACCCGCAACAGCTGCACCGCCGGCTACAAGGCCCTCTGGCACAAACGGGAGGGCTATCCCTCCCCCGGCTTCTTCAGGGCCCTGGATCCCCGGCTGGAACACGTGGCCGACGAGAAGCTCTCAAGGGACATCTATCCCCAGGGCGCCAAGGCCGGCGAGCTCACCGAGGAGGCCGCCCGCCGCACGGGCCTTCTGCCCGGCACCGCCGTGGCCGTGGCCAACGTGGACGCCCATGTGGCGATCCCCGCGGTGGGCATCACGGAGCCGGGAAAGGTCCTCATGATCATGGGCACCTCCACCTGCCACATCCTGCTCGGCAGGGAGGAGAAGCTTGTGCCCGGCATGTGCGGCGTCGTGGAAGACGGCGTCCTCCCCGGCTATTTCGGCTACGAGGCCGGGCAGTCCTGCGTGGGCGACCACTTTGAGTGGTGCGTCAAGAACTGCGTGCCTCCCGCGTACTTTGAGGAAGCCGAGTCCCGGGGCATGGACATCCACGCCCTGCTCACCGAAAAGGCGTCCCGCCTCGCCCCCGGGGAGAGCGGGCTTCTGGCCCTCGACTGGTGGAACGGCAACCGCAGCGTCCTCGTGGACGTGGACCTCACCGGCATGATACTGGGCATGACGCTCCAGACGAAGGCCGAGGAGATCTACCGGGCGCTGATCGAGGCCACGGCCTTCGGCACCCGGATCATCCTGGAGAACTTTGAGCAGAGCGGCATCCCCGTCCGGCAGCTCTACGCCTGCGGCGGCATCGCCAAGAAGAACCCCCTCATGATGCAGATCTACGCCGACGTGACCGGAAAGGAGATCTTCATCGCCAAGTCCGACCAGGCGCCGGCTCTGGGCTCCGCCATGTTCGGGGCCGTGGCCGCCGGGAAAGACCGGGGCGGCTTCGACACGATCTTCGAGGCCGCGAAGGCCATCGGAAAGGTGGAGGCGCGCTCCTATCGGCCGGACGCGGCGGCCGGCGCCGTGTACGACAGGCTCTATACGGAATTCAAGACGCTCCACAACTACTTCGGCCGGGGCGGGAACGACGTGATGAAGCGGCTCAAGGCCATGAAGGCGGAGGCGAGGGGCTGATGCTGGAGGCGCTGAAAGAGGCCGTCTGGGCGGCGAATCTCGAACTGGACCGCCGGGGTCTCGTGACCTACACCTGGGGGAACGTCAGCGGCATCGACCGCGGCGCCGGGATCTTCGCCATCAAGCCCAGCGGCGTGGACTACGCCGACCTCCGGCCCGAGGACATGGTCCTCGTGGATCTGGAGGGGACCGTCGCGGAGGGAAAATGGCGTCCCTCCTCCGACACCCCCACCCATCTGGAACTCTATCTGGCCTTCCCCGCCTGCGGGGGCGTCGCCCATACCCATTCCCGGGAGGCGACCAGCTGGGCCCAGGCCGGCAGGTCCATCCCCTGCTACGGCACCACCCACGCCGACTACTTCCACGGCCCGGTCCCCTGCGCCCGGAGCCTCACGGAAGCGGAGGTGCGTGAGGCCTACGAAAAGAACACAGGTCTCGTGATCGCCGAGACCTTCCGGGATCTGGATCCCGTCGCGGTGCCCGGCGTGCTGTGCCGGAACCACGGCCCCTTCACCTGGGGAAAAGACGCGGCTCAGGCGGTCTATCACGCCGTCGTGCTGGAGGAGGTGGCCCGGATGGCCCGGCTCACCGAGGCCCTGCAGCCCAGCGCCGCTCCCGCCCCGGAGTACGTGATCGAAAAGCACTATCTTCGGAAGCACGGTCCCGGCGCCTATTACGGGCAGAAATAACGCATCTGATTCTTTGCATGTGAAAACGCGGCGGGTGACTTCCCGCCGCGTTTCGCCGCGCTGTTTCAGTTCGTCCCGCCGTCTCCGGACAGGCGGATCCGCCGAACGAGGATCCCGCCCAGAAGGCCGATGACCGCCCCCGCCGCCGTCCCGGACGCCAGGAGCACCGGGAGATACCCCAGGATCCCCGGGGTGGACGTGAGCAATACCGCCGCAAGGATCTGCCCCAGGTTGTGGAGGATGCCTCCGGCGACGCTCACCCCCAGGACCCCCAGCTTTCCCCGCCGGCGCAGAAGGATCATCCCCGCGAGGCTGAGCACCGCGCCACAGGCGCTGTAGAGAAGGCTCGCTCCGGATCCGAAGAGGAGCGCCGCCAGCAGCACCCGGACGAGGGACACCGCGGCGGCATGCCACGGCCCCAGCCGGTAGAGGGCAAAGAGCACCGCCAGGTTCGCGATCCCCAGCTTCACGCCGGGCACCGCCACGGACAGGGGGAACTGGGCCTCCACATAGGACAGGATCAGCGCCAGTGCCGTCGCGAGCCCGCCCAGGGCGATCCGCCGCGCTCTCATCCCGTCACCGCGTCGTATTCCCCGGCGCGGCCTCCCAGGACCTCCACCGTCACCCGGTGGGGCAGACAGACGATCACTTCTCCCTCCCGCGACACCGGCCGGTGGGCCATGCACAGTCTCCGCGGGCAGTCCGCCTCGGTGATGCGGGCGGCGCCGTCCCGGATGACGAGGAGGTTATATCCGTCCCCTGCCGGGATGCGGATCTCCGCGTCCACCGAAAGGGGGTACTCCCCCACGGTCTATCCCTCCACCGAGACGCGCACCGCCGCGCCCGTCCCGCGGAACGCGCGCACGGCGAAGAAGCAGGCCGCCGCCAGCAGCAGCGCCGCCCCGATGAGGACGAGGTCCCGTCCCCGGATCACTTTTTCCCCGTTCGTTTCCATGTCGGCAGCTTGATGTGGAAGGCGAGGATCGTGACGATCTGCGCCGGGATCCCCAGGAAGAACAGAATCCACATGTTTTTCTCCAGCGTCCCCAGATAGACCGTGGCCAGGAGGGACCATATGAGGACGGAGATCACGAACACGTTGTCCCGCCGGCGGCCCCAGACGGTGTTGAGCACCAGATACACCACGGCGCCCACGGGGACCGCCGCCACGAAGACGATCCAGACGACCTTCCCGGCGGAGAGCCAGTACCCCGCAAAGATGAGAAGCGCCGTATACAGCACGCCCAGAAGGGCGATCTCCGTGATGATCCGCTGATTGCGGGTCATGCCGTTGCGGCTCCTGGGCGGATGGGGCTTCGGGTGATCCGTGAGGATCCAGTCCACGGTGATGCCGAAGATGTCCGCCAGCTCCATGAGCACGGTCACGTCGGGCATCCCCTCGCCCCGCTCCCACTTGGAGACGGACTTGTCCGAATAGTGGATCTTCGCGGCCAGGTCTGCCTGGGTCATCCGGGCATCCGTGCGCAGATACGTGATGTTTTTGGCGATGATCTGGCGGAGATCCGCTTCCATAGGGCTCAACCTCCCGTAGACAGGGCGCTCTACTCTCCGTAGAGCTGGATCCTGCAGATTCTACTCTGGCCGGTCCGCGCAGTAGAGGCCGGCGGAGCGGAAGTAGGTTTTCTTTTCCGGCGGGACCGGGTATGCTGAATCCGGAAGATCAAGGAGGCAGACCGGAAGCACGCCCAAGGAGGTCCCGCAATGCAAAAGCTTCTCATTCTCGGAGATTCCATCATGAAAGGCGTCGTCTACTCGGACGAGCGCCGCCGTCACGCCATCCTCTCCGCCTCCCAGCGGACGCTCAACACGGCTCTGGAAGAGGCGGGCGTCGCGCTGGAGAACCGGGCGCGCTTCGGCGCCACCGGCGAGACCGTTCTGCGCGAAACGGAGCGCAGCCTCGCCGTCGCCCAGGAGGACACCACGGTGCTCTTCGGCTTCGGCGGCAACGACAGCGACTACGACTGGTCCGCCGTTGCGGCGGATCCCCAGGGGGAACACCGTCCCCGTACCGCGCCGGAACAGCTTCGCGAGATCTGGCAGAAGTGCATCCGCCTGGCGAAAGAGGCCGGGTGCCGCATCTTCGCGGCGAATCTCGTTCCCATCGACGCGGAGAAATACTTCCGCTGGATCTCCAGGGACAAGGACGCGGCCGCCATCCTGCGCTGGCTGGGAGACGTGAGCATGCTCTACCGCTGGCACGAGGGATACAGCGACCTGCTCTCCGGTCTGTGCATGGAGGAGGGCGTGCCTCTGGTGGATCTGCGGGAGCCGTTCCTCCTGTCCCACCGCTTCAAGGAGCTTCTGTGCTCCGACGGCATCCATCCCACGGCGGCCGGATACGGTCTCGTGGACGGGGCGATCTCCCGGGCGGTCCTGGCGTGAAAACGAGCCGGCGATCTCTCCCGGCAGTCCTATTGTAGCATATGCGCCGTGTTCCCGTCCAGTGAACCTTTCGTGAACACCGAACGATCTGCGCGCCAGCGGTCATCCCGCAGGCGCGCTCTTTTTCCGCCCCGGTTTTTTCTGGCGTTCCGGCACCGGGCGTGGTATACTGCGGTCAGGAAAACACGGGAGGAGGCGGAGCCTTGAAAAAAAGGGGATCCCGGGCGGTCTGCGCCCTTCTCGCGGTTCTTCTCCTGCTCTCCGCCTGCGGGGCCGCGGCGCCGGAGACGGCCACCGGCTTCGCGCTGGACACCGTCGTCTCCGTGACGGTCTGGGGCGGCGAAGAGGGCTCCGCCGGACGGGCGCTGGAACTCTGCGGCCGGTATGAGGCGGTTTTCTCCCGGACGCTTGAGGACAGCGAGATCTCCCGTATCAACCGCGGCGAGGATCCCGCCCTTTCGGAGGACTCCGAGGCTCTCATGGCCCTGTCGCTGGACTGGGCTGCCCGGACCAGCGGCGCCTTCGATCCCGCTCTGGGAGCCGTAACGTCCCTCTGGGACTTTCACTCTGAGGACCCCGACCTGCCGGATCCCGATGACGTTGCCGCCGCGCTCGCCCGGTCCGGATACGGCCGGGTGGCTCTCGCCGGGGACCGGTGTTCTCTCTCGGACGGCGCGCAGCTGGATCTGGGGGGCGTCGCCAAGGGATACATCGCAGACCGTATCGGCGAGGCCATCGCTGCGGAGGGTGCCGCCGGCGCCGTCGTGAATCTGGGCGGCGACGTGCTCTGCCTGGGACACAAGCCGGATGGCTCCGGCTTCACCGTAGGGATCCAGAAGCCTTTCGCCGACGCGGGCGAAGTGCTCCTCTCCGTGACGGTCTCCGACATGGCTGTCGTGACCTCCGGCGTCTACGAGCGGTATTTCACCCGGGACGGCCGGACGTATCACCACATCCTCGACCCGGAGACCGGATACCCCGCCGAAAGCGGCCTCGTATCCGTGACGGTGCTCACGCCATCCGCCGCCGACGGGGACGCTCTCGCCACCGCCTGTCTCGTCCTGGGACCGCAGGAGGGGATGGCGCTCATAGACGGCCTGGAGAACGCCTGGGCGGTCTTCCTCACGGATTCCGGGGAGATCCTTTTCTCCGAGGGGCTCCGGGAGCGCTTTTCCGTCCGGGACTGATGCCTGCCCTTGACGGGCTCGCGGGCGTTCCTTTATAATAAAAACAGACAAATGCAGTCTGCCCGGACCGGACGCGGATCCGGCGGGAAACCAATCGAAAAAGGAGATAGAACTGATGAATTACGCCGAGGAGTCACTGAAGAAGCACGCCGAATGGAAAGGCAAGATCGAAGTCATCGCCACCGTCCCCGTCAAGACCAAGGACGACCTGTCCCTG
>JAEEGL013865589.1_pt1 | contig 17895 bp, 18 predicted proteins | sample 9134231 | NCBI WGS metagenome assembly JAEEGL01 (sample SAMN16246548, study PRJNA631951) | gut metagenome | biome: gut microbiome; feature: rumen; material: fiber-attached | host: Bos | place: Iran: Karaj | collected 2018-10 | reverse complement strand
TAGGTTTTGGTGGTTGTATATATTGTTCTAAACTTGGAAGTGGTGAATATGGAGGAGATCCAGTAAAGCCATTAAAAGAACAATTTGAAACTGTTAAAAATGTAATGATAAAGAAATGGCCAGACTGTAAATTTATCGCTTACTTTCAAGCTAATACAAATACTTATGGAGATTTAAATTACTTAATAAAGAACTGGGAAGAAGCTTTAAGTTATCCTAATGTTGTAGGAATAAATATTTCTACTAGACCTGACTCTATTTCCAAGGATTGTTTTGATTATTTAGAAAAACTAAATAAGAAAACAGATTTAGTTGTTGAATTAGGACTTCAAACAACAAATGAAAAAACATCTAAATTAATTAATAGATGTTCAGATTTAGAAACATTTGATAATTGTGTAAAAGAATTAAATAAAAGAAATATTAAAGTACTTGTTCATATTATTAATGGTCTTCCCTATGAGACTCATGAAGATATGATTAATACAGTTAAACATATAAGTAAACTAGATGTGTGGGGCATAAAAATACACATGTTACATGTTTTAAATGATACTAAACTTGCTAAAATGTATGAAGAAGAAAAATTTCATATATTAACACGTGAAGAATATGTAGATATTGTTTGTGATCAATTAGAACTTATTCCCTCTAACATAGTAATTAATAGAATTACTGGGGATCCTAAAATAGATGATTTAATTGAACCATTCTGGTTAACAAAAAAGTTTTGTGTTTTAAATGAAATAGATAAGGAACTTGTAAGAAGAGATTCTTATCAAGGTAAAAAGATAAATGAATAAATAAAACGTAGAGTTTTAAACTCTACGTTTTTTATCTAATCTTCTATAAGGAGCTCCAAAATAATCTTCTACCTTAGCTGTATTTCTATAAAGAACTCCATCTAATTCCATTCTTCCTTTTTCATTTCTTGTAAATGGAATTAAATTAATGAATAATGGAGTATCTTCTTGCCATATAGCATATTTATCTTCTCCATTTTCTCCTACATAGCTAACAAATGAAATAGAATCTATACTATCAACTACACTTTGTAATTTTCTTAATTGACTTCTATTGATAAGCATATTTACTGATCTTTTTTGGTCACTCATTCTTTTTTCCATCATAGCATTTAAGTCTTCTAAATAATAGTAATCGAATCCACCAAAAGTAGCTATATTTGCTGCCATAAATAAATTATCAAAATCTTCTTTTTTAGCACTTTCATCAATTTCTGAGTTACCTTTTGATACTGAAGATGGAGTAGCATTTTCATTTTTTTCAATAACACTCCATGAATCTTTATCATATGTTTCTAATAAAGTATCTTCTCCACTAATTAATTTAAAGAATTCTAATCGGGACTTTCTTGCAATTAAGTCAAATACTTGTTTTCTATATATTTCAAGCAAAGTATAATCTTCAGTTTCACTAATTTTCTTTTCTAATTCAGCGATTAATCTTGGATATTCTCTTTCGTAATTTATTACTTTTTCTTCTTTTCTCATAACAAACAACCCCCTTTTATCCAATTACCCTTTTTCCTTTTTTGTGTGTCATATTATATCAAACAATGTAAAATTTGTCAAGTTTTGACAATAATAAAAAAAGCTACTAGAGCTTTTTTATTCTTCAACATCTTTTTTCCACAATAAATGTTTATTGCAATATGCATATAAAGTCATACCATCAAATAGTTTAAATCTTGCTTTTGCTTTCATTCCTGGATTTAAATATTTAATTTGTTCTTCATGATCTGATACTGCTGCAATCCATTCAATATAATGGTCATCTTCCATTACATGTGGTACTTCTACAACAATATTATCATCCTCTATTTCATAAACTGGAACATGCTTTTCAGCTGCACCATCACTTGCATTGGCTTTAAGTACTTCCATCTTTTCTCCACAGCACTCAAAACCACATGCACAGTTACATTCTTCTATTACTTTAACAATTGCTTTACATTTTTTGCATCTTCTAATTACTAGTTCTCTCATAATATCCTCCTATGGATAGAATATCATATTTTAATAAAAAGAAAAAGAGATTACTCTCTTTATCTAATTGATCTAAAATTAAAAGCTTTCATTTTCTTTCTAGTTTCACTGTTAGTACCAGAAAAATTAATTGTTCCTCTTTTAGAACTAATCATTTCTTTAATACATTCTTCTTTATACTTCATTAACTCTAATCTAACTTTAGCTCTTTGAATGCTTTCTTCATCACTTAATTCTAATGCTTCAGCATATAATCTAAATGCTCTATTTAACTCAGCTAAAACACCTTGATTCATTGATAATGTTTCAGTTAATGATAAAAAACTTAATGCATTATAATCAATAAGATAATCTAAAGAATTAATAAAATCTCTTTCTTCAGGAGATTTTAACTCAACAAAGCTAGAACTATCTTTAGAATTATAAATATCAACAATTACTTGTGGAATTCTTTCTTCAGGCATTACACTCATAACAACTTGAGCATCTCTTTCTTGTATGTAAACCTTTTCCCCATCGATCATTTTCATTATATTTCCCCCTTACCGAAGGGTAATTATACCACAATAAGTAAATAAATTCAACTATAAGTCTTATTTTCCAACAAAAAAATCACTTTACAGTGATTTATTCTTCTTCTTTTTCTTGTTCCTTTTCTTTGTTCTTATTCTTCTTAATAAGACCTAAAGTTACAACTGAAGCAACTGCTACTAATGCTGCTCCTAATCCTGTTAAAATTGTTTTTTTCTTTGCCATAGTTAATACCTCCTAATCTTTCCTTAAATTTAAAATTACAATATTATTATAGTACTTTTAACTAGAGTTTACAACAATTACACGTAATTAAATAGAGAAAAATCCTATACTTTACATTGTTTCTATTATACTTTTATAACAATAAACTATATATTAAATTGTTTGATATAATAATACTAGGTGATTTTATGAATCTATTAGAAAAACTAAAAAGAAACAATAAATATGCTTTTGATCAATTAACTAAAACTGGAGAAAAGAATTATAACTTAGAAAGACTTAATTCTTTAAAAGATTTAAAAACAAATCTTGTTTTAAACTCTACTCTTAACTGTTTACAATTATTAGAAGATATTAATCCAGATAAGTATTTAGATATTATTGCAGAAACTATTTTATGGATGGATATTGCTAAAACAGGTACAAAAAAAGAAAGAAAAGACTGGGAAAAGAAAGATTATAATTTATTTTGTCATAACTTAGGTTCAGCAGAAATATATAAAGAACATACAAGTAATTTTAATCAAATAGTATATATTCTTATTAAGACTCATGGACTTATTGGACAACATATTAAAGGAGAAGTTAATTTAAGTTCTAGTAAGGATTTATATTCTTTAATAGAAAATAATCTTATAAGTAAAGAAGACTTAAAATATATTCTTTTAATACTTAATGAATGTATTATTAAAGAAGTATCTAATAAGTTATATGAATCAATAAAAGACAAAATAGAAAAAGATATAAATAATATTATTAATAATAACTTTAATGAAGAAATAAATGTAAAAGAAAGATTAATCTTATTAAACTATAATAAAGTAGATGTAGAAAAGTTAGATAAAATTTTAAGTAATGAAGTAATTAATAAATGTCTTTTAGATTTATTTGATAATAACGAATTATGGTTCTACTCTTCTGGTTTAAAAGATTTAGATATAGAAAATCAAATAAAAATATTACTAATTATATACGTTAATATAAATGATGATAATCATGCGATAAGTTTCTTTAATCTAATGAAAAATATGTATTTAGATTATAAAAATGTTAAAAGAGTTAATTTATATAAACTAAGAATTATTGAAGATTATTTAGCAGATATTACTTATGAGATGATTCTTGGTAATACTATTCCTAAAAATATAAATATTTCATATGATTTATATAGAGATTATAACTATTTAGGTTTTGATTTTAAATTCTCTTTAGTGGCTACTAAGTTAATAGAATTCTGTGAAGTAGCATATATAAGTGATTCTTTATATAATAAATCAGTTTTATTATTATATGATCTATTTGGATTTAGAAGAGATAGTTTTGATAGATTCTATAATGAAATAGAATATTTACAAACAATGAATTCTACTATTAATCATAAAGCTAAAATACTTGAATATATTGTAGGAGATAATGTTTTAGATGTTGGTCCTGGTGGTGGTGCCCTAATGGACTTAATACTTGATACTTATCCAGATAAAAATGTTTATGGAATAGATATTTCATCTAATGTTATAGATGAACTTGAAAAGAAAAAGATTAATGAAAATAGAAAATATAATTTAGTAAAAGGAAATGCTTTAAATCTTCAAGAATACTTTTCAAAGAATAGTATTGATACAGTTATATACTGCTCTATTATTCATGAGTTATTCTCTTATATTGAATATAATGGTAAAAAGTTTAATTATGAAACAATAAAAAAAGCCTTACAATCGGCTTATGATATTTTACCTGTTGGTGGAAGAATAATTATAAGAGATGGTATTAAAACTGAGGGTAACGCAAAACGTATTATTGAATTTAAAAACAAAGATGATTTAAAAATATTAGAAAATTATAAAAATGACTTTAAAGGAAGAAACATCCAATATGTATTAATAAAAGATAATATGGTTAAAATGGATGTTAATGATGCTATGGAATTCTTATATACATATACTTGGGGAGAAAGTTCATATCCTATGGAAGTACAAGAACAATTTGGATATTTTACTCCAAGTGAATATGAAGCATTTATTAAAGAAAATTTAAAAGATTCTAAAATTATATTTAAAAACAACTTTTTACAAGATGGATATGAAGAAAACTTATTACCTAAGATTACCTTCTATGATGAAGAATTAAAGCCTACAAGACTTCCTGATAGTACATTTATTATGGTAATAGAAAAAGAGAAATAATTTATTTCTCTTTTTTTTTAATCTGTTAATTCTAATGTTTTGTATGTATCGTTGTTTTTATATACTTTTCTTGTATAATTTCCTTTTACAACTACTGCTGTTCTTACAGTATCTTTATCTACTCTAACTTTTATTCTATCTCCAGGATTTAATAATACTCCTTCAGGTGCAATATAAATGATCTTTTTCTCTGAATTTAAGAATCTAATTTTAACATATGTTTCTATTTCTTTATTTGAAGATACTTTAATTATCTTTTTTGTTGTTTTCTTTTTAGTAGTCTTTTTAGGTGATTCTGTATTTACTTTTTTTGCCACAACAACTGTTTCTTTTTTATCTTCATCAAGAATATATCTACCATCAAACTCATCATTACCATTTCTTAACAATTGATTATAGTAGTATCTTCTTTCATTTAGTTTAAACATTATTCCAATAAGAATAGTCCAAACTATAGTAATAAATAGTAAAATAATAACGCATATTAAAAGCTTATCTGAAGTACTCATTTCACAATTACTAGTAGCTAAAAAGTATATAAGATTATTCATTACAAATCTCCCCTCTTTTTATGGCAGTTATTATATCACATTATTATAAAAATTACCAGTATTTTATAAAAAATTGAAAATATACTATTTCCTTGTAATAAAAAGAGAAAACAAGATTTTCTAAATTTTTGTCTAAAAAAATCGTAATAAAAGCAATTGACAATTAAAAAAATTAATATTATGATTAAGGTGCATGATGATAAAACATTATGCGTTTCGCTCTTACGGTTATATAATGTGAGAGTGTATTCAACCAAAACCCCCTGAAGAGCTTAGTCGTGAGACTAAGCTCACTTTGTTTATTAAGGCTGATTATCAGTCTTTTTTTTACTTGATTAAATATATATATAATATATAATTAGAGATGTAAGGAGTGATATTATGAAAAAAGTATTATCTGTTTTAGCTTTAATATGTGTAGCGTTTATATTATCCGGATGCAGTGATTCTGAATCTGAAAAATTTACTCATACGATTGATAAGATTAGAACACCTGATGGAGACTATTTTATTGATGGTACAGTAACAAATGTTTCAAATGAAGATTATTTAATGCGTTCAATACAGTTTATTTGTTATGATGCAAAAGGAAGAATTCTAGGAACTGCAATAAAGGACTGGGATGGTGAAGCAAAGATTACTGTTCCTAATCAAACAATAAAATATACTGCAAGATTTAAAGGTGATCCACTAGATGAAACCTATGATTCTCTAGAAACAACAGAATTCTTCGGAGAAGAAAAATATATTTTTTCGCCAGCACATTATATAGACCATTGCAATTTTGATAAAATAACATATCGTCTTAACAAGTAATATATTATAATTAATATTAATATTTTAAATTATTAAAACAATCATTAGATTGTTTTTTTTGATAGCTTTTCTTGTAAAATTAAGCATTTAATGGTAAAATACAGCTCGCAGGTGGGGTTATGAGAAAAGATTTAAAAACATCTCTTTCAAAGTTAGGTAAAAAGAGATTAAATATTTTTGATATTATTAAACTTTATAAAGCTTTTAATAATTTACCAATTGAAGATATTACATATGTTAAACAGTTTTTAAACAATTATTATAATATCAATAATTTTCCAGATGATTTTTATATATCATTTAGTAACTATGCTCATAGTAATAGTTATGAAGAATTATTTGATATATTACTTAATAAAAATATTTATGATTTAATAGCATTTCTAAAAGGTAAAAATGAAAGCCTTGATGATATTCAAGAATTAGTAACTCCAGAAGAATACTTTAAAATACCTAACAAACAAATAAAAATAATTATAGAGCTTCTTACCCTACTCGATGATAAAAATAAATTAATACCTGTAAAAGAAGCTAATAAAGATGCAATACAGTGGAAATTAAGAAGACGAAGCACTAGCACTTTAGAAGAATATAATAAGATTGCTATAAAGATGTATATGTCTATAGGATTTGATAATTCTATTGATTTATTAAATGGTAAATATGGTTTAGTTGATTATGAAGTTATTCATTATATATTTAATAATATGAATGTTAAAAATAAAGATGAGAAAGAAAAAACTATATTTAATGAATTTTTATTTAACAATAAAAAAGAACCAGATAATAATATGAGATTAATGTTAGATGGAGAAAATAATGAATTATTTAATAATTTTGATTATTTCTATAACTCTATTGGACATTTTATAGAAAAACTTGGTGGAAAATTAAATAGAGCTAAAGTAATTCTTTTATTAAAAGAAAGATTTATTGCACCTAGATTAGATAGTCCTGAAGTTAGTGGTGATATTTTAGATGATATGCTTTCTTCTTACTACAATAAATATGGAATAGATGAAACTGAAAAAGAAATAATTGATAGGAATCTTGAAGCATATAATACAAAGCTTAAAACTAAGACTAAGTCTTCTATTATTAATACTACTCTTCCTAATATTGGTGATTATTCTTTTGAAATATTACCTCTTACTGATGTTAGAAACTTAGTTATGGGATATAGAGCTGGTAACTGTTTTAGAATAAATGGAGATGCTTTCATTTTATTTAATAGTTTCTTAACTAATCCACATATGAGAATTCTATCTATTTCTACACAAGATTATAAAGACTTTGGAATGGTTTTATTAATGCGTAATGGTAATGTCTTAATAGCTCAAGGAATAGAATTAAGTAAAAGAGTTCCAGATAGTCTTGGAAAAGAAAAATTATATAATGCAGTTAAAGATACTGTTACTCATATAATGGATAAAATGAATGATAACAATGATGAAATTGTTGCAAGTATTATTGGTTTATCAAATTGTTATACTACTCCATATAATCATGATTATTTGCCATTTATAATTAATCCAATATTTGATTATAATAGACAAGTTTATAATGGAATTGAAAACTATCAAGGATTATTATCATTAAAAGATGGTAAATCATTTAGTGATATAAAACTATTTGTTCCTGAAGCAAAATATTTAGATAATAATGATACTGTCCTAAGAAGAGATGTAAATACTCCTCATGATAGTCATAATTATCGAGAAATTGAAAAGATATTAATATCATTACGTTATGCTAGATTTAAAGATCTTCCAAAAGATGAATTAATACACTATTATGATGATTTATCAAGAAAACATGAATTATATACAATATGTACTCTTGATTGGTTTATAACAGTATTTCAAGATGGATCAATTGATTCTTTTGTAAAAGAGCAAAAAGAAGAAACAATTAAAGATTATAATTTTGAACTAATTAAAGTAAAAATTAAATCATTTAAAGACCTCATATAATAATATGAGGTTTTATATTTTACGATATGTTATAATTATCATAGGTGATGATTATGAAGAAAAAAAATATTATTCCTATAGTAGCAGTTATAATAGTTTTACTTATAGGAACCCTTTGCTTTCTTATATTTAACAAAAGTGAAAAAGTTGCATCTATAATTACTTTAGATATTAATCCTAGTATAGAATTAAAGCTTAATGACGATAAAAAAGTAATTAGTGTTAACGCATTAAACGAAGATGCTAAAGAATTAATAACAGGTGATATTAAAGGAGAAGACATTGAAGAAGCTCTTGGTATTCTTGTTGATAATATTAAAAAGAGTAAATTTATAAACGATGATAGTTCAGTTAGTGTTGTTCTTTATTCAGAAAATATTGAAATAGAACCTGTTGTAAGTAGAATATTTGCTGATAAAGATGTTAGAGCATCTCTTATAGTAATAGATAAAATAACAGATGAAGATAAAGAGTTAGCAGAAAAATATAATGTAAGTCCTGCTAAAATTGCATATATAAAAGATGTAATAAAGGAAAATCCTAATATTGATATGGAGTCTATTGTTGATAGTCCTATTCAATCTATAGAAGAAACAAAAGTTACTGGTAAAACTTGTCCAAAAGATTATTATCTTGAAGGAGATTGGTGCTATAAAGAGACTAATAGAACTAAAGCAAAAGATGGTCAAGTATGTCCAGAGTTTTATAGAGAATACAATGGTAAATGTTACTATGAAGGTGAAGTTATTGAAAAAGATGAATATGTTTGTCATGATGATGAGACTCTAAATGGTGATAAATGTATTATTAATCGTGAACTTACTCCAAGATATGACGATTATAAATGTGATAAAGGAACTAAAGTATCTTGTGCAAAGATTAATGGTGAAGCTGAAAACTCTAACAATAATTGTTATAAATGTGTAGATGAGTCACGTGTTGAAAAACCTACTTACATATGTGTTGTTAAACAAAATGGTAACTGCTATGGAGGTCAAGGAAAACCTCATATAGATGGTAAATGTATAAATGGTGACATTGAATACAATGGTAAATGTTATGAAAAAAGACAATATGAATATGTTTGTAAGAATGGTAAAATTGTAAATTCTAAAGATAGTTATTGTCCAGGTGATCCTGCAGTTACTGATGCTATTCCAGTTTACTATTGTAATCCTGAAGATGGTGAATTGGTTGGAAATCATTGTGTTAAAAAAGAAGAAAGAAATGCTGAAAGAAAAAGAGAATGTTCAAATGGTACTACATTAGTAGAAGATAGAATGTGTCTTGATTTAAACAAGACAACTGAAAAAACAAATGGTTTAGTTTGTGAAGGAGAAAACACTAGACAAATAAATAACGAATGTATCACATATGAAATAATTGAATCAAAATAGACTTAGTAAATACTAAGTCTTTTTATATGTTATAATTATCTAGAGATGATTTTATGAATGAATTAATTATAATTATTTTAATTGTTTTATTACTTGTTTTAGCAATATATTTATATCTTCAAAATTCATGGTTATCTGTATCAAAATATGAAATGTTAGATAAAGATATACCAAAAGAATTTAATGGCTTTAAAATATGTCAAATAACAGATTTTCATAATACTTACTATAAATCACTTAGAAAAAGAATTATAAACAAATTAAAAGAAGAAAAACCTGATATTATTGTTATTACTGGTGATTTAATAGATAATGGTAAAAAAAGAAGTATTAATATTTCAGCTAATTTTATTAAGGATATTAAAGATATTGCACCAATATATTATGTTGCAGGAAATCATGAACATGATAGTGGAAAAAGTTATAATGATTTAAGAAAAAGATTAGAAGAAAATAATGTAATAATATTAAATAATAAAGTTAAAGAATTAAATATAAATGGTTCTATTATAAATTTAGTTGGTCTTAAAGATCCTACATTTGATAAATCAAAACTAGATAATGATGTTAAAGCTGATAATCAACTTAGTAAAACAGATTATAATAAGAAGCACTACTCTATTTTGTTATCTCATAGACCTGAGTTAATTGATGTTTATGCTAAACATAAATTTAATCTAGTATTAGTAGGACATGCTCATGGTGGACAAATGAGAATACCTTTTGTTGGAGGTGTTATTGCTCCTCAACAAGGATTCTTTCCTAAATATGATTATGGTAAATATAAGAAAGACAATACTACTATGATTGTTAGTAGAGGTATTGGTAATAGTGGCTTCCCCTTTAGAGTTAATAATAGACCTGATTTAGTATTAGTTGTTTTAAATAATAAAAGATAGTAACTAGAATATGTTGCATTTCTATTTTTCTTTATGTTATTATTATTTCGTAGAATAAAGGAGATAAATATGGATAATAATATTGAAGTAGTAAATGAACCTAAAAAGAAGAACAAAATAGTATTAATTATTGTTATAGGATTATTATTTGTTGGAGTTGGAATTGGATGCTTCTTTTTAGGAAAAAATGCTGCTAATAATGAATATAAAAAAGAAGAGCAAAAAGAAGAGCAAAAAGAAGAACAAAAAGAAGAAAAGGATGAAGATGAAAAGAAAGAAAACTTTCAACCAACAACAGATGATGCTTTAAAAGAAGAAATATCTAAAAAAATAGAAAAGTTTATTTTTTGTCCAATGATTGATGGTGATGCTGCTCTTTTAAGAAAACTATTAAATGGAAAAATTGAATTTACAAAAGAAGATAAATTTATACTTGTAATGCATTATACAGATACATTAAATGATAAAATTTTAGAAGACGAATTGCCTGAACAATATAGATCTGAAATTGGTCATATTCAAAAAATGAAATATGAAGAATATGAAAACAAATATAGAGAACTATTTGCTGATGATCCTATAATTGATGAAGAAACAATGCAAAACCTAGATATGCCAAATAGTGTTGCATATTTTGATAAAGAAGCAAGAATAATGTATGTTCGTACTGGTTTTGGAGGAACATGTGACTATGTAACAACTATTGATTCATATCAAGAAGAAAATAATTCTTATGTAGTATATACAAAAGGTACATATGGAATTGTAGATGATAAAATAACAGCTAATCTTAAATGGGTATTTGATAAAGATTTAAAATTAATTAAATTTGAAGCTATTAAATAAAAAGAGAAATACTTCTCTTTTTTTGTGTAAATAAGAGTAAACATTTACTCTTTTTTATTGTTATTTTATATTATTAATTATAAAATTTAATTGTAGAATACCTTAAGAATTGAGGGATGAAAATGGATGAGAATTTAGCTAAGTTAAGACAAGCTATTGGTTATGCAAAAGAACAAAAAGCAAAATTTCAAGGAGAATTAGATGATGCTACTTCCTCTTCTGGTGAAGCAGGTCGTAATGGTGATACAGATCAAAAAGAATTACATGATGAGCACATTGATGGATTAAATAAGCGTATTACTTATCTTGATGAAGAAATTGGAAAAATGGAAGATGCTGTAAAACAAATTGAAGACTTTAAATCACAACAAGAAACTCAAAATAACACACAGGAAAATACACAAGAAGAAACACAAGCACGAGGAAGATAATGAAGAATAAGAAATTTGTTTTAGGAGTATGCTTATGCTTTTTACTTGTTTTAGGTGCATGTATCTTTTTATTTATTCCACAAAATAGTAAAGAAAACGAAAAAAAGCCTAAAAAAAAGAATGAGCCAAAGGAAGAAGTAATAGATATTTTTAAATTTATGAATAAAGATATAGATTTATCAAATATTTCAAGTTTAGAAATAATTAATTATACTGAAGGTGGAGATCTTCATACAGATGTTGATATTGATGATATAGAAAGTTATTATTTAAGGCTAAAAAAAGTAATTGTAAAAGAAGAAACTGACATTACTTGTGATGATAATACAACAGTATATTCATTTCATATGAAAGATAATAATGATATAGCAATTGAGTTTGAATGTGGTCACTTAGTATATAATAATAAAAGATATGTAGTTGAATAGGTTTTAAAAAAACCTATTTTTATTTTTATATAGAAATTTATTAAGATTTGTGTTAATATTTGTATAGTAGGAGTGACTGTTATGGGACATAAGAAAAACGAAGAAGGTGTTTTTTTCAATAATAACTACTACGGTGACGGCAGTGGTAAAAAAAGAAAAAAACGTAATTACTATAATCAATTCGATAATAACCAGTACTATAATCAAAATCAGTACTATAATCAGAACCAATATAATAATACTCCAAGTAATAATGATCAGTTTTATGGTCAGTATTCCTACTCTAATACAGATAATTACAGTACCTATGATCCTAAACCTAAAAAAGAAAAAGAATTTACTTTTGATAAGAATATATTTATAGCAATTGGAGGAATAGTTGCTGTTGTAATATTAATAATTGTAGTAATAATTATTATTACAAGTAATAATGGTAGCAAAAATAATAAGCCTGCTGAAGATGAACCACCTATTGATATAACATATGATGATGATACAAAAGTTGTTGGAAATAATACAGTTGGTTACTTAGAAGTTCCTGCTACTTGGATTCAAGAAGATTCAGCTAATGGTATTAATATAATAGATTCTGAAGATAGTAAATATATGGCATCTATTTTAATAAGCAATGATGATGTTGAAGCAATTAAAGAAAGTCTTGTAAAAGGTCTATCTTCAAATGTTAAAGTCAATACATTCCAATTTAATGGTTATAAAGCATATCAAGTAATTGGTTATTATGAAACAAGCTCTTCATGGATATCAGCTATATTCTTTAATACAGAAGATGGAGTATTACATTTTGCATCAGTAATGGGACCAGACATTGAAGATAATAGATTTGATGTTGTTACTACTTATACTTTAAAAAAATAAATAAAAAAACGCTTAAGTTTACTTAGGCGTTTTAATTTGACTCAATTGAAGCTATAAGTCTATTTTTTAAATCATCATTATCATATTCTTCATTTTCTAAATATGCTTTAGAATCATTTTTAGCTTGTACTAATATCTTATAATCACTTCTAAGATTTGCTATTTTAAATGTCATATCTCCGCTTTGTTTAGTACCAAACAAGTCTCCTGCTCCTCTTAGTTTAAAGTCTTCTTCACTTATAACAAATCCATCATTAACATTTTCCATTATCTCTAGTCTTTTTTCATCTTCTTTTTCACTAATTAAAAGACATTTAGATTGAAGACTATTTCTTCCTACTCTTCCTCTTAATTGGTGTAATGTAGAAAGACCAAATCTATTAGCATCAAATATTACCATCATTGTAGCATTTGATACATCTACTCCTACTTCTATTACAGTAGTACTAATTAAAATATTAACAATATTTTGTTTAAATTCTTCCATTATAAGATCTTTTTCTTTAGCTTTCATCTTACCATGAACTATATCTATTTTATATTTGTTACCAAATATTAAATTCATTTTATCTCTTAAAGTATATACATTAGTTAAATCTAGTTCTTCATTCTCTTCAATTAATGGTGCTATAACATAGATTTGATGTTTATTCTCTAACTCTTCTGCCATTAATTTATATACTTCTTTCATTTCTTTATTGTTAAATACTTTAGTCTTAACAGGTAATCTTCCTTTAGGCATTTCTTTTATTATTGATACATCCATATCACCGTAAATTGTTAAGGCATACGTTCTTGGTATTGGAGTAGCACTCATATATAAAACATCTGGTTTTAATCCTTTATTCTTTAAGTTAGATCTTTGGTTTACTCCAAATCTATGTTGCTCATCGGTAACTACTAATCCTAAATTATTGTATTCTACCTCTTCTTGTATTAATGCATGTGTTCCAATAATTATATTTATTGTTCCATTTTTTAATTCATCATAAATAACTGTTTTATCTTTTTTACTAACAGATCCTGTTAATAATTCTACAACTACTCCAGTATCTTTAAATAAGTTTTTAATTGTATTGTAATGCTGTACTGCAAGTATTTCTGTTGGTGCCATTAAAGCACTTTGATATCCACATAAGAAGTTATAATACATAGCAAGAATTGCTACTATTGTTTTTCCACTTCCAACATCACCTTGAAGTATTCTATTCATTCTTTGACTACTAGATAAGTCACTAATTATTTCATCAAGAGCTACTTTTTGATCATTAGTTAATTCATAAGGTAATTTCTTGATAAATGAATCAATACTCTTATTTGTCTTTCTTTCTACTCCAGCATTATATTTTTTATTAGCATTTCTAAGATAATTAATCTTAAACATGAATTCAAATAATTCTTCATATTTTAATCTTATACTAGCTTCTTTTAGCTTATCATAGCTAGGTGGATTATGAACTATATTTAAAGCTGTCTTTTTATTTAAGAAATTATATTTATCTAGTAAATAACCAGGTATATTATCATTTATTACATTTCCATAAGTCATTAAAGCATTATTAATAGCATTAGTTAATATCTTTTGTGTTAATCCACTTGTTGAATGATAAACAGATTCTATTCTTTCTTGATTACCTAATACTCCAAATTTAATATCAGAAGCATTAATTATATTCTTAGAAGAATCATATTTACCAATTACTATAATCTTTTCTCCAATTGGAAGATTTTGTTTAAGAAAAGCTCTTCCAAAGATGGATACTCCAACCATACCACTAGGTGTACTTAATCTAAAGTTTAATTTATTAGCTCCCCCTCTAAATCTTATTACTAAAGGAATACTTTCTACTTTTCCATCAATAACTATTTTCTTTTCAGGATCAGTTATTTCTCTTAAATCACTTCTTCTTAGTACATCATATCTATATGGATAATGTGTCACTAAGTCATCTATGCTATATATTCCAATTTTATTAAGTAATAATTCAGTTTTAGGACCTACTCCTTTTACTTTAGATAAACTATCCATATATGCTCACTTCCTGGTGTGTATTATATCACAAAAGTTCTTTTTTTAAAAGAAAAAACATTGTTATTTTTCAAACAATGTTTCTTGTGGTACACATACTAATGATTCATCCGCTTTTAATGTTTTATCATCAATTATAGAAAAAGTTAATTCTTCATTTCCATTAAGATCATCATACGAATACTCATAATTAATTAGTTTCAATTTAGTATCTCTAATCTCATATCTTCCTGCAAGTTCTAAATACTTCTCACAGACATTAATTGTTAGAGCATAACTACCGTCTTTTTTAATATCTAATTTTGAGAATTTATCGTCTTGAACTATGTATGTACCAATAAGATTTTCTTTTTTTGGACCATTTTGTCCATTGTAAGAGGCAATATCAACTTTACTTGTTTTGTTAATGCCCAATGCTGTGTAAATATGACTGTTTAAATTTACAGAGACAACTGCTAAAACAGCTAAACCGAATAATCTAAAAAACCAGCTATTGCCCTTCATTTTCTCTACTCCTTTCCTTGTTTTATACTTATAATATATCTATAAAAAAAATAAAAGTAAATTTATTTAAAAAAAAAGATATTTTACTTGACAAAATTTGACCTTTCGATTAGTATAGTAATCACCAATTCGAAATTGGCGAATTGGTCGCTAGTATCACACTAGCCAACCCCTTTTTATTCTTTTTATGAAGTGCCTTCTCAGGGGGAGGCATTTCTTTTTGTCTTTTTTTTTAGTTTTATGTATAATAGTATTATTGAGGGTATTATTATGAAGAAAAAACTAAATAAATTATTGGACATTCTTATTGTTGTAGTTATTGTAATATGTGTATTTAATATACTTAATTCATCTTTTAAAATATTTGAATGGAAAAAAGATGGAGATGATATTAAAGATCAGTTATTAGAAGTATTAAATATGGTTAAAATAACTGAAATTACTCCTGATAGTGAGAATGTTGAAATAATAGAACAAGAAGAAGAAATACCAGAATATAATCCCTATTGGGCTTATATAAATATGAATATGATTGATGTTGATTTTTATGATTTAAAAGACGTCAATTCCGATGTAGTTGGATGGATTCAAGTTAATGGTACAAATATTAACTATCCATATGTTCAAACAGATAATAATGAATACTATTTAACACATGCTTTTGATAAATCTAAAAACAGTGCTGGATGGGTATTCTTAGACTATAGAAACAGCAAAGATTTATCTGATAAGAATAATATTATTTATGCACATGGTAGATATGATAAAACTATGTTTGGTTCACTTAGAAATGCTCTTACTAATGGATGGTTAAATAATACTAATAATTTTATTATTAAGATATCTAATGCTAAAGAGAACACTATGTGGCAAGTATTTAGTGTTTATCATATACCTACAACTAGTGATTATTTAAAAATTAACTTTAATACTGATGAAGGATATCTAGAATTTCTTAATATGTTAAAAGATAGAAGTGCACATGATTTTGATACTTCAGTAAGTGTTAATGATAGAATACTTACTCTTTCTACTTGTTTCAATGATGAAGAAAGAGTTGTAATACATGCAAAGCTAATAATGAAAGAAAATAAAAGTCAGGAGTAAATCCTGACTTTTTTATTACATCTGTTTTCTTTTTCTAAAGAAAGGTATTTTAGCTAAGATTCTAGGGGTATCTTTTTTAGGAGCTTCTTCTTTCTCTTCTTCTTGTCGTTCTTCTTTGAAAAGATCTCCAACTAAAGAAATATCAAAAGGTTCTCCAGCTAAAATTGCTTCTTGAAAATCTTCAAATGTTTCTGGTCCAGCAAAGTCTATTCCATTTCTTTTCATAGTAGATACAAGTTTGTCATATTTAACAAATCCTTGAATACTATATTTATAATAGATATCTTTATTAGATTGCTCACCATTTAAATAACTTGTAAGATTACCTGTGTAACAATGAACTATTCCATCAAGTGGTTTTGCATTTTCTTTTATTTGATTGTTTTCATCAACATCTTCTTGGTTATACATTAATCCAATTTCTAATGCTAGAGCAATCTTATCATACTTACAATTATTGGCATATGACTTTGCTCCAGTACGGAAAACATAACGTATTGAACCAATTGTATCATCTAAATCATACGGATCAAGACGCTCATTAGCTCTTTTTTCTTCACGTCTAACTTTTTTATTATTATAGAATTCTACATATGCTGGTTCATTAGAAACACTAGCATCTTTTAACTCATCTATTAGTTTTTTTTCTAACATTTTCATCCTCCTTCCATAGTATTTGTTTGATAGGCCTTCCAAACAAGTTTGTATTATATGCGATTATGTGGTATAATCAAAATATTTATTTTTCATAGGTTGTATAACCTGTGGTTATGTGTGGGGGTTATATGAGAACAAATTTAGAATTGTACAAAGTTTTTTATCATGTTGCAAAAAACAAAAATATTACACAAGCTGCTAACGAATTAATGATTAGTCAACCTGCTGTTAGTAAGTCAATTAAAGTATTAGAAAGAGACTTAGATACTGTATTATTTAATAGAAATAAAGATGGTGTTTCTTTAAATAATGCTGGTGAAATTGTCTATGATAAGATTAAGAAAGCGATTGAATTAATAACATCAGCAGAAGAAGATTTAACTAGTTTAAATAATATGGAACAAGGTACTATTAATATTGGTGCAGGTAATACTAT
>JAEEGL011911387.1_pt1 | contig 17895 bp, 9 predicted proteins | sample 9134231 | NCBI WGS metagenome assembly JAEEGL01 (sample SAMN16246548, study PRJNA631951) | gut metagenome | biome: gut microbiome; feature: rumen; material: fiber-attached | host: Bos | place: Iran: Karaj | collected 2018-10 | reverse complement strand
TGGTTAAGGTAAGTGTTTCGACTAATTGCCGCATAGCCGCGAGCTCAGCGTAAAGGAGCTCCAAGTTGACAGAACCGGTATCGTGCTGACTGAGTGGAAGGTCGCTATTTGTAATCCTAAGAAACTCGAAAATGTAGTTCCATAAGGCGTCCATAGGACGCCCCTGCCTGTCAATTTTAACCTGATATCCCGGTATCAGTCGTTAAATCTGTCCCCAATCCCCTTTCTCACTATCAATTACCGATACACAAGACCTGTCAGCCCCAAAAAATCGCCATTTTTTATGCTTCAGGGGGTTGTAACAGCCATTTTTCCATGGTATAATATGGAACTATTAAGAATCAGTAAATTCTAAATATAGAGGTTCTAATCACCTTGTTGTTTAGAACATGGAAATGCCTATTACGTTGTTTTTATAGGAAAAATCAAGCAATGGCCAGCATAAAACTGCAGAAAATTGTCTTTTTCGATGAAGGGAAAGGTCAGGTTAAGTCCGGAAGCGCCACCATTGTGGCTAACAACTACTCAAGTGATGTCAGGGGAAAAACAACCCATCCCAAGATTGAAGCTCTGGGTCGTGTGCTCTATCTGAGCAAGGATCGTAAAAGCGGAATTTTCTATTCCGTTACCAGAGGGGTTGTTGAATATGATTTACTGAATGATGAGTTCTCCGAGGTGTCTCCCGATGATGAAAGGATATCTCACACTGATTTCCGGGCCGAACTCTATAACCATGTAAACTTCGGTAACATCTACTATTTTCTGGCGTTTGCATCCCTGCAGGGATATCTCGAATTGCTGCGGCAGACTTTCTGGACGGAAAATGACACTCATGGCGGGCAGGGGATATACGAGAAAGCCCTCTGTCATGTTATGCATACCGTCATGAAGAACAAAGCTCTCTGTGCCTGCGATGAATTTTACAGAACCAGTTTGCTGTCATACATCACGGAAACGATAAAGCCCAGGGAACTGGCATCTGACTCATCATATTTCTATGATCTCGGCACCAGGGATTTTAAACTGAGATTTTTCCGGAACTATATCCGGCACATGCGTAAAACCAATCCGAGCTTTGGCATCGGCTGTTATATTGACTCCACTCCGCTGCGGGGAGATGCCAAGTTCAATCCTTTCAATGCCTTCAGTTCTCATGGAGAAGACAAACCTGTCAAACAGACCAGACTGGTGCTTATCATAGACAGAGCTACCGGAAAACCGGTGTGGTATGAATTCATTTGCGGCAATGTTCTTGATATGTCGACCATTGAACCGGTTGGACGAACCCTTAAGATCTCATTTGACATTGATCTGAAAGAACTGGTGCTTGATGCCGGTTATGCCGAATGTCCGGAACTCTATGAAAAATTCAATGCCGATGAAGATTTGAAGGAAGAAAATGAAGAGTCTGCCCGGCCTGTAACAACGCAGGCGGTGGATCCCGCAATCAGCGCCGCTGAACAGGAGGATAAAAATCTGTTAATTGTAAGGATGCCCGCCAAGGATGATTTTCCATTTGCCGAGTGCTATGATTCTAACAAGGGGATCCTCTTTGATCCTGTATATGAGTTTGTCAGAGGGGAACATACCTACTTCGGTATCCGTTCAGAAAAACCAATGACGATCAAGGGACATGCCGAATATTGCTACACCTACCTCGATAAGGATCAGTCCCTGGCCCTGAACCGCAGCTACAGGGCTAAGAATCCCGACAGATGGAACAATCTGACCGATGATGAGAAGCGATGGCTGGCGGTGAAAGACGGCTTCTTTGTTCTGATTTCCAACAGCAAATTATCTGCGGAGGCCATGCTGGATCTTTATTTCAAGCGTGTTGACATTGAAGCCGTATTCAAAACCGGCAAGGAGTATCTTGACATCCTGCCTGTTGCGAAATGGAATAAGGAAAGGGTTGAAGGCAAGATACTGAACGATATGATCTCGCTTATTCTCTATACAGACATTCGTTCAGCTATAGCGGAATTTGAAATCGGCGTCCCCAGAATGCTTAACCAGCTGACCGCTCTTGAGTGCACACGCGGGATAGGAGAAAACAATGATTTGATTGCAGTCGGAACCCCAAGCAAGCAAATCAAGGAGTATTTCTCGAAGTTAGGGGTTCGTATTTGCGGGCACATGAACATTTCTCAGATAAAAGACGTTGTTCTCAAAGGCACAACACTGGAAGAACTGGAATTGCTTGCTCACAAAAAAGTAAGAAAGAACAAGAGTTCATCTGCGAAAATTACCGTCAGGATCCCGAAGACAGCCGAGCAGAGACAAAAAGAATCTGAAGAGAGAAAGAAGCTAAAAGCTGAAGAAAAGAAAAAAGCTAAACAAAAAAGCTCACAGAAACAATAAGTGATAATTAAGACTTATCTTGTTTTTATAGACTGTAATATGACTGTAGCATGAAAGTTGTTATTGACAACTTTGTGCTACAGCCATCTAAATTATATTCTTGACGGTGGCATGGAACTACTTTTGTCAAGAACTTAGGATAAATCAGGCCGGAACACCGGGATAGCGAAAAGAGGCGGGGATACCGAAACATCGGAAGTTTAATCCGGTGATGTTTGGCATCTGTGACGCAGATTAGCTTATGTCTCCATGGTTACGGATAGAATTATCTGAGGCGGTAATACTATGCAAATCCGCCGGTATCGGTATCTCAGGGGAGTGAAAATGACTGAAACTGCAACCGAATCTTTAGAAAAGGGCAATATTACGGAGAACACCGGCATTATCGCCGCCTTCGCAGTGCCGCATCCGCCCCTTATTGTTCCTGCCGTGGGCCGGGGCCATGAAAGCATTGCGGCCCGCACCATCGCTTCCTATAACGCCGTGGCTGAAAAGATTGCGGCTCTGAAGCCCGACACCATAGTCATCTCCAGTCCCCATGCGGAAGTAGGAATGCTGGGCTTTGTGCTTCCGGAAAAGGCCGGTCTCAGGGGCAGCTTCGCCCAGTTCCGGGCCCCGGAGGTGACGTTTGCCGAAGAGGTCGATACCGAACTCCGGGATGAACTGGTTCGCGACTCAGCTCCCGGCTTTTTCATTCCCTTAGGATCCCCGGAGCTGGATCACGGTACCATGGTGCCTCTTTGGTTTATCCGGAAATACCTGAGCTCCTTCCGGCTTCTGGTGACAGGCTATGCCGCACGGGTGGATTTCGCCGCCTACTACCGTGCCGGAAAATGCATCCAGAAAGCAGCCTTAAAGCTGGGACGCCGGACGGTTTATGTAGCCAGCGGGGATCTCTCCCACAAGCTTCAGGAGGACGGGCCTTACGGCTTTGTTTCCGAGGGGCCGGAATATGATGCCCGGATCATGGATGTCCTGGGCCGGGCGGCCTTCGGGGAGCTCTTTTCCTTTGACAGCGACTTCTGCGATCGGGCGGCGGAGTGCGGCCATCGCTCCTTTGTCATGATGGCCGGGGCTCTGGACGGCTATGAGGCAGAACCCCATGTTTATTCCCACGAGGATCGCACCGGAGTGGGCTACGGCGTGGTATCCTTCATGAGAGGGCTGCCGGACAGTTCCCGGTCATTTGCTTAGCTTTTCCCCGAGAAGTCCGGTAATGCTGGCCGGATTACGGAACACAGAGAAGACAGGCGATAAGAAAATTGCTAAAGGAGAAGACGGAGACCGCGGCCCGGCCGACAGAGAACAGCTGACAGATAAGGAACAGCCTGCAGGAAATACCAAAGAGATAAGAGGAAAGCAGGCATTAGAGGAAAGCAGGCATTAGAGGAAAGCAGGAAACAGAGGAGAAATACCATGACAGAAGCGCAGGTTCAGGAATGTCAGAAGAAACGCGACAATGCCGATCCCTGGGTCAGACTGGCCTGGGACACCATAACCGCGTATGTGACGGATAAGAATGTCATCCCGGTTCCGAAAAATCTTCCGGAGGCTCTCTATAAAGAACAAGCCGGGGCCTTTGTATCCATACATAAGCTGGGGGAGCTCAGAGGCTGCATCGGTACCATTGCTCCCGTAATGCCATCATTGGCGGAGGAGATCATCCGTAATGCCATATGCGCCGCCACTCAGGATCCCCGGTTTTACCCCATTGCCGCAAAGGAGCTGCCTTTTCTGGACATCTCGGTGGATGTGCTGGGAGCTCCGGAGCCGATTTCTTCCAAGAGCGAACTCGATATCAAACGCTACGGGGTCATCGTCACCTGCGGCGGCAGAAGGGGGCTTCTCCTTCCGGATCTGGAAGGGGTGGAGTCCGTGGAGCATCAGATTTTCATCGCCTGCCGCAAGGCCGGGATCGATCCCAGTGAGCATTACGCCCTCCAGCGCTTTGAGGTGATCCGGCATTATTAGCGCGGCTGATCCTGTTTGTTCAGGAGATTCTCTGTTCCCTGTCAGAAGGCATTCTATGCTGTCAGGCTCTGATTCTGTTTCATGTCGTTTGTTTTTACATTCCTTTCGGGAATCCTCAGGCGGGAGGATCTTCCCGGAGCCTTGCAGCCATGTCCCTGCGGCTCTTCCTTTTGCTTCCGTATCATGATTCGTCTCAAAAATTATAAATTGATCATACTTTTAAAATAATTTTTAAAAAACATTGATTTTTGCAACCCCGGTATGACATCATTTTTATGGCGGCGGAACGGCATTTCGGCACCGGTGTTTTTCTCCTCACCGCGGAGCCGGAGCGCCGAAGCCGCCGTCCTCAGGAGATCTCGCCAGGATAAGGCAGCCAGACAGGAACGCTGGCAAACACTCAGATAGGCTGACAACCAGAACGGACTATGATGAAGCTTAAGTCTAGGGGCTAGTATGACAATTGAAGATGCTTCAGATGAGGAGATGGCTTGCGAGTTTGCGAATATTCCCAAAAGAAGAATTAAGGGAATGCCGGCTAACATTACCATCAAGGCAAAAGACTATGAGAAATGCGGGCCGAGAATCAAGATCCAGAACAACCATCACGATAAGATGGAGTCCGCAAATATGTTTGAAATGACCGTTCCCGATGGTGAAATCGCAGGCTGTTCCGCCGGACTGACTTCCGCAGATCTGGAATTCTTCAGGGGCTTTGTTCGTAAAAACGAGCAGGTTTTAACCGAGTACTGGAATAACGGCCGATGCCTGTTTATCGAGGAAGTTATTGACGCCCTGATACCCGGATGACTTGAGCCTTTCCAAACCGTTTTTAATGCGCCTTTCTGAGGCGCGCTGCCTGTGAGAAACGCAGGCTAATCTTTATCTCTCATTTAAGCAAGGAATCCCCTATGACTTCAGAAAACACCGCCTTAAGAATCCTTCACACCTCCGACTGGCATCTTGGCAAAAGGCTGCATGACTTTGACCGAAGCCAGGAATACGAATACTTCAGAAAATCCCTGCTGGAAAGCATTGCGGAGGGAAAGCCCGAGGTAATGCTTATTGCCGGGGATATTTTTGATAATGTAACCCCCAGCTTTGATGCGGAGAAGTTCTTCGGGAACACTCTGAACATGATCCGCCGGGAGAATCCCGATCTCCATATCGTGGTTACCAGCGGCAATCATGACAGCGGCCGGAAAATAGACAACATCTCCATTTACATGGAAACCTGCGACAGACTGAGAATCACAGGGGAGCTTCCGGTGATAATCAGCGGCGAAAATGGTTCTGTTACGGAACCTGACTATGAGAAGCTGGTTTATCCCGTATATAACGGAGAGACTTTGCGGGCTGTTATTGTATCTATGCCGTTTCTGACGCCGGCGGGAGTTTCCGGTCTTACCCTGAACAGCGGCGTCGATGATTACGAAACTGCCGTCCGAAACCTTTATCAGAGCTGCCTTGCCTGTATCCGGGATCGCTATCCCGAGGCGCGTGAGGGCCGGGTGCCGGTGATAGCCATGGGGCACTTCTATGTTAAGAATTCCGCCATCGGCGAGCAGGATGAGAACAAGGTTAACATTCTGGGCGGGGAAGGACAGGTGAGCGCTCAGATCTTTGACGGCTATGACTATACCGCCCTCGGTCATATTCATCTCCGGCAGAATATCATTGAGAACTCCCTTGCTATCCGGTACTCAGGTTCGCCCCTCCCGGTAAATTTCGGGGAGCTTAACTACTCCAACGGGGTGGATATGGTGGATTTCAGACCATCTTCTGACGGCAAAGCCGGTTTCGCGATCTCCGTGCAGACAAAGCCTTTTAAGAGGTCAGTGGAGTTTATCAGAATCCCGCAAAGAGGAGGGGCGGCCGGCGAAGATGAGGTTTTTGACATTCTGGACGGTCTTTCGGCCCGGGACGAAGAAAACGTGAGAGAGAAGAATCCCGGGGGACTCCCTTTTCTGTCGGTATTCGCTCTTTATGATCCGGAGCATTCCGCCTTTGGCACCTCCAGGGAGTTTCGGGATGTTCTGGAGAGCAAGCTTAACAATTTGGCCGGCAGGCTGGCCCGGATATGCGACAAGAATGTGATTTTAAAAACTGCCGCTTCATTCCGGAATAATAACGGGGATCAGGACATTCAGGATCTCCGCGATATTACCGACCCCATGACACTGGCTGAGCGGATGTACCGGGAAGTTAATCGGGGAGATGACATGAGTCCGGAATTGAGAGCCCTGTTGTCCGACATTATCAGGGAAGCCGAAGGAATACAGGAAACATCCGGAAGCAAGGGCAGGAAGAAGACGACCGCAAAAGTTATGACCGGGAAATAACATCCGAAGCCTTCGGGAAAAGCGCAGAAAGCATCAGTGAATAAAGAGTGACATCGCTATGAAGATTTTAAGAGTTGCAGGAAAGCATTTAGCCAGCCTTCAGAAATTTGAGATTGATTTTCGGAAGCTTACAGGCGGCAAGAACGAAGTATTTGCCATTATCGGAGACACCGGCGCCGGCAAAAGCACCATATTGGATGCCATCTGTCTGGGACTTTACGGTCTGACCCCCAGAATATCCAAGGGCAGTCGGCAAGGGGGGCTGGCTCTTGATGACAATTTATCTGACGTTTCTACGGCAGATAATATTCATATTATGACCAGAGGGCTGACCTCATGCTTTGCCGAAGTGGATTTTATCGGCCGGGACGGCGAGCTTTACCGAGCTCGTTATGAAATAGAGCTGAAACGAAAAAATTACTCTTATTCCCACAATATCAGATTATTGGACAAAGCCGGAAAACCGGTTAAAACCGTGGCAACAACCAAAGACGCAAAAAAGCTTCAAGATTCGGACGTTGCCAGGTGCACTGGCCTTTCCTGGAGTCAGTTCAGCAAGATCATTATTCTCCCTCAGGGGGAGTTTACCGCTTTTCTTGATGAGGATTCAAATAAAAAGATTGAGCTTCTGGAAAATCTTACCGGCACCGAAATCTATAAGAACATCGACGTTGTAGTGAAGAAACGAACCGGTATCATCGATAGGGAAAAAAATGATCTGCAGCTTCAGATGGATAGCATTAAAGCCAGACTTTTGCAGCCTGAGGAGATTTCCGAAACCGAATGTCAGATTAACCGCTTAAATACCGAGCTCAATGCCGTCGATGCCAGAATTAAGGCAGTGTCCGATTTCACGGACTGCCAGAAGCAGATAAGCTCCGTTAAAGGCATCACCGAAACCTTAGAGCATCAGAAAGAGGAACTGGAAAGCGAGCTTAACGGACTTCAGCGGGAAAATCGCACCATCACCCTTTACGATCTGGTTTCTCCCCTGAGAGATATACACTCTGATATAAAACTTCAGGTGAAATTAAAGGCAGATCATGAGAGAAGGGAGACAGAACTCAATGCCAGAACTCCGGAGCTTAGCACCAGACTTGAGGAAAACCGGAAAATCCGTGACGAGAAAACCCGGAACAGAGATCTCCGGCTTTCGGAAAGAGATGCCCGGAAGCCTGTTTTGGCAAGAGCCGAAGCCCTGACCCAAAGCAGCTCCCGTCTGGCCGGAGATCTGGAGAATCTGAAGAGCAATATTGAAGCTGAAAACAAAACTCTTTCAAAAATCGATCAGGAGCTTAAGACTCATGACGACCAAAAAAAAGACGCCGAAGCCCGCTGCAAGGAGCTGGTGGCTGCTCAGGAGAGAGACAGCAAGTATCAGGATCTCCTCCCGGTATGGAATGATCTTAATGCCAAGCTCCCGGAATACCGCAGTCAGGGGAAGCTTCTCACCAGACTTGACAAGGAGGCCGGAGATGTTACCGAAGCCATGAAGAGCCGCGTTTCCGCCTGGGAGACAAACTGGCAGCTGTATCACGCTCTTACTCAGGACAGCGGAACATATTCCTTTGCCGCAGGCGAACTGCCTGACTCCGCCCCTCTGGATGCGGCCCTGGAAAGGCTGGAGGACTGGCATGCTCTTTCTTCCGGACTCAGGAACAATGTCTCCGCTCTCCTGAAAGCCACGGAATGCTACCTTAATGACGCCGCCGGTGTTTCCGGTCGTTATCAGGCCTGCCTGGAGAGTCTGGAAAAACTCGGCGAAAGGGAGAAGGCTCTTAAGGAAAAACGGGATGCTTATGCGGGAAAGGAACCGGATCTTAAACAGGCGGAAGAACTGGAAGCACGGGTTTTGGAGACCGAAAAGGCGAAATTGGAACTGAAGGGACAGCATGATACCTGCCAAAAGCATCTTGCCGAAGTTAAGTCGCGGCTTGAAGCTCTGAAAAATGAAAAGGAGAAGCTCAAAAGCGAGCGCGCTGATTTGAACGTCAGAATGGCACAGGATCAGGAATGGCAGCCGCTGGAGTCCGCATGGAACGATCTTTACCGCATGTCTGATAAGTACCGAATGCTGAGCGGCTATATTGCGGGCTATGACCGTGATATGGCGGAACGGGAACAGGATTTAACCGCTGCGAAAAACCTTCTTAACCAAAAATTTCAGGCTTATCAGGAGCTGGTTTTGCAGGAATCCGGCTTTTCCTCGCCTCTGGATGCTCTTCCTTCAGCAGAGCCATACACCGCTGCACAGGAAACTTTGAAGACCTGTCAGAAGATGTTCTCCAGACTGGATGCCCTTATCAGGGATACGGACGGCCGCATCAGAAATTTTCAGAACCTGACAGACGCCTTTTTGGAAAACTGCGCTCAGGCATCCCGGGATAACGATAAGTTCAAGGTTTTTCAGGGCGAGAATTCCCCCATTACCGCTATTGAAAAGAGAATTAAGGAACTGAACCAGAATATCAGCGCCTGCAAGGCGGCAAAGCAGATTAAGGATACTGCCATTAAGCTGAAATCCGGAGATCCGTGTCCCTGCTGCGGATCCCGGGATCATCCGGGGCTTGATGGCAGTAATAAGGAGATTGCAGAATTTTGGGAAAAGCTCATAAGCGAACTTCCTCTGTACGAAAGCGATCTCGAAGCTGCCGAAAAGGAACTTAAAAAGCTGAATGCAGATAAAACAGCTCTGGAAACCTGTATCGATAAATACCGGAAGGATCTTATAAAGGAAATCCGCAATATCGCCGGAGGCGTTAAGGATCTTGCTGCCGGCCGTGATGAGATAACAGGGCTTTTTAATACTCTGGACGGAATGGCGTCAGGGGCAGAACCTCCGGAATCCGGTATCATTGCCAAGCTGAAGACACTGCTTCAGGAAACAGCGGAAAAGGGCTTAGGGCTTCATTTTCTTACCGGTACCGCGCTCTCCGAGATTTCCGGAATCGCTGCCGGGTATCAGCAGGATCTGGAGCGGGCTGAGGCATATCCGGGATTTGATAAAACCGCCGCCCTTAATGCTCTTAAGGAAGATCTCAGTAACGCTGCGGCCGATCTTGCTAAGTTCCGGACAGATACCCTGGATAAGACTTCTGGCACGCTAACGGAAATTGATGACATAATCCGCGCAGTACCCAGATCCCGCGAGGAGATCGCCGCTGCCCGGGATCAGATTGATGATCTTAACAATGCTCTTAAGAGTCTCCGGGAGAAGAAGGAAAGCGATCTTAAGGATCGAGATTCCTTAACTGTTTCCGGTGATGAGGTTATTCAAAAGGTATTCCGGGATCTTATCAAAGAGAGCTCTCAGGAGGAGTACCAGTCCCGGGTCAGCTGGTATGAAAAAACCGTAAAGTGTATTTCCGAGACTAACAGCGCCCTTGATAACAATACCAGGAACACTGAAGCTAATGAAAACAGCCTTAAAGATGCCAGCGAAGAGCTCTCAGATAAAATGAAGCAGGAAAAAAATATCGCCGCTGCCATCGCACTCCGGGATCAGGAAATGGCAGAGCACAACGCCAGTCTTAAAAAGCTTTTGTCGGGGCATGACAAGGCACAGACCTGCCGCAATGAATTCGAGAAGGCCATCAGAGCTTCCGAAGATGAGCTGACCCGGGCCCGCCAGCGCTTTAATGATGATATTAAGGCACTGGAAAATCTGAGGGATCTGATGCAGCGCAAGCAAAAGGATATAAGAACGGAACAGGAGCAGCTTTCCGGAAATCTCAGTAATGCAGCAGATCTCGGGACAAGCCTCCCGGAGGCATCTCTCTCTGGCATTGCTGTCATCAGAAAGGTGCTTAGCGAGCTTTCAGATCCGGCTAATGAGTTCCTCAGAACTTCCGGCGATTTCTTAAATGGCGATCTTGCCAGGCTGTCAGAGGTTCTCAGCACATTCCTCGCTTATCTGGACGTTCAGGGTTCCGGCCCAGGTGTTTCCTCCCTTGCTTTAGCTCCGGCAGTTTCTGAATTTACAGAAAATCTTTCCGGAGGAACACGCTGCACTGATAGTCTGAAGGCCTATGAGGCAAGTCTCAAAACCGGATCTGACAAAATTTCGGGAGCGGAGAAGGAGCTCAAAACCGCCCGGACGATCCTCCGGAAGGTGCAGAATGATTGTGAGAGCTACCAAAAGGATCAGGAAAACCTCAAAAAGATCAAAGATCAAATAACCGAAACCGCAGCCCGCCGGGAATCTCTCCAGATTAAAACTGACAGCGCCTTTATCAGAAGCATCTGGGAGGAATTGGCCGGAGCTGCTGATAATGAGTTCAAAAACCAGATTCAGGAGCTCTCGGAAACGGCAAAGCGATTATCCGCCTATCCCGACCGGTTGGAAAAGCTGGACACCGAGCTTAAGGGCATTATTGGCAGTATCACCGGTTGTCAGGAACGGAAGGCAGCAGCGGAAAAGCGGTGTCAGGATTTTGAAGCAGATTTGACCGCTGCGCAGAAACAAATGGATGAGACCGATGCTGAAATCAGCCGCATAACTGATGGCCGCGGCCTTGCCGGTCTCAGAGAATTCCTGGAAAAAGCCGTATCTGCGGCAGAACAGGATCTTAAGACCGCTGAACTTAACTTTAACAACAGCGAAAACGCAGTTAAAAACCATCAGGTTCTTATGGAGAATAATACCAGAGAGCTTAATAACATCAGAAAGGAGCTTTCTGACAAGCAGACTGAAATGTCAGAGAAGGCCGCATTGATTGCCAGCGCTAACGAAGAATTTTCAGGAGCGGAAATCATTGCCGGACTTGATATTTCTTCCGAGGTGTACAACAGCGCCAAAGCTGCCGTGAAGAACGTGCAGGATCGCCTTTCCGAAAACGGCAATCAGATCCGGGAACATAATGCGGTGCTGAACAAGCTTAATAATTCCCTTGAGCAGCATCGCAAAGGGCTTTCCGATGATGATTTTACTCCGGAAGGCGTGCTCCGCGAGGGACTGGAGGAGGAGCTTGACCAAAGCAGGACTAAGATAGACGGCGACAAAAACGAGCTTTCCTTCAAACTGCGCAGCAATGAAGATAATCTTAAATCACTTCGGGAATGTCAGGAAAAGGAAGAGAAGCTCAAAAATGATAACGGGCCTCTTTATAAGCTCGCTGAGATGTTTGAAAAGAAAAAAAGCTTTGCCGCCTATGCGCAGACCATCACCTTCAGTTATCTTATGAGCAAGGCCAATTTCTACATTCGGAGCTTTACCGGCGGCAGGTATGAGCTTCAGCAGGCGGAACGGCAGACCGACAGCGAAAAAACGGCAAATTCTCTGGATATAATCGTTACCGACCATTATCAGGGGGATACGAACCGCATCATAAACTCCCTTTCCGGCGGCGAAAAGTTCCGGGTAGCTCTGGGTCTGGCGCTGGGACTTTCGGATCTCATCTCCGGCAATATCCGGGTGGACAATATGTTTATCGATGAAGGCTTTGATACCTTGGACAATGAACGTCTGGATGAAGTGATAAGCACCTTGAACACGGTAACGCAGCGTCAGATTGGCATTATCACTCACGTGGATCAGGTGGTTCATGGCACCATGATAAAGTCAAAAATCCGGGTGCAGCATTCAAAGAACGATCCCTCTAAGAGCGAGGTCATTATGGAAAGCGCTGGCATAATGTGACCGGTAAACATTGAAAGCCGTCCCCGGAAAACCGGGCCTCCGCCCGGTGTCCGCAGGGGGGGCATTTCAGCCGGGCCGGAGCTTATCGCGCCGCAAAAAAAGTCTGCCGCCATTACAGCGACAGACTTCGGTTTTGCGATCTTCCTGTTTTCCTGATGAAGATAATCAGCCGGCATTCTATGCGCTTTCTGATTAGTATTCTTCTTCTTCGCAGGGAGCCTTGAAGAAGAGGAAAATCATGAAGAAAAAGCTAACGGCGGGGATTAACATAAGAAGAGCCAGCATTTTACTCATGCCGGCATTAGCCAGACGCAAGCAGGTGGCTATCAGGAACAGGGCGTAGTAAAAGGCAAAAACTGCCCAAAACACCCCCGTGTTAACAGCCGCCTTGGCAGCCTGCTTAGCTTCAGGAGTCTGCGCCTGCATTACTGGTTCCATTATGACATCTGCAGTAAATTTCAGAGAGACGACACCAAGCACGCCAATAACTATAACGGAGAGGAAATAGTACAATCTGCCCATAACAAAATACCTTTCAATATCAGGTGGTTAAATACAAAACAGCGCCATGGTACATTTATTACAAAAAAATGCAAGCGTTTTAACTTCTTCATAGCACCGGACATTGCAGAATGGCTGTGCTAATCAGGAATGGCATCATGCGTTCCTGCCAATCACCCTGAAGAAGCTCTTCAAGCGTGGTATTCGCAGTCCCCGGGCCTGATTTCCCAGAAGCTCCCGGGCATTTGCCAGAGCCGCCTCAGTGATCTCGGAGCTCCCCGGAAGCCGGGCGATTTCCTGCTCTCTTCCGGCGGTGTCCAGTTCGGTTACCGAGATTTCGGTAACGTCATTTGCCGTTTTCTTTTTCACATCGTGAGGGCAGATCCGAACCCGCCTGCGGGAGATGGTGGGGTGTTACACCAAATCAAGATTAGCAGCGGAGGAAATCTGCACCAAATCAAGATTAACGGCAGCGGAGATCTGCACCAAATCAAGAATACTGCCGATAGGTACTGGGGATAGTCAGTAATGCTGCATCTTTGTTGAATTTCTTCTTCACGTATTTGGATGAAGGATGCGGGACTTTTCAGCGCCGTGCTTGTCCGTGAAGATTACGAGGCCGGCAGGGTTAGCATATGATGAGATTTGCAATCGCTCAGAGCAGCCAGGTCCAGTATACCGGGAGGAATGCTATTCCGTCCTTTTCGTAATAATCGGCAGTATGCAGAATGTAAGGAACATCAAGCTGTTCTCGGTACCTGTCCATGAACTTCCGGAGCGACGAATAGGTGTATCGCGATCCTGATTTCACTTCTATTGCAGAAACGTTGTGTCTGCCGGTGATTTTTCTCTTGGTGATCAGAAAGTCTATCTCCATCCTTGCATTTTTATCATTTCTGGAAGAGTTTGAATAGAAGTACAGCCGGTGTCCGGAGGCAGTCAGCATCTGAGCTACGATGTTCTCGAAAATCATGCCCTCGTTTACTTCCAGCTTGCCGAAGAGCAGCTTTTTATAGATTTCCTGCGTTACCAGACCGTTTTCGTCAAAGGCATGACTTATCAGGAGACCGGTATCGCCAAAATACAGCTTTAATGTGGTGCGATCCCGGTTCATTCTGATGCCGACATCAGGAGCGGAGGAGTTATAGCAGACATTGCATATCATGGCATCCTCCAGCCACAGGAAGGCGCTTTCGTAGTCTCTGAATCTGGTGCCTCTTCCCAGCGCCGACAGCACAAATTTTTTTTCATGCCGGGATAACTGTTCCGGGATTTCGTCAAAAACAGCTTCAGCTTTTCTTTCATACCCTTTGGCATGTTTTGCGATGTCCTGCCGGTACAGTTCAAGGATGTCCCGCTTTATGGCATCAGCTTTTTCAAAATCCTGTGTTTCCTGATAGGTACTGACGGCTTGCGGCATGCCCCCAACAATAAGATATTTTCTGAACAGCGTCATGGCCTTTCTGTGAAGAGCCGGCCCCATTTCCTTTTTCTTTTCGAAACAGACTTTCATCAGATCCGCCAGCGGGGTTTCGTTCATGGCCCAAAGGAACTCCTCAAAATCCAGGGGATACATTTTTAGATGCCGTTCCTCGGAGGGAATCAGAATGTCAGCCACATTTTGGCGGATGGACATTAAAGAACCGGTCTCGAGGTAATGGTAGCGCCCGTCGGCCACCAGATACTTAATTGCCGATCTTGCCCTGGGGAAAAACTGAATTTCATCCAGAATGATGAGGGAATCGTTCCGGTACAGGGTAACTCCGTATATTGCGGAGAGATACATAAAGAAGGAGTCAAGATCATTCAGGTTTTGTTCAAAAAGATCTCGAACCTCCTTGCCTGCTCTGTTGAAGTCGATGAGAATGTAGGATCGATATTGCGTCCTGGCAAATTCTTCGGCAATATAGCTTTTTCCAACACGACGGGCTCCGTCAATAAGAAGGGCGGTTTTGCCGGCGCTTTCCTGTTTCCAGCGTACCATGGTGTCATATATTTTCCGTTTCACAGGCACCTGCCTTGTTTTGCGACTGTCAGGTATTCGCAGCTCATGTTAAAAGACATAACACTTTTTCAAGTTTAGTAAACCATAAAAATCACACGAATTCAAGATTAGTGATGCTTGGTTTTCACACAAATTCAAGATTAGTGATACTTGATTTTTCACACTAACATATCAGACAATTTCAGCGCTCCTCGGAATCCGCGGGATTGAAATTGATTGAGTGATCAAGGATCGCGGGCTTTGCCGCAGAACGCTTTGCCGCAGAACCTGTTTTTAAAACAATTGAAGAATAAGGCAATGCTTCCCGGCGATGCCAGAAAATGCACCCTCGCTCCGTATGCAGCGAAACAAGGAGTGAACAAACGAGGGTTTGATAAAGGAGATTGCAAGATCGGCAGCAGAGCCTGCTGGCGGCTGCGTTCCCCGGGCCTCTGAGTACGATGACCTCGCACGCGGGTTCAGATGGCTGTAATGACTCGCGCGGCGATTTCAGATGCTATGGCGACATGGCCATTCGGCTCGCCCTGCAGGCGAATATGTCAGGCGAACCCGGCCCGCTCCGGCGGTTTAATTTTGCAAGTTCTTATTACAAGAACTGTTTCAGCACGGAGGTATCAGTTAAAGCCTTCTCCAGTATTTCACCGAGAGCAGCAGCGCATCCTTTGCCAAATGACTTGGCAATATTTAAGACTCCTTTTGATCAGAAGCTTCTTTTTTCTTTTTTTTCCGTTCCTGGCGAATTCTTCTGGCTTCGACCATTATTCTGAGCTGTTCATCGGTAAGTTCCGGACAATCTTCATCAGGCACCACCGGTCTGTCTTTCAATGCTTCAAGCATTTCTATCTGTTCTTTAGTCAATGGAACGGAAAATTCGAGTTTATGTTTAACGAGCATAATCCTTTTGTCTTCTGTTTCAGTTGCATTCCCTGCCGAGATCCATGTCAGGCGAATATGCTTGGCATCTCGGTTTTCTCATCCTCTTGCCATCCCTGACCGTGAATGAGGGCGATATCTATTCTAATCCCCCTGAAGAAGCTCCTCCAGAGTGGTGTTGGCAGTTTCCCGGGCCTGATTTCCCAGAAGCTCCCGGGCATTTGCCAGCGCCGCCTCGGTGATCTCGGAGCTCCCCAGAAGCCGGGCGATTTCCTGCTCTCTTCCGGCGGTGTCCAGTTCGGTTACCGAGCTCTCGGTAACGTCATTTACCGTCTCCTTTTTTACCTCGTACTGATGATGAGCCGAAGCCGCCACCTGGGGGAGATGGGTAACGGTGATGACCTGAGAATGCCTGCCGAGAAGTCTGAGAAGCTTTCCGGTAATGGCGGCGGTTCTGCCGCTGATGCCGGTGTCGATTTCATCAAAAATCAGGGTCGGGGCGGAAATCTTATTTGCGGTGAGCACCAGCACCGAGAGGGCGATTCTGCTGATTTCGCCGCCGGAGGCAGTGTTTTCGATAAGACCGGGGGCCAGTCCCTTGTTGGCGGAAAACATGAAGTCAATAACGTCAATGCCGTTTTCGGAAATGTTTTCTCCCTCACGGAACGCCACCTGAAATTCCGCATCCGGCATGGAAAGTTCCCGGAGCATTCTGGTTACCTCTCCGGCAAATAACGGAGCCTTTTCCCGGCGCTTCTGACTGAGCTCCCGGGATTTCTGAAGAAAGTTTTCCTTTGCCTGAATCACCGCGGCCTTGCATTCCTCGATCTGCTCCTTGATGGAGGAAAAGCCCTCGGCCTTTTCATGCAGGGATTTCAGCACTCCGGTGAGTTCCTCGGGCTTTACGCCGTACTTTCTGGCATAGTCGGCATACTGGGCCAGCCGGTCATTGATAACGCTGATCCGGGCCGGATCCATTTCCAGAGAGCCGCTGTAGTCTGAAAGCTGCTCGGAGACATCCTCAATGGTCAGCCGGGCGGATTCCAGACTGTCGTACAGGGGGCGCAGTGATTTATCGATGGCGGCCAGACCTTCCAGCTGAGCGGAGAGGGAGCCCATCCGGGAAACAATGCCGTCATCGTCGTCATTCAGGGAGGACAGCGCCGCCTGAGCTCCGTCCCCGATAACCTTGACATTGCTGAGCCGGTCATATTCGTTGGAGATCTCAGTGAATTCGTTTTCTGCGGGGTTGAACTTTTCCAGTTCGGCGATCTGATAGTGGGTAAGCTTGTATTCGGCCAGGTTTTCATCCTGCTGCCGGGCCAGCTCGATAAGGCGGTTCTTGCCGTCCTTAAACGTATGATAAAGGGAGCCCACCTCGCTGACATCCGGGCCCAGACCGGAGAAGGCGTCCAGAAACGCCATCTGGCGGTCTGATTTCAGCATCTGCTGGCCGTCGTTCTGCCCGTGGATGTTCAAAAGAAAGGGAGCCAGCTCCTTCAGCATCTTCACGCTGACGGCATAATCATTGATATAGTTCCGGGAATGTCCGGCGGCGGCAATGGATCTTCTGATAATGCAGAGATCCTGCTCCTCCTGAAGAAGGGAGTTATCTCGGAGAAAGGCCAGAGCCCGGGGCGCATCCCCTAAGGAAAACGTGGCGCAGATACTGGCGCTGGAGGCTCCCGGTCTTATGGCGCGGGCATCGGCCCGGCCCCCGAGCACAAGATTGAGAGCATCAATGGCGATGGATTTTCCGGCACCGGTTTCGCCGGTGATGGCGCTCATCCCCCGCTGAAGTCCCAGGGAGACCTTGCGGGCAATGGCATAATTTTCAATAACAAGAGATTCCAGCATAACGATTTTCCAGCTAAATTTCCGGGCCGGGAAGTCTCCGGCATCCGCGAGGGCGTATTGTAGCAAATCAGGGGGAAATTGTGACAGAAACCGCATTCGGGGAGAGGGGCCGACTGCTTCCGCGGCGCCTCCCGGCCCTCAAGTCCGATTTTTATCATTGTCCCCGTGTCATTAAGTCTGATTTAAGCCTCATGCGTCAGGCAGAACTGTGGTTGGTTAATTTAGTTTGTCCAAAAATGGACGGTAAGTTTAATTTAATTTGTCCAAAATAGTATCTTTGGTTTAATTTACTTTGTCCATGTTTACTCCATTGTGACGTTGAAACTCCTCATTTGATACAGCGTTAT
>JAEEGL010826693.1_pt1 | contig 17895 bp, 7 predicted proteins | sample 9134231 | NCBI WGS metagenome assembly JAEEGL01 (sample SAMN16246548, study PRJNA631951) | gut metagenome | biome: gut microbiome; feature: rumen; material: fiber-attached | host: Bos | place: Iran: Karaj | collected 2018-10 | reverse complement strand
GATTTAATTTTTATTTTTTTAGAATCTGATACTTTCTTTGTTAAATCTTTTACTTTTTCTTTTATTGAACTTGTTAAATTCATTTTTTTAGCAAGTTCCTCTATTTTATTATTTATTTTTGTCTCTAATGTATTTGTTTCTTTTTTATTTGTTTTTTTTGAATTTTTGACATTTTTTTGTGGAATATCTTCTTGAATTAAATCCATTATTTTATCATTTGAATTAAAAAATTTTTGAAAATCATTTATTTCTTCCAATTCATTTTCTTTTGGAATGCCACTGTCATTACACATAATATAATTAGAATTATAATCTTTCATTAAATTATTTGTTCCAAATTTACAATCATTCAAATTAAATGACATACTTAAAAACAAAAAAAAAATTATAAAAAAATAATAAATGTCAAAAGTATATCATAAAATAATAAATAAATTATATAAATAAAAAAAATAACTTACCATCAATAAAAATAAATAAAAAATATGTCAGACTTACTTATTCGTTTAAAAGAGCAAATGGTTTTAAACCCAAACAATGCATATATTCCAGAAATAGAATATTTAAAAGAATCAACATTATGTGAAACTTTAAATAAAGCATTTACTGAATTATACAGAGTAAAACCTGAAAATCCAATAATCTTTTTATCAAAATGGTTAACTCGTGAATCAAAATCAATGGAACTTCTCAGAAAATATAATGAAGATGCCTTAAAACGCGAAAAATTGAAGATGAAATATCATTTAAAAGATAAAAAGGAAGAAGCTAAAAATCAATTAAATGAAGAAGCAAAAAAAGTATATTCAGATCATCAAGAATCCTTAATAAAAGAAATTCAAACATGTCCAGATTTCTGGTTAGGTTTTAATCATATATGTGAAGAATTAAAAATATTAACAAATGCAACAGGAGTATATATAGCATTATATGATTTAAAGAGAAAAGAAGTTAGTGAAGATGATGATGAAACAGGACACATTTTCCAACCCAATACACAAGTGATAAGATATATTGCATGGAATAATGATCATGATTTCCTTCATGGAAAATGTATTGAACCTAATCAAGGTATTACTTATGATTTATTCAATGTTAAAAGTGGAAGTCCTCCTCCTCAACAAGGAGAACAAACACAACCTGAAAATCCACCTCCTGAAAATCCAGAAGGTGGAAATGTTGAAGGTGGAAGTAATAATGTTGTTAATGTTAATAATAATATTGAGCAAGAAAATGAAAATGAAAGAGTAGTTAATTCATTATTAGTTGATGATGTTGTTGTTGAACCTAAAATGAAATTTTTTAGAGAACCTAGATTAGGTTGTTATTTTTGTTTAGATATTACTTATGAAACTTCTATGTCTTATAGTTCTTTATTAAGTGCTATTCAATGTTTGAAAGAATATACTGAAAATAAAAACAAACAAGATGAAGAATATAGAGAATGGTTTGATAAACAAGAAGAAATTAAAGCTAAAATTGAAGATCTTAAAGAAGCTCAAGGAATTGATACTGAAGTTAAAGAAGAAGAAAAGAAAGAGGACAAAAAAGAAGAAAAGAAAGAAGAAAAAAAAGAAGAAGAAAAGAAAGAAGAAAAGAAAGAAGAAAAGAAAAAAGAAGAAAAAAAAGAAGGAGAAAATAATTTAGATGGTATTAATAATATTGAAGAATTACAAGCTATGTTAAGTGAATGGACTGAAGAACCTGTTAAATTAGCTCCTTTTACTAAAGATGAAAAAAAATTAATATTATGTTTAGATACTATTGGTCAAGATAGAGTTTTTAATGAAAAAGAAATGGAATTTATTAAAAAAATAGCAAGTACAATTAGAAGTTCTGTTGAAGATTTGGAAGAAAAATTATTAAAAAAAGATAGAGATATTAGAATAAAATTTGATGACCAAGAAACTAAATTAAAAGAAGATGAAAAATTCCTTGAAGAAAATTATGAAAATTTCATTCAAAAATATATAGATAATTATTATGCTAGTGAAGAATATAAATCTAAAAATATTGCTGCTGAAGATGAAGCATCAAAAAATCATTTTGGTGAAATAGCAAGAAGTAGATATTTAAAAAGTTTAATTTTTGAAAATGAAATGAAAGATATATTATTAACATTCCAAGAATTTGAATTTGTTGAATTTGAAAAAGTATTTCAATCAATTTTATATTTCTGTCACATTGATCCATTAACAATAAATGAAGATGAAACAAATAAATTAGAATGGAAAAAAGGGAAAAAAAGATGGAATGAAATATTCCCATATATAATATCTTATGAACCATTAGGACCAAAGCCTGAAGAATGTAGAGGAATATTTAAATTAAATAGAATAAAAGACAATTTAGAAACAGTATTACCAAAAAAAGATGAAATAAAAAATTATTCTTGGTCACTTTACCAATTAATAGATTATTTATTATTAATAATAAAAATAAGATATGATGATATTAATGAAAGATATAATAAAGTATTAAAATATAAAGAAGATAGAGAAGCAATAATAAAAGCAAATCAAGAAATTGATGATGAAAGAAATAAAATAATTGAAGAAGCTAAAGCTTTACATCCTGAAATTATTGTTCCTGGAGAAGAAGTGAAAGAAGAAGAAAAAAAAGAAGGAGAAGAAGGAGAAGAAAAAAAAGAAGGAGAAGAAGGAGAAGAAAAGAAAGATGAAGAAAAAAAAGAAGATGATAAAAAAGAAAAGAAAAAAGAAGATAAAAAAGAAGATAAAAAAGATGATAAGAAAAAAGATGATAAAAAAGAAGGAGAAGAAGAAGAAGAAGATCCACAAAAAAAATTAGAAGATGATTTAAAAAAATATGATGAAGAACATCCTAAACAAGAAGTTCCTCCTGATATGGATTTTGATTTAGATAATGATTATGATATTGAAAGAAAGTAGAATATTAAATTAAAAACTTTTTTAATAAAACTTTTTGAATTTTAATTTCTATTTTTTACTTTATTAAAAAATTATTTATATTAGATTTTATATTTTTTATGTTTTTAAAAAATGGAAAAAAATTATATTTATAATATGAAGATATAATATTAATTAATACACAATTAATATGTTATTTTTAATTATGATGATGAATCAATGATAAACCTGAATGATTAGAATTTTTTCTATAAGAAGTATTTCTTCCTGAAATTGGTCTATTTCTTTGAGTATTAATAAATTTATTTATATAATTATTTTTTTGTAAATTATAATGACTTGCACTTCCTAATCTATTATTTCTCTGATTTGAATATTTTATTTTTTGTGTTTCATTTTTATTATTTTTATTTTTTATATATGATGAGTTGAAATTTAGAAATTTCATTGATTCATTTTTTAATAATATAGGTGCATTTGGATTTGAATTCTTTTTTTCTTCATTTATTTTATTATATCTCACTGATTTTATTTCTAAATTATTATTATTATTACTATTACTAATATTATTATTTGAATGATAATAATAATTATTTTTCAATATATCATTATTTGTATTACTATTTAAATTAGTATTACTTAAATTAATTCCATTTTTAGAATTTTGATATGTGCTTTTTCTATTAATAGATTTATTGTTTTTTATACTTTTATAATTTGTAATGCTTGAAGTAACATTACTTATATTTAAATTCATTCTACTAATAGGTCTACTATGAGAAATAACAGGAGATGTAATTTTATTACTAATATTATTTGAACTATTGTTTTGTTCCATTGTTTTAGATAAATCCTTCTTAGTATTTGAACTATTGTTTTGTTTAATTGTTTTAGATAATTCCTTCTTAGTATTTGAAGTATTGTTTTGTTGCATTGTTTTAGATAATTCCTTCTTAGTATTTAAATTTTTATGATGTATTATTTTATTTGGAGGAGAATATATCATTCTTCTTGAACTATTACTACCATTTCTTTCTAAATTCAAAGAAGAAAATTTATTCTGATGTATTTTAATTGAGTTAGCATTATATTTAACATTTAAATTATTTTCTCTATGATTTTTATTATTTGCTACATTATTTTCTAAATATTTCATAAGTCCACTAGATGCATAATTAAAATTTGGACTACTTTTCCCATTATATGTTTTTTTTAAAATATTATTCCCACTTCCTTTAAAATTATTAAAATTATTAACATTTCCATTTGAACTTTTACTCGAAATAGTAGTATTTCTATTACTATAACTATTTAAACTTTTTCCTTTTTCCCCTTTCATCTCATTATAAATAATATCAGCTTTAATAAAAGTATAATTAAAAAACAAATCTTTAAAATGCTCTTTTTTCATATAATACAAATATCTTTCTTTAGTAGTATTTCCAATTTTATCAACACCTTCGCAATATTTCCTATCAAAATTATCTCCATTTTTTGGTATAAAAGAGCTTTTAATTTTTTTTTTTTCAAGTAAATCCCATTCAAACCCTTTAAACCACTGATGATGCTTAACTTCAAAAACCCCATTAAACCCTAATCTTTTTTTAGGTTTCCTATAAATCATTTTATTAATAAAATCACAACTTTCAACACTCCATCCTAAAATTAAAGCATCTTTCCTATGAATATGAGCTTGTTTACTTAAAACACTTTCTTTGATTTCTTTTCTATTTCTTCCTAAATAAGGTCTATATCCATTCATAAATTCAAAACCAATAACTCCAACAGCAAAAAAATCAACTGGAAAACTATGATTTTGACCACATAAAACTTCAGGTGCCATATAACCAGGAGTTCCAGAAGTTTCGGTTGAATTATCTTTTGAATTTCTTTTAGCTACTCCAAAATCTGTTATTGCTACATAACCATTTGAATCTAAAACTAAATTTTCTGGTTTTATATCTCTATGAATTATATTATTATTATGAATATATTGGAGACCTGTTATTACACATGCTAAAATAAATTTTGTTTGTTGTTCTGTGAATTTCTTTTTCTGACATATGTGATAACGGAGATCTCCTCCTGTGAATAAATCCATTACTAAATATAAATTTTCAAAATCTTGAAATGAACATATCATATTTACTAAAAATGGATTATGTAATTTTGAAAGAAAATCTTTTTCATTTTTTATACTTTTTTCACTTTTTCTATCTATTATTTTCACTTTTGACATTTCTTTTAATGCATAATTTACTTTTGTTCTTTTATATTGTACTTTCCATACTTTCCCAAATCCTCCTCTACCTATTATGTAAAGAAAGTCAAATAGAGATTTTGATAATATAGGTGTTTGGGTTTTTGATGTTTGAGGATTTTTTATTTGAGGGGATTGGTCTTGACCCATTTTTAAAATTTTTTTATTTATTATTTAATTTTAAAATATTAAAATATTTCTTTGTTTTTTCTTAATATAATTTGTTTCTAAAAGAATTGATTCTAAACTTTAATTATTATATTTTAATAAATACTATGTTTTTAAATACTATTAATATTTAATTTAATGTAAAATCAGTGAATTTCTATAAATTTTTAATTGAAAATAATATAAAAATTATTAATTGATGAAAACTTCTTTAAAAGAAGGAAATTTTTATCTCTTTATAAATACATTGATACAGTAATTTAAAAGAAAAATAACTTGATTATAAATTGGGATGAAAATTATTATGAAGTTTTTCTTATAATTTATATTTTATATTTATAAAATAGGAAAACATTAGACAATAATTTTTAAAGAAGATTTATATTAGTAAAAAAGATTATTTTTATCCAATACATTAATATTTTTTTTAATAAAGAATATTATTTACTGAAGAATTGCATTATATTATAATCATTAAGTTGTTTTCATATATTCTTTGAAAATTTTCTACATTTCAAGTTTATTGATAAATCAAATGTAATTTTAATTATATCTACAAATCTTTCAAATTTTTTAAAACTCAATGAATAATATATTCTTTTTTTTAAATTGTTATGATAATCAAAATAAAATATTTTTATTTAAAATTTGAATAATTTTTTTTGGGAAAATTGTAAAAATATTAATTAATCCTTTTTTTTATGAATACACTATTTTTAAGATTATAAAATCATTAAATGAATATTTTTATAATTTTTATAAATGAAATTTGCAGGTGGAGATTTAATTTATTTATCAAATGATGAATATAATTTCATAAAAATTTTAAAAGCAAAGCATTCTAATAATCCAGCACCCCCTATTTCAAAACAATTAAATAAGAAAAATGATAATCCAGATAAAAAAGATGAATCAAATGTAAATATATTTAAAATTGAATACAACAAAATTTTAGAAAATATTCCCTTTACATCAGGAAAACCAAATAAATGTAAAAATTGTAATGCAATATTAAATAAATTTTCGAAATTAAACTTAATAGAAATAAATAAATATGAATGGATTTGTGAATTTTGTTTTACAAAAAATATAATTGAAATTACAAACAATTTAATTCCGACAACACCAACAATAGAATATATTATTGAAAAATCAACAAAAGAAGAAACTGAAGATTTAAGTCAACGTTCAATAATTTTTTGTTTAGATATTTCAGGAAGTATGAATACAAGTTTCATAGAAAAAAATGATGTGACGATTTCAAGATTAGAAATAATAAAAGGAACAGTGATAAAAAATTTAAAAGAAATAAATAAAAAAAACCCAAATTATAAAGTAGGTCTTGTAACTTTTGAAAGTGAAGTTATAGCATATGGTGATGGTGATCATAATATTTTTTTAGAAGAATTAGATGATGAAGAAAAAATTATTAAAACAGGATTATTTAATAAAAATATAATATCAAAACCAATTAAAGATTCTTATAATAAATTATTTGAAACAATTTCTAATTTAGAAGATAAAGGATGTACTGCTTTAGGGCCTTCAGTATTATTTTCTTTATCCCTATTAATGGATAAAAATAATAATGGAAGAATTTTTTTATGCACTGATGGATTTGCAAATTTAGGTGTTGGTTCATTTGACGGAGATTTAGAAAAATCGACTAAATTTTATAAAAAAATAGGAGAAATGGCTAAAAATCGTGGAATTTGTATTAATTTAATTACTTTTTCTGATTCTGAATCTAATATTCAAGTTTTAATGAATATGGTTCAAAAAACAGGAGGAGAAATTATTCAATTTAATCCTAATGAGAATTTAGAAGAAATTGACTCTTTTTTAAATCGTGATATTATTGCCAGTCAAACACAATTACAAATAAAATTAAATAAAGTTCTAGAATTTATTCATAAGGAAAAAAATAATTTAGATTATAATGGTTCTAGTTATTATAAATTCATTGGAAATATTAAAAAGGATATAAATCCTTATTTTTGTTTTAAATTTAAATCACTTAAAGAAATAAGTTTAATGCCTGATATTAATTTAGTTAATTTAAGTGAAATACCTTTTCAAACTATCATTGAATATAAAGATTTAAATGGAAATAAAAAAATAAGAATTTTTACAGAATTAAAAAAAATATGTACAAATAAAAATGAAATTTTAAAAAAAGCAGATTTTGAAATAATTTCATCATATGCAATTCAAATGACTTCAAATCTTTTATTAAAAGGAAAATATGATGAAGTAATAAAAGAATCAGAGACTTTTAATGAATTTTTTAATGTAAATAGAGCAATGAACAATAGTTCAAAGCACACTTATGAGTATGCTACTAAATCTATAAGGCAAAATGCTATGAATTCAACAACTATTAAAAATAATTATAATGATTATATATCAGATAAAATAATATATGAAAGTTTTAAATCTGTCTCTATTCCAGAAATGAGTAGAAAAGCAGCACCTAATGTTTTTGGGAGAAGGGATGTTTTTGATTATCAAAATTATAAAGATTTTCAACTTAAACCTAATAATCCATATTATCCCATATCTTTTCCAGTAAATTCCCAAAAAAAGCCTAAAGATGTTGATAAAGATAACAAAAAAATTTTCAATCCAAAGAACACTGATATTTTTTCTTTATTTAATTCAGAAATTCCAAAATCAAACAGAATATTAAATACTATGAGATTCAATGACACATTCAAAAAAAAATATAACAATGATAAAGAAAAAAAAATTGATCTATTTAGAAGTTTCAATTTTAAAAAAAATCCATATAGTCAAGTTAATCATTCCTTAAATATTAAATCAAATGGATCAAACAAAAAATTCGAACACCTAAAAAAAAGATTTAATGAAAGAATGTTAACTCCTCGTATCAGGCCTCTTACAAGTGATCCTAGAAAAAAAAAATAATTCAACAAGTTAATTTGAAAAATATTTATTTTTTATTATTTTATATTTATTCTTAAATTGTTAAGTTTTTTAAAATAATTCAATTTTTCAAATTCTTGAAATATAAATTTAAAAATCTTAAATATTATTTTAGTTTATATATATTATCCAAACTATAAAAATTTTTATTCTGAAAGAATATTAAAGAAATATTAAAAAAATAATTATAATTTGTCTTATATTTGGAAAATATATGTCAAATAAGATTTTCAATGTTTTTTGAATTCAAGTTTAATTTTCAAAAAAATCCATTTAATCCTTAAAATAACTTATATTTAATTAGAAAAGAAAAAATCACTATATATTTAATCATAAATGAATAACTTTTAAATCATTAATTTTTTTTGTTATAATGATATTAATTGTTAACAATTTGAATAATGTAATTTTATACTTTCTATGAAAATATATTAATTTATTTACCTTGTATATATTTTACAATTTAATTTAATTTTTGGTCAAATTTTTTTAAATAACGAAAAGATATTACGAATAATTTTTGATATAGTGATTTATTCATCTATATTCCTTAAATTATAATTTTTTGAATTTTCTTTAATTAAACATTTGTTTTTTCAGAAATTTTTTTTATGAAAAAATCAAGAAAACACAGAATAAAATAATATTATTAGATAACAAAATAAATTTTTAATTATTTTATATATAACTAAAATAAAAATTTATAAATTAAAAAATTGAACCTAAAGAACACATTATATGAAGGGAACCATTAAAATTGCAAATGTAATATATGAAGAAAGATCAGAATATGATAATAGTGAATTATCGGATGATAAAAGATCACCAGATAAATTAAAAGAAGGAGAACAATATTTTGATTTCCAAATAAAATCAAATAATCCCCTTTTTCATAAAGATAATAGTGACTTAAAAAAAAAGATGATAGAAAGGGAACTTTATTTAAATAGTTTAATAAAAGAAAAAGAATTAAAAATGAAAAAACAAAATTCTCCTGAAGACGAAAAAAACTATGATTTAATTAACCCAATTAATTATAAGAATGCATATAATTTTTTTATTAAATTAGATTTTTCCAAATTAAAAAAACAAATTGAATTAAAATATCCAAAAAAAACTTTATGTATTAAATGCTTTTGTTGTTATTCATCTTCAAAATTAAAACCTAGATTAAATAAAGAAAGAGAATTTATATTATGTCTTTCAAAATTAAAATATGAAGAATATTTGAATGAAAATTATCGTATATTAAGTACAATATATAATTTCTTGACAAAAAAGAAATATTGTTTAAAAGAAGGAGAACATTGGGAATCAATTGGTTTTCAAAATAATGACCCAAAAATTGATTTAGAACAAAATGGGATGTTAGGTCCTTTTCAAATTCTTTATTTAATTGAGAAATATCCAAATTTTTCTAATTTATTTTATCAATTTTTATTTATTAATAGATGTGAATGGTTATTTTGTTCAATTTTATTAAATTTAACTAATAGTGTTTTAGATGTAATAAATAATCGAATTATAATTCAAGAGTGTAATAAAAGAGAACATGTTCTTCCAGTTTTGAATGATTTATTTTGTGGAATGTGTTATAAATTATATCATTTAATTAAGAGTGGTAATGATTCTTTAACTGCTGAATTTATTTCTAATAAAGTTGATGATGTTTTAAAGTTATGCAATCATGTTCCTAATTTATTTTTATTTAAAGAGTTTACTGATTTAGAAAATAATGAAAAAGAAATGTCAAAATAAAAAAAATTGTAAGTTTGATTTAATTATAAAAATGAAAATTCACATGACATAATAAATAATGTATATATTGATATAAAGGTATAAGTTTTAAATATGAAATAATATTTAAAAAATATTTATGATATATAGATTTTTAAAGTAAATTTTAGAATATATAGTTTTTTAGGTTTAAATTCACTTATTTATGAAATTTATAAATTTATATTTTTTGTATATATGAATGAAGTTAATGAAAATCAAGAAAAATTTGAAAAACTAATTTAATTCTTAAAATTAAACAATTCCTAAATTTAAATATTATAAGTGATTATCATTACTGATTTTAAAGATCAATTAAAAATAGAAATCTAGTGATAAACTAAAACTTAGGTATTTTTTATTATAAATGAAAAATGATTAATCATTAATTATTTTCAAAAACTTTATAAATTAAATAAATTTTTAATTTTTAATAAAATAAATAATAAATTTTTGATAAAAGTTTATGTTATATTTTAAATAGATAAAACCATTTATTTTTTAGGATTACTATAATTTTTAGATTATTTACTAATTATTATTAAAAGTAGTTCATCATTTATTTATTTATATTAATTATTGATGTTTTTTAGTAGAAAAACTAAATAGAAGTAAGTATTAATAAATATTTAACAATAATTGAAAATTTATATGTTGATGAATAAAAATAAATAAAAAGATATCAAATTGTTATTTTTTAATTTAAATTATTTCAAAGATTAATTACCCAATATCATATAATTATTGAAGATATGAATTTACCTAAAAAAAAGAATTTTATAATGAAATATTAAATAATCTATTATTTATTAAAAAATTTTAACTTGTTTATTATTTTTTTAAATTTATCAAAAAAGATTTAATTTGGATAAGACATATTTAAAATAATTTTAAATGAATGTTAATCTTGAAAATAACTCTTTAATTATCAAAAATGATGAAATAATATCAAATAATTTTAGATGTTCAATATGTGGAAGTATTCCAATAATTAAATTAAAAAATTTATCAAATTCTATAAAAATAAATTATACATGTGAAAATAATCATGAAGGAGAAAAAGAAATAGAAAATTATCTTTTAGATTTAAACAATTCTATAAATACTATAAAATGTAAATTATGTCAAAAAAATAATGCTTCTTTTTATTCCTTATCTTCTAAACAATTAATATGTAAAGAATGTGAAAAAAAAAAAGAAAAAGATACAATTAAAATAAATGATATTGGAATTAAATGTCAAAAACATAATGAATCAATATTTGGTTATTGTAATGATTGTAAACAAAAATTGTGTAATTATTGTGAAGGACATAAAAAACATAATATTACGATTTTAAGTAATATAATGCTACAAAAAAATGATATTAATAATTTTATAAATTTGATAAATCAAAATAAGGAAAAATTAAAAAAAATTCAAAATATATATAATAGATTAATAAAAATATTTGATGAAATGAGAAATAAATTAAAGGAATCTTTTGATAATTTTTATAAAAATAATAAAAATGAGATTAATCTTTGTCATTCTTTAATAAATATTTATCAAAAATGTGAAAAGGAAAAATCAATTGGAATTGAAATTACAAAAGATATTGATAATATAATAAAGTTTAGAAATATAAATTTTAAAGAAGATATTTCATTTTCTGAAACAGAAAATTTTATTTCCTTTTTAAATAAAGAAACTTCTTATTTTTTAATAGAGTCAAATGAAAATAATAAAAAAAATAATAGTGAAGACGAAAAGAAAAAATCTAATAAATTACTAAAAAAAAATAAAGAAAAAGAAGAAGTTAAAGAAAAAAAAAATGAAGAAGAAAATGAAGAAGAAAAAGAAGAAGAAAATGAAGAAGAAAATGAAGAAGAAATAGAAGAAGAAAATGAAGAAGAAAATGAAGAAGAAGATGAAGAATTAAATTTATCTTTAGAAGGAGAAATAGATTCAGATGAAAAAAATGAATTAAAATCAAATGGAGAAATGAATGAAGAATCAAATTTAGAAGAAGAAGATGATGAAATAAAAACAAAAAAAAATATAAAAACACCAAAAAAAAAGAATTTTTCACCAGAGAAAACAAAATCAAAAGAAAAATCAAAATTGAAGAATAACAATAATAATAATAACCAAATAGAGATTCCAAAAGATATATTTAATAGATTTATAAAATTTAAAAAGTCATCTGATCCATTAAATGATATAGAAACAATAGAAGGACCTTATTATAAAATTTCAGATAATGAACAATATTACGGTGAAATAAATAAGAAAAATAATAAAAAACACGGAAGAGGAATTTGGAAAAGTGAAGATCAAATTTATGTAGGTTACTTTAAAAATGGGTTTGCAAATGGAAAAGGAACTTTAGAAACAAAAGAAAGTAAATTTAAAGGAATTTTTGAAAATGGAAATAAAAAATCAGGCAAAGAAACTTTTAACAATAACTGTGTTTTTGAAGGAGAATATGAAAATAATAAATTTAAAGAAGGGAAATTTATTTATGAAAGTAGAAATGTTTATGAAGGAAGTTTTAAAAATAATAAAAGAGATGGAAAAGGCACTTTTACTCTTAGAAAAAATGGAAAAAAAAAAGAAATTTATGAAGGTAATTGGAAAGAAAATGAAAAACATGGTGAAGGAGTTATTATTTATCCTAATGGAAATAAATTTGAAGGATTTTGGAAAAATGGAAATTTAATTAAAGGAAAATATTATTCTAAAAAGGAAGATAAATATTATAATTTTAATGAGAAAGATAATAATTTTAGTGATTATGATAATGATAATAAAATTAAGTAATATTTTTTAAAATTTATAAATTGTTTCAAATAAAATTTTTAATATTATTTATTTATATTTTATAATTATTTAAATAAAAATCATTGTTATAATATCTAAAGAGAATATTATTTTACATAGTTTTTATAGAAAAAAACTATAAATAAAAAATACAAATAATTAAAAATAAAAAACTAATTTTTAATCTCAGTAACAGTAAATAATTTAAATTAAAAACAAAATTTTTATTTAAAAACTATAACTAATAGGATTTTCATCATCTTTATTAATATTAATATCCATTAAACAAGGTAAATCAATACAACCACTTCCATGCATATCTCCACCTTCTTGTTGATTTTTCTCTTTACTTCTAACAAGAAATCCAACACTTTTATTAACATTATATGTTTTATCATCAGATGAAATAATAACACCATAAACACTAAATTCACTAACTATAGTATTTAAAGTCACTTTTTCATCAATTAAATTTAATGATTCATATTCAGGTGGTTCTATTCTTTCCATAATAATTGAATTTAATAATTCATCATTTGGTTCTGAATCATCTTTTGGTATTAAAGATAATATTTTATCATCATAATAACTATTTCCTCCTTCTCTTTGAGGTTTTATTATATATGAATGTGGATTTGATGTTATTTGATTAAATAATTCTTTTTGCTTTTCTTTATCCATATCTCTTAAATAATGTATTTTTAAGAAGAAACGTATTATATCATTAGATATTAATTCTTCATTAACATATTTTTTTAATATTTCTGGTTTAGTTAATTCATATTGAAAAACTTTTAATGAAGTTAAAAATACATTTATATTAGGAACTTTAATAGCTGTTGATAATTCTATCATTTCTCTTCCTTTCCATGATTCTTCATCTTTATAATCTGAAGGAGCATATCCTCCTCTAAAATAAAATAAAGATATTATTTTATCTTCATATGATATCTGTCCTTTTTCATCGACTTTACAATTTTTTGCTATCTCATTTAATGTTAATCTCTTTGATATAATATTATATTTTTCATATAATTCATTTTCTATTGTTCTTTGATCAAACACATTTTTTTCATTTTCTTGTACTACAAATATTATTATTGTATTTTTATAATTATCAGGAGAAAATAATTTAATTGCTTCTATTAAACCTGATGTAAATTCTGGAATTATGTCTTTTTTTTCTAAAGGTATTTCTTTCTCTTTATATCTTTCATATATTTCAGGATATTTTTTAGAAAAGAAAGAATAAAATTTTTTTAACTTATCTGAAAATGAAAACATTGAAACAGCAATTGTATTAAATTTAATTTGATAAATAAATTTTTTTACTTTATCTACAATATAATCATTTCTAAATATTCCACATTGGATTTTTTGTTTATTTTCAAATGTTGAAACTTTTTTTGAAATTTCAAGTAATTTTTTAATAAATTCATCTTTCTCTGAAATTGGAGTTAAAATTTGTTCAATATATTCTTGATCTCTTGATATTTTATCAATGATTTTATTAAAAGCAATTTGGTAAAATTGAATTTTATCAAAAAATGATTTTACTATTGGACTTGGATGTAATGTTATTGGAATATGTTTTACTCCTGTTCCTTCTTTATTTTTAATTACAATTCCATTTAAATATAAATAATCAATCATTTCGTCAATTATTTTTTGGGGAATTGTTTTTTCTGTATCCTTTAACATTTTTGGGAAGATAAAAAAAAAATAATTGAAAAAAATTTAAATAATTTTATTCAAAAAATTATGATTATATATATATATTGAGATATTAATAGGAATTTATTTTTATTTAAGTGCTTAAGCAATATAATATATTATAAGTCACATTATTGTTTTGATTAATTTATCTATTTCTTTTAGACCAATTTTAATGATTTTCAATTAAGAGTTAAAGTTAAAAAATAATAAATGAGAATATTATTATTTCTTAACAATAATTTTTTTTATTTAATAATAATTTATTTTTATGCTTTAATTAAAATGGGAAAATTTACAGAAGAATTTTATTCATCACAAATTGATGAATGGAAAGATTATTATTTAAAATATAATGAATTAAAAGATATAATTCACAATATTGAACAAGAAATTGGAAAAAATAATATATCAAAATTTAAAGATGATTTATTAAATCAAGAATCAAATTTAGAAAAACCAAATAATTTAGAAGATTCTTATTTTCTAAAAATAATTGAAAATAATTATCCAGAATTAGATAGAATACCTTTTCCTTCTTATATAAGAAATTTTATTTATGAACTTGAAAAGCAAGTACACTCTATTTATCTGTTCTATTTAAATATTGAAAGAGAAATTTATTTAAAAATTAATTCAAAATTATATTTGAATAAAATACAAAATAAAAACGAAGAAGAAATTATTTTTGAAATTAATGAATTAATAGAAATTGGTTACTTAATTTATAGTTTTTATATTTTTACAAATAGTAATATTGAAGCAATTAATAAAATTTTATCAAAATTTGATAAACATTTAGAAACTTATTTTAAAATAAGTCTTAATTCCTTATATCTTAAAAATAATTTATTAAAAGAAAATAGTGATTTAAAATATATGTTATTATTTAAAATTATAATTGAAGCATCTGCTGTTCTTGAAAACTTTACCAGAGATTATAAAAAATTATATCCTAATAATTCACAAATTTTAAATAAAAATAAAGAGTTATTAGAAATTATTGATTTTATTAATGAAAAAAATACAAATTTAATAAGTAATTCAATATTTGAGACATACATTATAAATAAAAATACTTCATTAATGAAAAATAAAAGTAATTTAAAACATTTTATTCATAATTCATTTTTACTTTCAAATAAGTGTCAAGATGATAATATGTATTATAAAATTGAAGAAAAGGAATTTGATAAAGAAATTAATATATCAATGACAATAAGAAATGAAATAAATGTTTTTATATGTTTATTTCATACTTTTTTTTCTTCTTTTTATTTTATAATTCCTTATATTAATTTTGTATATTATTATAATGGAAAGAAAAATAATTTTGGATATTTAGGATTAATACTTTCAATATCACATTTAGGAAATTTTTTTTCTAATTTATTTTTTATTCAAAATTTCAAATTTAAAAACTCATTAATCTTATCTTGTGTTTTATTCCTTATTTCTATGACAAGTTATATATTTGGAGATATATCTTACGAATCTAATTTTATTATATCTTTAATTTTTTTTTGTTTTGGAAGATTAGTTTATGGTTTAGGATATGGAAAAGTAATAAATAGAAAATATATGCTATTATATTTACCTGAAAGTAAAATTCAAAAATATTCTTTTATATATATTACATTTAATCATTTAGGATTTTTCTTTGGAACTTTATCAAATTTTTTTCTTAAAGATCCAATTAAAATATATGGAGCAGAATTTCCTAATTCTTTAACTTTTATTGTTGGCTTTTTTATATTTTTAATTTTTATTATTATAATTCTAGTTTTATTTACTGAACCATCATCTTCAGATAATTCTTTACCAATGTTAAATAGATTGTCAAATAATTTTTTAAATGAAGAAGGAAATGTGAATGACAATGAAAAATTATTAACAAAAAATCAAATTAAAGAATATAATTCTTTAGAAGAAGAAATTGTGAATTTACATAATACAAGTAAATTTAATGATTCAAATTTAATGTCTGAAACAATTGAAAAATTAAAAAAAAAGAAATTCAATAATAGCAGAACTTTTTGGAAAGGATTTGGAATTATTTTTTCTTCTTTACTTATTATTAAAATTATAAGTGAATATTATCTTATCTTATGCTTATTTTATTTAAGAAACAAAGATTCTGTGATATTAGATTTTTCACTTTTTATTTTAGCTTTTTTTCCTTATGAATTATTTATTCGAATTATATTTAATTTTTCTCAAGAAAGAAGAGCAATTTTAATATTTAATATTATTTTATTATTTACTTTATTATTATCATTAGTTTTTGAAGCAATTGAATATAAATCTGAGGTAATATTTATTTTAACAGGATGTTTAAAAATTATAATTTGTACTTCAATTGAAGGAATAATTTATATATTAATTGAAAAATTATTTCATTCTTATGTTAAAATTGCATCAATGAATATTAAACATTGGTTTTCATTTGCAAATTTAATGGGAAAATTTTTAGGAGCCTTTATTTATATATTTTTATTTTTGATTCACAATGAAATTAGATATGTAATGATTATAGTTCCTAGTATTTTCTTTTGTTATATTCTTTCATTGGTTATTCTTTTGTTCAAATTCTATAGTTCATTAAAAGTTAGAGCTATAAATAAATTAATATTTATAAATTAAAAAAAATTAAAATTTCTTATAAAAGGTAATTTTATTTTTTATTTTTCTAAAGTTTTTAATCTTATTTAACATAAAAAAACATCAAAAAAATAAAATAAATATAATTGAACTAGTAGGCTTACAGAATAATAATAAAAAATTATTAATGATAATCAACTAACTTATTTGAAAAAGATAAATGAAAATAAAAAAATAAATTATCATATGGAAAAAAATAGCGTTGGAAATTTTTTCCAAAATCTTTTTAAATTTCAAAAAACATGTTTTTCAGATGAGCTTAACAAAGTACCTTTTTTCCAAAGAAAAAAACCTTCTGAAAACTCAGAATTCAAATGTGAATATTGTGGTAAGAATTATTCAACAAAGGGAAATTTAAAGAATCATTTAAGTTCAATCCATTTAAATAAGAAGCCTTTTAAATGTCAATTTCCCAATTGCAACAAAAGTTATATTAATAAAAGTTTACTAAACATTCATTACATTAGTCATACAGGAAATAGACAATTTATATGTAGAATATGTGGAAAGAAGTTTATTGGAAAAAGTAATTTAAGAATTCACTTAAAATCTCATTCTAATCAAAGACCTTATATCTGTGAATTTTGTGGAAAAAGTTATAAAATTATTTGTCATTTGAAAGAACATATTAATCTTTATCATTTAAAAATAAAAAAATTTAAGTGCTCATTATGTGATTCT
>JAEEGL013612011.1_pt1 | contig 17896 bp, 16 predicted proteins | sample 9134231 | NCBI WGS metagenome assembly JAEEGL01 (sample SAMN16246548, study PRJNA631951) | gut metagenome | biome: gut microbiome; feature: rumen; material: fiber-attached | host: Bos | place: Iran: Karaj | collected 2018-10 | reverse complement strand
TTTCTTGCAAGGTTGATATACCAGGTCTTAGTATCATCCCAAACCTTTATATCACGTTCTTCCAATTCACGCAGCAACCTGGCCGGTGCTCCCCCCACTACAACACGGGGCGGGATTGTCTGTCCTTTCTTTACAACAGCCCCCTCCGCCACAACAGCATACTCACCGATATCTGTATGCAGACTGACTATTGCGCCCATACCGATATTCGCGCAGTCGCGTACATGGTCTGAATGAACAATTGCCCCATGTGCAATTGTTACTTTCTCTCCGATAATGCATCCGGAAGAAGGAGGTCCCACGTGGATAATCACGCCCTCCTCGATTGCTGAACCGTAGCCGATTATAATAGGGCACCCACATGTATCTCCGCGAATGATAGCCCCCGGACCTACGTATACGTCAGCTGCAATCCGGACGTTTCCAAGAATCGTAGCAGACTCACTGATATAGGCGCTGGGGTCAATCAGAGGACGCATGCCGTCAAATTCATAGATCATGGTATGTCTCCAATCAATTCTGTTTTAAATCTGTAATTTATCAGAAAAGTGCCGATTTCTCGGCACTTTTCTTAATCCAGCGGCTTCATTGTCGGGAACAGCAGTACATCCCGGATGGCCGCAGAATCTGTAAGAAGCATGCAGAGGCGGTCAATTCCGTAACCGATACCTCCTGTTGGCGGCATGCCGATCTCGAGAGCGTTCAGGAAGTCCTCATCCGTGGTATTCGCTTCCTCATCCCCCTTTGCAAGCATTTCCTCCTGAGCGCGGAAACGCTCGCGCTGATCGATCGGGTCATTCAGTTCGGAATATGCATTTGCCATTTCCCAGCCGTTCATAAAGAGTTCAAACCGCTCCACATAATCCGGATCATCCGGTTTTCTCTTGGTCAGCGGTGAGATTTCAACCGGATGGTCAAGAATAAAGGTTGGCTGAATAAGGTGCTCCTCAACAAATGTTTCAAAGAATAGGTTCAGTATATCGCCTTTCGTATGGCGTTCTTCATACTCCACTCCTTTGGCCTTTGCGATAGCTCTTGCTTCATCCAGACTGTGGATCTCTCGGAAATCAACACCTGAATACTGTTTGACTGCTTCCAGCATGGTGAGTCTCGCAAAAGGCTTTCCCCAGTCCATTTCCACGCCGTTGTATACGATTGTTGTTGTTCCCAGGACTTCCTGAGCGACATGACGGTACATATTCTCCGTCAAATCCATCATTCCGTGATAATCCGTATATGCCTGGTAGAGTTCCATCAGGGTAAATTCCGGATTATGCCGGGTGTCCATACCCTCATTCCGAAAAACCCGGCCGATTTCATAAACTTTTTCCAATCCGCCGACGATCAGGCGCTTCAGATAGAGTTCCAATGAAATTCTCAGTTTCAGATCCTGATCCAAAGCGTTAAAATGCGTCAGAAAAGGTCTCGCAGCCGCTCCGCCGGCATTCTGCACAAGCATTGGAGTTTCCACTTCAAGGAAACCCATTCCGTCAAGATAGCGACGGATGCTGCTGATAATCTGGGAGCGTTTGATGAATGTCCCGCGGACATCCTCATTCATGATGAGGTCAACATAGCGTTGCCGATAACGAAGATCGGTGTTGGTCATGCCGTGATATTTTTCCGGAAGCGGGCGAAGTGACTTGGAAAGGAGCGTTACCTTCTCTGTATGGACGCTGATCTCTCCCGTCTTTGTTTTAAAAACATAGCCGGTAACACCGATTATATCACCGACGTCATACTTTCGGAAGTCAGCAAACTCCTGCTCGCTCACTGCGTCTTTGCGGATATAAAGCTGGATTAATCCGCTCCGATCCTGAATATGGCAGAAAATCGCTTTTCCCATCCCACGCTTGGACATCATTCTGCCTGCGACAGATACGGTCTTCGATTCATAGAGCTCGAAATTCTCTTTAATCTCTAAAGCCATCGCAGTTCGCTCAAACCGTGTCTGCCGAAATGGGTCTCTCCCCTCCTGCTGGAGGTTCGTAAGCTTGTCTCTTCGGATCTGAAGCAGCTCCGAGAGCTCCTGCTCCGTTATCGGGGCCTCTCTGTTTGTTTCTGTCATATCCTGCCTCACATATTTTCAACGCTGATAATTTCCAGATGGATTTCACCAGACGGTACAGAAACGGTCAGTGTGTCTCCTGCGCGATGGCCAACCAAGCTTTTCCCTACCGGTGAATCGTCCGATATTCTTCCCTCGCGTGGATTTGCCTCCTGAGAACCAACGATCTCATACGTGTCCTCGAAGTCCTCATCAAGATCCTTGACTTTCACCTTACTGCCAAGCGTTACTGCGTCCTTCGGGAGGTTGTGATCAACATTGTCCACGATTTCCGCGTGCTCAATTAGATCTTTATATTCCGCTATCTTAGAGTAAAGCTTTCCCTGCTCCGTTTTAGCTTCATCGTATTCGCTGTTCTCGGAAAGGTCACCAAAGCTTCTTGCTTCCTTGATCTGCGCAGCAACTTCTTTTTCACGAACTGTTTCCATAAAGTTGAGTTCTGCTTTCAGCTCCTCCAGGCGCTCCTGGCTCATTTTGTAACGATTGGAATTTGAACTTGACATGTTTCTTCTCTCCCTGTTATTAGCTTGTTTCCATGTTTGATATCAGCTCAGATATCTCAGTGCTTCCATCAGCTGAGTATCATCTGAGATACTTGCAGTACCCTGCTCACCGCCGGTAGTTCCTTCCGTATTACCTGTTGCAGAAGCATCCCGGTTGAATACAATCATATCCGGTACGACACCGCCCGCTGCGGCGATATCAATCCCGTTTGGAGACAGCAGGCTGTGTGTGGAAAGGCGCAGCGCACTGCCGTCCTTCAGCACGATGGTCTCCTGTGTTCTGGTATTGCCCGAAGTCGGTTCACCCATCAGCGCAGACCAATGATAATCCTTAAGAACCTGAGCAAACAGCTCTGCTTCGCGGTATGTTCCTGCATTGATCAGGGTGACCATTGGCAGTTCCAGACTCATACTGTCTGATTCTGTCACCCGTTCCGTTCCGTCCTTGCTGATATCGGAAAAGAGGCGTCCCGCCGGCAGCAGATAGTCCAGAAATGTTGCTGCCTCCGTCGTCAGACCGCCGGAATTATTTCTGACGTCAATGACCAGTGCAACAGCCCCCTGAGACAGAAGATACTCAACTGCGTCTATACATGCCTGCCCGCTTCCGGCTTCAAAATTGTGGATCTGGATATATCCGGCTCCAGTTTTTTCAAGTCGATATGTGACCGCTTCACTGTTGGTGCTGCTGCAGTCTACTTCGAGATTCCCGATGCCGCCGGCAACAGTCAGCTCAAACTTAACATTCATTTTTGAGCGGATCAGTGTTCTAACCTCGTCTGTAGTCAGCGGAGATACATCTTCTCCATCCACTGCGGTGATAATCATTCCAACGACAATTCCTGCTCTGGCTGCCGGGGAATCCGGATAAACCGTCACCACCTGAAAGCCCCCGCTGGAATCTTTCACAAGACTAAGCCCAATATCACTGTAGTCGTTTGAAGAGGACAATTGATAGGTTTTATACTCATCGTCCGACATAAATCTGCTCCACGCGTCTCCCAGCCCGGAAACCATTGCCGTTGCCGCTGAGTAGCCCATGCTTTTTCGATCTACCGGATCAATATACTTTTCATCAATGATATCCTTTATCTCGATGTAGCGCATTGCCTCATCATAATCTTCTTTTCCGCCCACGGCCCGAATAACCTGGTTTCTTGTGATATAGCGGGTACCACCGACTGCGATCAGAAGAAGCAGGAGTACTACTTTCAGGCTGATTCCAAGATTAAAAAAGCGTGATAGGAAAAGCCCCACGCCTCCTAACCATCTTCGAATTATTCTTCCCATATTATTCCCCTTCGTGCAAAGAACAACTTAAACCCCGGCGTCGAGCGAATAGGTCAGTCCCGTATAAAACTGCTCAGGATCGATCCTGCTGCCACTGAGCCACACTTCATAGTGCAGGTGAGCGCCGGTTGAAAGTCCGGTGCTGCCCACTGTGCCAATCTGTTGCCCTTGAGTTACCGACTTTCCGTTTTTCACGGAAATGGTCGCCAGATGGGCATACAACGTGACATAGCCGTTTCCGTGATTAATGATGACACAGTTTCCATACCCGTTTCCGCTGTCGGAGGCCTGCGTCACTTTCCCTCCGTCTGCAGCAAGGACAGATGATCCCGCCACGGCACCAACGTCAATCCCGTTATGGGTACGAACAGTGCCGAGGATCGGGTGAGTCCTCATGCCAAAGCGGCTTGTCAGATAAGCGCATGAAGGAACCGGCCAGATAAATGAACCGGTACAATTGACGGATGCCGCGGCCTGAGCCTGTCTTTCTCTTTCAAGTTCCGCCATCATGTTGCGAAGATCTCGATCTGCTTCTTCCTCTTTTTTCAGAATTTCCTGATAGGTATCCTGGTTCGTCTTTATTTCTTCGGTAAGTGAGAGGATCAGGTCATTTGCCTCGTCAATTTCCTTCTGAAGTTCTTTCTGTTCTTCTTCCAGCGCATTTTGAGCCTGTTCAAGCCCATCTTTGAATTCTTCGTATTCTCGCTGAACTGCCTCGGTGTTTTCTCTTGCTTCCTGATAATTATCAGCAAGCTCCCGGTCACTCTCCATAATTTCACCGATATCATCAATGGTAGTAAGAAACTCTCCAAGTGTTGTCACCTGGAGCAGCATGGCAAAATATGTAGCAGTGCCGCCTTCCTCCATTGCCCGAACACGAATGCGATAGCGCTTCAGCTGTTCTTCCTCCAGCTGAAGCGCACTCGCGACTTCTTTTGCCTTTTCGGCGATCATATCATCATAGAGTGCAATCTCCTCCCCATTCAGACGCATCTGTTCCAGGGTATATGTATTGCGCTCATCCATGGCTGACTTGGTCTCTAAAACATCTGCCTGCTGTTCCGTCAGGGCGTCAATAACCGCCTGCTGAGCTTCACGCTCAGCAGTCAGTTCATCTCTCTGATCTCGAAGTTCTTCAATTTCTTCCTGCGTAACTGCCTCCGCACGGTAGGGCCCTGCAGACAGCAGCATCACACAAGCCGTTAAAAGCGCAAGCAGCCTTCTTGTTCTCTGAGCCTTCATTCAGCAGTTGTAATAAGATATCCCGGAAAAGAAACCTGCGGGATCTGTTCGTTCACCGTTAATAAACACTTCGAAGTGGCAATGTGTGCCTGTAGCTCGTCCGGTTGCGCCAAGATAACCGATAACCTGTCCTTTTGATACTGTACTTCCGCTTCCAACCGCAGCGCCTGACATGTGTGCATAGAGCGTCTGATAACCGTTTCCATGATCAATAATGACGTAGTTGCCATATCCATCCGAATAGGTTGACGTTACAACTGTTCCTCCGTCTGCAGCAACAATGCTGTTTCCGTCATTTCCATAGCCGTCAATATCTATTCCGCTGTGGTAGCGTGTCTCACCGGTAAATGGATCTGTGCGATAACCAAAACGGCTGGTTACGCGGGTACTGCAGGGAACCGGCCAGGTAAAGCTGCCTGTCCCCACTGCGCCGCCCGGGTTCAGGCCCAGACCACCTGTCGCAGTTCCGCCATCTTCTCCCGATCCCGAGCCGCCTGCAGCAGCGGCAGCTGCAGCGGCTGCGGCAGCTGCAGCCTGGCGTTTCTGCTCTTCATATGCGGCAATGGTATCAAGGATTTCCTGAGCGGCGGCTGATTCAGCCTCCTGAGCTTCTTCATATGCTGTAATCGCATCGTCAAGCTCGTCCTCCAGATCCTTGAGCTGCTGCTCTGTCTCCGTGATCTGATCTTCAATCTGTTTCTGCTGCACTCTGAGAGCGGTCTGCTTGTCTTCGCACTCGGTTTTAACAGCTTCGTAATCTGCCTTGATCTCAGCTGTTTCCTCGCGAGCCTCAATGTACTCGTCTTCCAGATCGCGGTCGCTCGTCATAATCTTTTCCATGTCGTCGAGTGCGGTAAGAAATTCATTAAAATTCCCGGAACTCATCAGAACGGCAAGAATATTATATCCGCCGCTTTCTTCCATAGCTCTTACACGCGTCCGGTAACGATCAAGCTGCTCCTGCTCTCTCAGCTGTGCAGCTGTCAGTTCCTCTGTCTTTTCCTTGATGATATCATCATACATGGCGATTTCCTCGTCAACCAGCTTTAACGATTCTTTCGCCGCATCGTTCTTATCTTCAAGCGCAGTTTTCTGATCAAGCGCATTTGCCTGTTCAGTCTGCAGAAGTTCAACCCGCTCCTCGGCATCGGCTACGCGCTCTGATATTTCATCCTTTTTTCTCTGAAGTTCATCAATGTCATCCTGTGTAATGGCAAATGCAGTCGGCAGCACACTGGCCACAAGGGAAAAGGCCATCAAAATTGCCATAATAATGGCAATAATGGAAATTATTCTCTTTCTGTTCATGGCTTCAGACCTTCAGATAATTGCGGATGGCATTTACGCCTCCGAACGCTCCGATCAGGATTCCGATCCCCAGATAGGCAAGGAGAAGCGGAAGCATCACCCTATGGAAAGGAACGAGTGTTAAAAAGCTCCCGGTCAGCGTATCCATCAGGCTGCTGTTAAGCAGCGAATAGATCCCCCACTCTGCAAGGAAGCCCAGAAGGCCTCCCAAAATACCGAGGATCAACCCCTCAATGATAAACGGCGTACGGATAAAGGCATTCGTCGCGCCTACCATCTTCATAATTGCGATTTCTTCTCTGCGGCCGTACGTAGTGAGCTTAATGGTATTGGACATAATAAAGAACGAGACAAAAACAAGAATTGCCGTAAGGATCAAAGATACCACACTGACGATATTCCGGACTCTTACAAAGCGATCCGCATATTCAATGTGTGCATTTACCTTCACAATCCCCGGTACCGATTCCAAGGCCTGTTTCGTGCTCGCCATCTGGGAAATATCCGCCAGATGAATCACAAAGCGGTGGCGAAATACCGTTTCATCGATTCCTTCCATCAGGCGGTCGTCATATTTGCTCATGAAGTTCTGCATAGCTGTCGCGCGGGAAACAAAATCGACTGAGCTGATATTATCCAGCGCAAGCAGTCTGCTCTCCAGCGCAGCTGCCTCAGCCTCATCGCTGATCTCCTCATCAACAAAGGCAACGACTTCGTTCTGCTGCTCCAGATCCTTTATCAATGCGTCAATATTCAGGGAAAGCAGTGAGATGCTGCCCATAATGATCAGGCAAGCAGTAATAATTGTTACTGAAGCAAAGGACATAAAGCCATGCGTTTTTATACTGCGAAAGCCTTCGCGGATCAGATATGTAATCTTACTCAAACTCATAGCTGTAGTACCCGTCCATTCCGTCGCTGATCACATGACCGTCGTCTATCGTAATGACACGCTTTGAGAAGGCGTTGACCAGTTCCTTTTCGTGTGTGACAACGAGAATTGTGGTTCCCATTTCATTGATTTTTTCAAACAGCAGCATCAGCTCGAGACTGCGAACCGGGTCAAGGTTCCCGGTCGGCTCATCTGCCACAATCATTCTGGGGTTATTTACAAGCGCACGTGCAATGGCAACACGCTGCTGCTCACCACCGGACAGCTCGTTCGGAAAACGTTTTTCCCTTCCTTCCAGCCCGACCAGTTCCAGCACATAGGGAACCCTCTTGGAAATATTTCTTCCTGAAGCCCCTACAACACGCATGGCAAACGCAACATTATCATAGACTGTCATGTTTTCGATCAGGCGGTAATCCTGGAAAATCACACCGAGTGTGCGGCGGACTTTTGGGAGTTTGCGACGTTTGATTTTCATCATGTCAAAATCATTGACGATAATCTCTCCCCCTGTAGCCTTCACTTCTCCGGTGATCAGCTTCATCAGCGTCGTTTTGCCGGAGCCGGACGGCCCTACGAGAAAGACAAACTCACCCTCGTTGATTGTCAGGTCGACCCCGTCCAGTGCAACGGTTCCGCTGCTGTCGTAGATCTTTGTGACATCCGTCATCTGAACCATAAGACATCCTCCGAATGGAATAATTCGTCCCGCAGATGAATGCGGGACCCGGGAAATCAGTATTTGGTATTATTCAGGGAGTCCAGATACTGTTTTACCATCATTGCGACCTTGAATACAATCGCATGATCAAACTCACGCAAATCAAGGCCGGTTATCTTCTTAATCTTTTCCAGTCTGTATACTAATGTATTTCTGTGAACATAAAGTTTCCGTGATGTTTCGGATACGTTAAGATTGTTCTCAAAGAAACGATTAATTGTCTCCAGTGTGTCTTCGTCCAGCGTTTCAATCGGGTTCTTCTTGAAAACCTCGTTCAGGAACATCTCACACAGGGTAGTGGGCAGCTGATAAATGATTCTTCCCAAGCCAAGGGTTTCATAATGAATAATTGTCTTGTCGCTCTCGAAAACGCGGCCGACATCGATGGCAACCTGTGCTTCTTTATAACGATCAGCCAACTCTCTGAGGTGCCGTGCCTCCGTACTGATGCCGATTACGCAGCGGATTCCGAGTGCTTCAAACAAAGACTTCTCAATCTGTTGTGCAATAGCGGTGATTTCTTCTTTCGAAGTCTCTCCCTGCAGGGATTTAACCACTACAATATCACTTTCATTGATATTCAGCACAAAATCATGCTGCCTGTCCGGAAACAGTCGACCGATTATTTCCGATGCTGCAACATCAACATTCTCCATTTGCCGGATTAAAAAGACAGTTCGGGGTTCGTCTGTGACAAAATGCAGCTCTTTTGCGCGAACGTAAATATCGCCGGGCAGGATATTATCTGATATAATGTTTTTGATAAAGGCCGCTCGGTTATGCTTCTCCTCATAATTGCAAAGTGCCTCGTCAAAGGCTACCGCGGAAATGGCACATACCGTTTTCGAGACGGAATCCGTGCCCTCAACAAATGCCGAATAGTCCAATTGGCCGTTCTCCGAGCTGAGGAGGACATAGGTCCGGCCAGAAGTAACGAGCTCATGCGCTCCGTTCTCCATCAAAGACAGCCGGAAATCTTCCATTCTGGAGCCGATTGCAGCAAGCTCACTGCAGGCAATAACATATCCCTGGTCATCGACAACGCCAACTGTTCTGTCAATGGAGTCCTTCATCTGGATGATGACATTTTGAAATATTCTGCTCGGCATAGCACTCTCTCCATTCTTTTTGTTCAAAATGCAAAAGGAACATGAAGTTTTATATGATATATAACAACATAATAACGCAAACTATTGTAATTTTCAATAGAAAATGCATCGTTTTTTTGTGAATTTTTTCTGTTGAATTGCCAGAGCAGTCAAAAATGGGCTTTCCGAAAAGATTTTTTTTGACTATTTTCCCATGTTTAAAGTGCTGAACAGGATGCACAAATCACTTTCTTCCACCTCGGCAAAGCATCCTTCCTTCAGTCCGGGATCCAGCTGCAGGTTACCGACAGAGATCCGTCTAAGCTCTGAAACCGGTTTTCCAACAGCCGCCAGCATTCTTCGAACCTGATGATACTTTCCCTCACAAACGGTCACTTTTGCCTGGTTCGGAGCTAGAATTTCAAGTTCCGCCGGAAGGCACTTGGTTCCGTCGGCAAGTATCAGGCCCTCATGAAAACGTTGGATATCGTCATCGCAGAGTTCTCCTTCAACCTGCGCAAGATACACTTTTCTAACCAGTGATTTTGGTGACAGTATCCGGTGTGCAAATTCCCCGTCATCTGTCAGAAGCAGAAGTCCACTGGTATCCTTATCCAGACGGCCAACCGGAAAAATTCCCTGCTTTCGGATCTCCGGCGGAAACAGATCCATAACTGTTTTCTGTTTCCTATCTCTGCTTGCCGTAAGAATTCCCTTTGGTTTATCAAGAATATAATAATGAAAGGCCTGGTATCCGCAGTATTGTCCGTCAAGCATAACTTTCACGCTGAGTTCGTCTATCTTTCGGTCCGGACTGGTGACCGTACATCCGTCAACCTGTACTCTTCCGTCCCGGATAGCCTTGCCCGCCTGGCTTCTGGTCAGGGCAGTGCAATCGGCAAGAAGTTTATCGAGTCTCATCATATCATGTAAAGAAGATGTTTCAACAGCACATCACGCCCATCGCCCCGCTCTGCCGAAAACGCAATCAGCGGAATCTCTTCCGACATTTCAAGCGTATCACGGATACATGTAAGATTCGGTTCAATCTCGCTCTTTTTCAGCTTGTCAAGCTTATTTGCCACAACTAGATAGTTCTGACCCGAAGCTTTAAAATAGTCCGACATTCTGACATCATCCGCAGTCGGTCTGTGTCTGGCGTCGACAATAAGGATACCGCAGTCGAAACTGCCCTTCGTTTGAAAAAAAGACTCCATCAGCGCACCCCAGCGTTCTTTTTCGCTCTGCGATACCTTTGCAAAGCCATAGCCGGGCAGATCCACAAAATATAGCTTCCCGTCAATCAGAAAATAATTAACATGGATTGTTTTCCCCGGTGTAGCACCTACCTTGGCAAACTGTTTTCGGTTGACCAGTCGGTTGATGACGGAGGATTTTCCGACATTGGAACGTCCGGCAAAAGCAATCTTCGGAACCGAGCTGCGGATAAACTGTCCTGAAGATGCCGCTGAGCGGATGAATTCCGCTTTGTTGAGGTTCAGCTCTTTCATAATTTACTGCCTTATTACCGCAGCCGCTGAGGCTCGAATATTCTTTTTTCTGTGGGCCTGTTCGTGCGGCTCTTCTTTGGCAAAAACGAGTTCCAGCACCTGATCGGCATGTTCAACGGGAGCAAAATTGAGCTGTTCCCGCACCAGCGGATCAATTTCATGCAGATCTGCTTCGTTATCCCTGGGTATAATAACGGTCTTTACCCCTGCGCGAAGAGCTGCCATGGTCTTTTCGCGCAGCCCGCCGATCGCCATCACACGCCCCCTCAGGCTGATCTCTCCTGTCATGGCGATGTCGCTTCGAACTGCTCTGCCGCTCAGAGCGGAGATCAGGGCGATGCACATGGTAATGCCGGCAGAGGGACCGTCCTTTGGAACTGCCGCTTCCGGGAAATGAATATGGATATCCTTCGTCTTATAGAATTCTGGATCAATCCCCAGCATTTCCGCTCTGCTGCGGATATATGTAACAGCTGCGCGGGCCGATTCCTTCATCACATCTCCAAGGTTGCCTGTGAGCTCCACCTTTCCCGTCCCGTTGACCACAGCCGCTTCGACGTCCAATACCTCTCCTCCGACAGAGGTGTAGGCAAGGCCTCGTACCAAGCCGACCGTGTCCTGAGTTCGCTTCTCGTCCGGTTTGAATTTGACCGGTCCAAGCAGCCTCTCCAGTTTTTCCGGTCGTACGGCAAGAGATTTGAAATGCCCCTCGGCAATCCCGCTTGCTGCTTTGCGGCACAGCGCCGCCAGCTCACGCTCCAACAGCCTGACGCCGGATTCTCTGGTATATCCGCTGATAATGGACCTGACAGCATCGTCACTGACTTTCAGCTGCGTCGCCTTCAGACCGTGCTTTTTTCTCTGTTTCGGGAGAAGGTGACGCTTTGCAATCTGAAGTTTTTCCTCATCCGTATAACTTGAAAGTTCAATTACTTCCATACGGTCAAGAAGTGCTCTGGGAATTGTTGTCGTGGTGTTTGCGGTCGTGATAAAAAACACCTCGGACAGGTCAAAAGGAATCTCCAGGAAATGATCACGGAAGGTTCTGTTTTGTTCCGGGTCGAGTGCCTCCAGCAGCGCCGCAGACGGGTCTCCCCGATAATCCGAACCAAGTTTGTCTATCTCGTCCAGCACCATCACCGGGTTGCAGCTCTTCGCCTGAATGATACCGTTAATAATGCGTCCGGGCATGGATCCGATATAGGTTTTCCTGTGTCCGCGGATTTCCGCTTCATCATGAACACCTCCAAGGGATACGCGTACCAGCTCTCTTCCCGTTGCCCGGGCAACGCTCATGGCGATACTGGTTTTCCCAGTTCCCGGAGGTCCAACCAGGCAGATCATTCCGCCTTTTACGTCAGTAGCAAGAGAGCGCACCGCAAGGTATTCAAGGATACGTTCCTTCACTTTTTCAAGGCCATAATGATCTTCATCCAGGATCGTGCGGGCCAGACGTACATCGGAAATCTCCTCATTGCGCAGCCCCCACGGCAATTCCAGGCATACATCGAGATAGCTTCGAAGAACCGCTGCCTCCGAAGAACCAAAGGCCTGCTTTTTCAGCCGGCTGAGTTCCTTTTTCAGTTTTTCTCTTACTTCCTCAGTGCATTCCAGTTTGCTTATTCTATCAGCATAATCCGCAAAGTCGTCCATCTGGTCGTCTTCGCCCAACTCAGCCTGAATAGCACGCAGTTCCTCCCGCAGGAAGTACTCCCGCTGATTCTCCATAATCTGTTCCTGCGCCTGGTTGGAAAGCTCCTGTTCAATGCGCAGGACCTGGATCTCGTTTTTCATCAGACGGTTGAGAATCGTAAACCGTTTCGACGGAGAATCACATTCCATAATCTCCTGTTTCTCTTCAGGGCTGATTTGCAAATTCTGTGCGATGAACCATGCAATATAGTCTGTGCTTGGATGAGAAAGCACCTGAAGCAGCTGTGCAGGCGGCATGTCTTTCGAAAGTTCCAGATATTCCTGAAATGATCCCAGACAGCTCCTTACCAATGCCTCTTTGCGTACCTCGCTGATGCGATCCTTCCGATCGGGGCGTGGAGAAACCTGAGCATAGAGCACACCATCCCGGTTCTCGATGCAGGAAGCTTCCGCACGATACAGTGCTTCCACGATCAAACGGCTGAATCCCTGCTGTACCTGACGCAGCATCTGGCGGATACGGCAGACAGTACCAACCGTATAGATCTCATTCGTCTTCGGTTCATCATCCTCAAAGTGCTTCTGCATGCTGAGGAATATCAGATGATCTCCTGATGCCGCCGCATCTGCCGCCCCGATTGACGCGCTTCGCTCAATATCAAAAGAAAGTGTCATCTGAGGGAAGACCAACACCCCTCGCATGGCTATCATTGGCAGTGTCATCACAGTTGTCTGAATTGTATCTTCTGTCATTGGATTTCTCCCTGTTCTGTGCCTTTGCAGGATTTCCCCCGTCCGTAGGCGGGGGAAATCCTGCGCTTTCATGATAAACTTATCTGTAATTTATCCGGCCATATCCTTGGCACGGGTAATCTGAGGTTGTCCGCCCTCTTTCACGCTGTCCGGTGTGATGGTCACCTTCAGAATACCGGTGTCGGACGGAACCGTATACATGATATCCGTCATGACCGCTTCCATAATACTGCGAAGACCGCGTGCACCAATTTTCCGCTCAATAGCACGGTCAGCAATCTCTTCCAGGGCTTCCGGTTCGAACACCAGTTCCACGCCGTCCATCTTCATCAGCTCTTCGTACTGCTTTGTCATCGCATTTTTCGGCTCTGTCAGGATCCTGACCAGATCATCGCGTGTCAGAGAGTCAAGCGTAGCCACAACAGGAAGCCGTCCGATGAGTTCCGGAATAATCCCGAACTTCAGCAGATCATGCTGCTGAACCTGTTCAAACAGCAGTCCGATATCCTTTTCTTTCCCGCTGGCAATGTCTGCTCCGAACCCCATGCTTTTCTTTGAAGTCCGCTTTTCTATGATTTTATCCAGACCGTCAAAGGCACCACCGCAGATAAATAAGATATTGGTAGTGTCTACCTGGATAAAGTCCTGATGCGGATGCTTGCGCCCGCCCTGAGGCGGTACATTTGAAACCGTCCCCTCCAGCAGTTTCAGCAGGGCCTGCTGTACACCTTCTCCGGAGACGTCACGGGTGATGGAGGTGTTTTCACTCTTGCGTGCGATCTTATCAATCTCATCGATATAAATGATTCCACGCTGTGCGCGTTCCACATCGTAGTCGGCAGCCTGAAGGAGCTTGACGATGACGTTCTCGACGTCTTCGCCTACATACCCGGCCTCCGTCAGCGTTGTGGCGTCGGCAATTGCGAACGGCACATCGAGCATCTTTGCCATCGTCTGGGCAAAAAGTGTTTTGCCGCTGCCTGTTGGTCCGATCAGGAGAATGTTGCTTTTCTGCAGTTCAACGCTGTCATCTTTCTTCCTGAGGATACGTTTGTAATGGTTGTAAACCGCCACTGCGAGGACTTTTTTCGCACGCTCCTGGCCAATGACATACTGGTCGAGATTAGCCTTAATCTGCATAGGCTTCGGCAGCTTGTCGAACACCAGCGGCAACCCGCTGTATCCGTCCGAGTTGGTCATCTCGAACCCTTCGCCGATGATGCTCATGCACATCCGGACACAGTCATCGCAGATGTAGCTGCCGTTGCCGGCAATCAGACGGTTTACCAATGACTGCGGCTTGCCGCAGAATGAGCAGCGCAGACTGCGCCGATCCTCATTTTTTGCCATTCTTATTTCTCCTGTCTCTTAGCTCAATATGGGGGAGCACCAATTGTGTTCCCCCATAGAAATACCTTAACGCTTAACAATTACCTGGTCTATGATACCGTATTCCTTTGCTTCATCCGCGGTCATGAAATGATCTCTCTCACAGTCACGTTCAACTTCTTCCACGCTTTTGCCCGTATTGGCTGCGAGGATGGTATTCAGGCGCTGCTTGACCTTGAGGATTTGTTCTGCCTGGATCTGAATATCCGTGCACTGTCCTCTGCTTCCGCCGGACGGCTGATGGATCATAATTTCACTGTTCGGCAGAGCAATACGCTTTCCCTTCGCGCCGGAGGACAGAAGAAACGCACCCATTGACGCAGCCATACCGATGCAGATTGTGCAGACATCGGGTTTGATGTACTGCATCGTGTCATAGATGGCAAGGCCGGCTGTCACGCTGCCGCCAGGGCTGTTGATATAAAACTGGATATCCTTGTCCGGATCCTGTGCTTCCAGATAGAGCAGCTGCGCTACAATCAGGCTTGCGGTAGTATCATTGACTTCCTCGGACAGCAAGATAATTCTGTCGTTCAGCAGCCTTGAGAAAATATCATAGGAACGCTCGCCGCGGCTCGTCTGTTCCACGACATAGGGGATAAAACTCATTCTGCAGTCTCCTCGGCCTGGGCTTCAGCTTCTTCTGTCGGCTTCTGTTCCGGTGCAACAGAAACTGCGTTTTCTACAAGAAGATCCATCGCTTTCTGTTTCTTGAGCTCACCCTTCAGGTATTCCTCACCGAAATAACGCTTGACATCGGCTACTTCCGCGCCAAAGCCTTCGGCGGTTTTCTTGCAGTATTCCTCAAGCTCTTCTTCGCTCGGCTCAATCGCTTCCGCTGCCGCGACTGCTTCAAGCAGAAGCTCCGTCTTCACCTGAGCCTCCGCCGCAGGGCGGATGGACATGGAAACCGTCTCTTCATTCATACCGAAGAGCTTCAGCAGTTCTTCTTTTGTCATATCCCGATCGTTCATGCCGAACTGGGACGCATAGTTGCGAAGGAATTCCTCAACCTTATCTTCAATCATGACCTCAGGGATATCTGCGGTCATAGCCTCGACAGCTTTCTGGACAACAGCATCCTTAAAGGCAGATTCCGTCCTGTCGTCCGCTTTCTTCTGCAGGGTTGCACGCACATCGGTGCGATACTCGTCAAAGGTGTCAAATTCGGAGACGTCCTTTGCGAATTCATCGTCCAGTTCCGGATACTCTGGTGCGCTGACCTCGTTGACTTTTACATGGAAGACGACAGCTTTCCCAGCAAGCTCTTCCGTATAATTCTCCGGGAATGTAATATCGATGTCTTTCTCTTCACCGGCACTCATTCCAACAAGCTGCTCCTCAAAACCGGGAACAAAGGAATTGGAACCCAACTCAAGAGAATGCCCCTCTGCTTCGCCGCCGTCAAACGGTTCACCGTTCAGGAACCCTTTGAAGTCAATGTCGACCGTGTCCCCCATCTCGGCCGCACGCTCAACATTCAGCATACGGGCATTGCGCTTCTGTACAGACTTGATCTCCTCGTCTACCTCGTCATCGCTCACTGTCTCTGTCAACCGGACAGCTTCGATGCCCTTGTACTCACCCAGGGTAACTTCCGGATAGGTTGTAACATCAAATGTAAATTCAACTGTCTTTTCTTCTGTAACATTAACATCGGAGATATGCGGCTGTCCGACGACGCGGAGTTCCGCTTCTTTTACGCCGAATGCGTATGCGCCCGGTGCAAGATCATCCATGGCATCCTGATAGAAGACCTCGTGACCGTACATCCCCTCAATGACCTGACGCGGAGCTTTACCCTTACGGAAGCCCGGAATATAAACATCCTTCTTGTTTCTCAGATAGGCACCGTTTACTGCCTTTTCAAATTCGGCCGCATCGGTAGCTACTGTAAAGACGGCATTGTTGTGTTCTTTTTTCTCAACATTTTTCAAAATCATGGTCTATTCCTCCTAAATCTGCACATGCTGAGGTATCATAACAGATTTCACCAATAAAATCAATGCTAAATTGCGGATTTTTGCACGTTTTCAAGTGAATATTAGGACAGAATAACAAACACGCGGGAGACGTTCCATTGCCGTCTCCCGCGATTTCAGTATGTTTTTCTATTGCCGTAACTCCATATTTATTCTTTCTTCTCGGTCAGAGGAGGATTCTCCCTCTAAATAAACCTGCTTTTGAACTTCGTCTTTGAGAGGCTGTACAAATCCTTTCCTTTTCAGCCACGGAATAAAGATTTTGCCAAATATAAGACCGACCAGAAAAGCAAGTAATACCGAACATATCAATTGCATCGTCATAGGATCATCCGCCTTTTGAGCAGTTTAATATCAGAGCTCCCGTTTCTCCCGGGGTCATTATCAATCACTCCTGATAATCTGCGGAATACCAGAACTGCCTGAAGCATGCGCGTTCGTCGCCGTCTTCAGCTTTTGCCCACATAGTCAGGGAAACGCCCTTCGCATCCGGATACTCAGCCGTATCGTCTTCTGAATATCTCCAGTAGTAATCTCCGGTGTCGTCGAAGCGTTCCAACAGGAGATCTGCAGTTTCTACGGCAGCATCTTTGACTTCATCAGCTTCTTCATCACACCATACCGCTGCCAGTTCGCCGTTCTGGAAGAGAAAGACGGCGTCAATCCCGCCGAGATAAGCATCGCAGATCTCCGCCTGGGTATTGTACCATTCCGTTTCCCTCAGTTCCGTGAGGCGGAGGTCCGTATCCCTTGCAACCTCATCATAGCGCATTCCAAAAAGTGCGGGGTCAACCAAAAACAGGTCTTCCATAATAAAGAGGCTCTCATCCACCTGCTGCAGAGTCACTTCTCCGAATGGATCTCCCATGTCTACCGTCAGGCTGCCGTTTTTCAGCTCGAAGCTGTCCGTGCCGTCAAAAGTGATCGTATTGCCATCCAGAGTGTACGTGCCCTCTTCACTCACCTCTCCGCCGGCACCCTCATAGAAACCGCTTTCAAAAGAAGACATCAGCGAATCCAGCCATCCTTCTCCAAGATACTGATCCAGCTCTTCATCAGTCAAAGGAGCTCCGGCCTGTTTCTCCATCAGTTCCTTCATCATGCTGTACATACTTCCCCGAATCTGGTACATGCCGTAGGACAGATCCACGAACAGATGATAGTCTCCCTCATCGGAGAGTTCCAGATAAATATCAAAGATTACTGTTTTGAAATGTGCTTCAGGATCTGCCCCCATTTCCTTCAAATCTTTGAGAGCGTCCACCAGAAGATCCTTGACATCAACTTCACCTCTGTACATACCGGCCACGTCCGACAGTTCATCCGTAACACTGGTATAGCCCGCCAGGCCAAAAGACATAACAAGGACGAGCAGAACCGCGAGCAGTCTTTTAATCTTTTTCATGATTTCCTCCCGAATTATGAATTGTTCTGTATGTAGATGAAGTTATTTTACCCGAAAATTCTGCGGTATTCAATACCTTTTTCGCTTTTCG
>JAEEGL012520111.1_pt1 | contig 17896 bp, 9 predicted proteins | sample 9134231 | NCBI WGS metagenome assembly JAEEGL01 (sample SAMN16246548, study PRJNA631951) | gut metagenome | biome: gut microbiome; feature: rumen; material: fiber-attached | host: Bos | place: Iran: Karaj | collected 2018-10 | reverse complement strand
CTCCTAAGCCCGCAGGCGTAACACCGCCTCCGGTAGAGTATCATTTCGAGGGCGAAAACGTAACATACAAAGAAATGTCAGACCCGAGCGGCACATATATCTTCGACGGCTGGTACAGCGATGACGTAATAGGCACAGGACCTTTCACAATGCCTGACAAAGACGTTGTTCTTATCGGTTATTGGTATACACCTCCCACTAGCGATTACCACAACAAGCTGGTATACGTAAGTGAAGGTATGGAATACCGCATAGAAGATATAACAGAAGAAACACATCATACACTTGTTAAAGAACCGCTCACAGCTCAGAATTGTGTAGACGGTATGCAGGATCGCATAGAAGACGGTCTCCCGGTAAGAGACGGATTCCTCTTCGGCGGCTGGTATACATCACAGTCTGCCGCAGCAGCAAGAACAGAGTCTGCAGCGTATCCGCAGAGCATAACACTTTCAACATACCGTGATTCAAACGGAAACGTATATCTCTACGCAGGTTGGGTACCGAAGGGCGAAGTAACCGTTGACTCTAACGACCCGAACAAGGACGCATACGGCACAAACAAACTTATCGGCTTTGACCTCGAAGGTATTCAGATCAAGAGTAAAGACATTGATGATAAAGGCGTAGAGTGGCAGACATGGGATCCTCGTCGTTATGACGGCTTGAGATTTATCACCGTATACCGCAACGGTCTTATCACGGAGCTCCAGAATCTTTATCAGACATCTCAAAATCTTAACTGGGGTACATTGTCAGATACTGACGTTATGTATGGCTACACAATGTATGCACAACAAAACTTCAACAGCATTACAGGTCTCCTTACAGATAAGACCGATATGGCAGTAGACGTTGACTGCACACGTAAAACAAATATGAACCACCATTACTTCACCGATTACAGACTTTCAACAGCAGTTGTAATGTATGAGGACGAAGATCAGGCTTACCTTGATGAGCTTATAGAGGCAAGAGCGTATATCGATTATATCGATGCAAACGCCTTTACAAGACGTGGCTACGACACATACGGCACTTCAACAGGTGAGACCATGTTCAAGGGCGGATGCCGCGCCAGCTTTAACCAAGCTAAGGCCTGGCTCCAACGTAAATAATAATAAGGAGGTAACTATGATGAAAACAAAATATTTGACTCCCGAACTTTTCAAAGAAGAATTATATGCACAAGATGTCATCACAGCCTCCGGTGAATCCTCGACCACGTCTTCGGAACTCAAGAGGGCAGAGGTTGACAACGCTTTCCGTGCATTCAGCATACTCAGAGGCAATTAAAGCAAAATGTGTGTACACTGTGCACGTATAATTGAATAATTCTTTTAACTGCTCCCGCAGACCAAATCCATTGGTCTGCGGGAGCAAGGCATTTTGCGCACCTACGGTGCTAAATTAATACTTAAGACCGAAAACTGAATAACGATATAATAAAGCTCCGCAGGTACAAGCATAATGTTCATCTCTACGCCACAGCCAAAAAATGACATAAACAGCTTGCCGAGAACGAAGCAGAGGGATTTCGCCCACTCAGTGGGAAGCGGCAGCCCCCGTGTGATCGCGAAAGGGATTCCAAAGGGAAAACCGTCGACATGTTGTTCCTTTGGCGCGTTTTGTCTACTTTGTCGCGTGACAAAGTAGGCAAAACTAAGGGCTAAGTCAGGCAACAGTTTTACACCTCATCCGTCACGCCTTCGGCGCGCCACCTTCCCATATGAGGAGGCTTATTTAATGAAAGCTGTGTTTGCCGGTAAAACATTACAAAAATATAGGGGTGAAAACCGTACGGTTTTCACCCCTTAAATCTATACGTTATATTTAATTATTTCTTTTTGGCTTCAACAGGGAATACGTTGATAAGCTTTGCGATGTATCTCTGAATTGTTGTAACGTCTTCCATTGTAACCTTGTTGTCGCCGGTAACGTCAGCGCACTTTTCAGCAAGCTTTGTTAACGAATCAAGCTTTGCAAGCACCTTTTGAATCTTAGTAACATCTTCCATGTTAACCTTGGTGTCGCGGTTTACGTCGCCGTATACATATTTCTCGCTATCGGTGTTGTCCTTGTCGGAGTTATCCTTATCGGAATTGTCCTTGTCCGAATTATCTTTGTCAGAGTTGTCTTTATCTGAGTTTTTGTTGTCTGTGTCTGATGTTTTGTTATCGCTGTCACTTGTGTTTGTATCGGTATTATCCTCTTTTACAGAAGCTTTCAGATACCAAAGATATATGTAATCTCCGCCTACATCCTCATTGAGGTCATATTTGCTATCACCTGCGTAAGTTCTGATGGTATTCCACTCATCTGTCTGAACAAAATACTTAACAGATTTTGACCAGAAGTGGCTGTACATCTCAACACCCATATCGGAAACAAGTGATTTTGCGTCTTTAGAGCGTGTACTGTAGAGATAAAGGAATCCGCCGTCTTCGATACCCTCGTTAAAGTTTACATCATATTTTGTGTATGTTAAGCCGTCTTTTTCAAATGTGTCAGGCAGAACATCTTTGCTTGAGTGATGAAGCATAACATCGGCAATAGCTTCATCTTTCTTTTCGGTGAGTGTCCAGCCGAGAACTACTGCTTTGCCTTCTTTTGTGCCTTCGTTGAGGTTGAAGGTGATCATATCATATTCGCCGAGTTTCTTAAGCTCTTCTTCAAGTGCGTTATAAGCGGCTGTGAAAGAATCGCCTGCTCTTACATAAATTTCTTTAACATATTTGGGAGCAACATTTTCTGCTGTGTAGTCGCTGAGTCTTTGCCACATATAAATGAAGTGGCTGAGTGCGCCTGCGCCGTCGTTAACGTCTACCTTGTCATCTGTTCCTGTTTCACAAATTTCGCTCCAGTCGCCAAAGCTCTTTGAGAATGTTGCAATGTGCATAGATGTGTCTTCTGCGCCCAAAAGGTTAAGAACTTTTCCTGTTTCTTCATATGTTGCATACAGGTTGATTGTCTTGCCTTTTGTACCTGTGTTGAAGTTTTCGCCAACGAGCTCATACTTTCTGCCATCGGGATCATAAGTGAATCTGTCATTTTGTGAATCGTTATCCGTAACGTTCATAACAAGACCTTTGATTGCTTCTTTAGGATCCTTTGTGAGTATATAACCGAGATATACTTCTGTGTCTGAAGATGCTCCGCTGTTTAAGTTGTAATCTACCAAACCGTAGTTTTTATCGGAACCGGCTTTGTTTTGTAATGTTTCGATAAGAGAGCTGCGTGCAGCAGCGGGTGCGCCTGTAGACATATATATTTCTTTTATGTATGTTGAGCTGAGCTCAGTTGCTGTTTGGTCCTCAACTGCATTGTAGGTCATGTTAATTGTATATCCGAGGTCTGTGCCTTCATTTACGTTGGCAGCTGTTGTAAGTTCGGGATAAAGCTTAACTGTTTCCCAATCCGCAGCTCCTACTATAACGTCGGAATCTTCAAGAACTTTAAATCCGATATCTGTTATAAGCTTGCCTGTGGTGCGTGAGGTTGTTGTAAATAAAGCAACTACGTTTCCGCCTGCGCCCTTGTTTAAATCGTTAATCTGCTTTGTGTACTCAATGCCGTTAACTTTAAGTATTGTTTTGGAGCCCAAGAAACGTGTGGTTTCAATCATGATACCTGTTACAGCTTCATCTTCGTTTGCTGTATAGGTGCATCCCAAATACAGTAAATCATCGGTATCGCCGTAGTTTACATTAAAATCGATGATTTTATATTCGTCGCCTGTTTTGTCAAGTTCCTCTGTAAGATCTGCTTTTGCTTTTGCTTCGGTACTTCCCGTACCGGCAAAAATTCCTTTAATATACTTTTTTGCGGGTTCTTCGCCTTCGGCAAACGCAATAACTTGTATTGCAGTGAATGCCATTAAAAGAGCAAGAACGATTGCCAATGCTTTTTTCATTTTTACTGCCTCCGTTTTTTATATTTTAAATTTATTATATTACCCCAAAAAGCGCAGAATAACATAATTTAATCAATTATATTATAAAAACGGCAAAAACGCAAGCATTTATCATATTTTTAACCACTTTTTCAACTTTGTACAAAATAATGGAAAACTATTATTTCAAAATTTATATATAAAACAAAAAACAAGGCAAAATATGTATTTTAATACACAAAAAACCGATCTCATCCAAAAACAGATGTGATCGGTCATAATACCTATTATAAATATTCTATTGTTTTGTTTCGGTTATAATTTCGCACAGATTTTCCATAACGGAATCTTCACTTATTATTTCGCCTATACTGTCGGCTTTTATATATCCCGATTTGGGGTTTTTAACGGACAATATGTTTCCTTTTATATCTGCTTCCACTTCGGAGTATTCAAACGAAAGATCGGTGTCAATCATTTCGCAGTTTATAAGCTTTAATTTTTTGCAGTAGCAAAACGGCTGCGTGCCTGATATTTTGCAGTTTATAAGCGTGAGATTTTCGGAAAACCACGCCAAATACTCACCTTTTACAACACTGTTTTTAACAGTTACGTTCTTGCTGTGCCAAAAAGCGTCTTTTGTATCAAGGATGCTGTTTTCGATAATGAGATTCTCTATATATTGAAAAGAGTACTTTCCTTTGAACTTTAAATTGCCTATTTTTATGTTTTTGCTGTCAAGAAAAATATATTCCGATGTGATGTCACAGTTGTCAACTGAAATATTGTTGCATTTCCAGCCGAATTCCGCGGAAGTGATGTCACAATCGCTGACAGTCATATCCGTACATTCTCTGAGCGCCTTTACAGAACTTATTTTTGTGTTTTTTATTTCGCCTTTTGTGCAATACCATATGGGCGCGCGCGTAAGCTCGTCTAAATTACTGTTTAGCAGGCTGAATTTTTCTACGTGCCACAAAGGATATCTTAATGAAAAGCTACAATTATCCACGGTAATATCGCGAGCCTCTTTAAGTACCGACTCTCCGTCCGCGGGTCCTGCAAATACGCAATTTACAACTTGCGAGTCTTTTAAATTATATAAAGCACGTTCTTCATCAAATTGCTTATCTTTTATTATATTCATAAATACACCGCCTTAAAAATCAAGCGTTTACATAAGCATTGTATCACAAAGCAAAAAAATAAGCAAATTTAATAAAATCAATATTATTTAAAACGAGATTATTACTGTATAAAATACTTATTTATAAAAAACATAAAATAATTTTTTTCAAAGTCTTGTCTAAAAAGGGACACCTTGTGTGTTATATATACAGCGGGCAAAAAATGTTAGATTACATAATACCGACTGACAAAGAAAATTTAAGAATAAGATTTTTTCAAAAATTTGTCTAAAAACCTATTGCTCGTGTGTTATATATACAGTGCACAGAAAAAATAACAAAACACAAACTCGTTATTAATTTAATTTGGAGGAAATGAAAATGAAAACAACAAAAAGAATTATTTCAACTATCTTGGCAGTGTGCTTACTTGCCTCACTGTGCTGCACAGCAGCATTCGCAGCCGACTTGCGTTTGAATGACGGCTCAATCAAGTGGCATCACACAGGTTCCGCTGTAAATGACGAAGACCCTGCAAACCCTGACAATCCCGCAGACCCCGCAAACCCTGACAATCCCGCAGACCCCGCTGATAATCCGGTTGATCCTTCTGCCAATCCTGACGATCCTGCAAATCCCAACCCCCCGGAACCCAACCCCGCAGACCCCGCGCTTGAAGGTGTTATTATACTAGGTGGCGTAAATATTTATATGTCAAATCTTCCCCAAGTAGGTATGAAGATCGAAGATGCTTCACAGGGTATATTCTCTTGCGATGGTGCTGTAACAGTTGATTCCATAGCATGGCTTAAAGCAAACCCCGAATATGTATACACAGAAGACTACGAAGATGTTATTCATTATGCGGATATGGAAGACGGAGGTTATGCTGATTATTATGCCGATATGGACGCCGGCGAACAAGCAGACGAGGAAGACAGTGGCTATGCTGTTTCTAAGTATATCCCCGTTACAGAGGATGTATTCGGTAAGGATAAGTACGCAGTTCAAATAGTTCTCAGAGCTGTTAAAGATGTAGCTACATTTGCGGATTATGTAATCGCAACTGTCAACGGAATGCAAGCAGCAGACGTTGAAATGAAGGGCACAGACACATGCATAGTAACATTTGAATTTTGGGAGCTTTCAGACGCTGTTTACCTGAATATCGAAACAGCTGTGCCTATGGTAGGCGGTATTGCTTCTAACATGGCATATATAGCAAACTTAAACAGCGATTATTACATTGACCGCAACGCAGTAGCATGGTATCGCTTCGCTGTTGAAGATGATAAACTTGAAAACGGCGAATTGGTTACCGGTCAAGAGTTTGATTTCAATTACAGATATGCGATAGAGCTTTATATAAGCGACCTTTCCGAGAACGAGACATCAGAGGATGCGAAGCTCCACATTTTACTCAACGGCCGTGATGTAGAGTACACCTACACAAATGAAGATAAGAGCATGATAAGAGTGTTCTATGTATATGATGCATACGATATGGTTAACGTAGACGGAGAGCAGGTAAAGGGCCTTGTGGACACAGCCCCTGTATACAAGATCATGGACAGCGTTACAGTAGGCGATTTGTCAGGCGACAAAAAAGTTGAAATGACAGACGTGGTTGAGCTTCAAAGAATAATTGCAAAGCTTGCTAAACTTACCAACTCCGCCGATAAGTTTGCAGCTGATACAAACGGCGACGGCGTAATAAACATGGAAGACGTTACCACAATGCAGAAATACATCGCAAAGCTCATTGAAAAACTGTAATTACCCATTCCTTTCTTAAGTCGTTAATACAAAAATAAAGCAAAACGGCGAATTACCAGTAACACGGTAGTTTGCCGTTTTGTTGTGCGATGCCCGCGAACAATAGCTGCCCTAAATTGAACAACAGTCTGACGCTAAAAAGCAGAGTAATAAGTTTTGAATACAATGTTTCTCGCTTCTTTTAGCATAGATTTAAATTGGAATCCGTAAAAGTTTGTTTAAAAATCAAAAAAATTTTCAAAATTTTGTCTAAAAACTACCTTCTCAAGTGTTATATATATAGCGCAGGGAAAAAAAGTGCATTGACAATTCCAATGCGCAATAGTATAATTTGACTATGGGGGGAGTGAAAACAAGTGTTTTGACATTATTTTGAAAAAATAAAAATTTTTTTTGAAATCTTGTCTAAAAATTGGTATCTTATTTGTTATATATACAGCGGGCAAAAAATGTTTGGTTACATAATACCGACTGACAAAGAAAATTTAAAAAAAAATAAAATTTTTTTCAAAAATTTGTCTAAAAACCTATTGCTCGTGTGTTATATATACAGTGCACAGAAAAAAGCACAAAACACAAACTCATTATTAATTTAATTTGGAGGAATCAAAAATGAAAACAACAAGAAGAATTATTTCAACTATCTTGGCAGTGTGCTTACTTGCTTCACTGTGCTGCACAGCAGCATTCGCAGCCGACTTGCGTTTGAATGACGGCTCAATCAAGTGGCATCAGACAGGTTACGTTGCAAATGACGAAGACCCCGCAGACCCTAACAATTCCGAAGACCCCGCAGACCCTAACAATTCCGAAGACCCCGCAAACCCTAACAATTCCGAAGACCCCGCAAACCCTAACAATTCCGAAGACCCCGCAAACCCTGACAATCCCGCAGACCCCGCTGATAATCCGGCTGATCCTTCTGCCAATCCGGCTGATCCTTCTGCCAATCCTGAGGATCCCGCAAATCCCTCACCTAACCCTAACAGTTTTTCCATGGTAAGCGACTTAAACGTATACATGCCCAATCTTCCCGAAGTCGGTATGAAGATCGAAGATGCGTCACTGGGTATATACTCTTGCAACGGCACTGTTTCGGTTAAATCCGTAAAATGGTTAAAGGCGAAAGCGGAAGGCGATCCCGTTGCCGATAAGTATACTGCCGTTACAGAAGAAACATTCGGTAAAGAGAAATATGCGATTCAGTTGGAACTTGAATGTCTTAAAGATTATGCCATTTTCTATTACAGTGTAAACGTAACCTTAAACGGTATGAAATGTCAAAATGTTGACTTAAAAGGCAGTGACCTTTGCGTAGCGACATTTGAATTCTGGGAGCTTTCTGACGATGTATATTTGAATGTTGAAACTGTTGAGCCTACGATAGGCGGTATTGCTTCTGACAAGGCGTTTATTGCAAATCTTAACAGCGATTATTATGTTGACCGAAACACCGTAAAATGGTATCGCATAGATTCCGGCTCTAATTCCGGTTCTGTAGAGCTCATTGCAGGCAGAGAATTTGAAGAGGGAAAAATATATGCTATAGAGTTTTTACTTAATAAAGTAGAGTCTCCTGCTGATCCTGCTAATCCTGCTCGTCGCGCTAATTCCGAAAATCCCGAAGAACCTGTAGATCCTGTAGATCCTGCAGTTCCTGTGAATCCTGCAGAGCCCACAACAGAAGGTAAGCTTCACATTTTGCTTAACGGAATTGATGTTGATTACACATTCACAGACGATGGTATGATGAAGGTATACTATGCATTCTCCAAGCTTGAAAAGGTTGAAGAGGACGAGCAACCAAAGAGTGCATACCAAATAGCTCCTGCATACAAGATCATGGACAGCGTTACAGTAGGCGATTTGTCAGGCGATAAGAAAGTTGAAATGACAGACGTAGTTGAGCTTCAAAGAATAATTGCTAAGCTTGCTAAAATTACCAACGTCGCCGATAAGTTTGCAGCTGATACAAACGGAGACGGTAGAATAACCATGGAAGACGTAACAACAATGCAAAAATACATTGCAAAGCTTATTGAAAAGCTGTAAGAACTTTTCCTTTCGTTAAGATATAATATATAAAACCGCGGCGGCAGGCTCCCGACAAAAAGGGCGCCTGCCGCTGTGGTGTTTGTGCGTATAAAACACAAGCCGCCCCGTATAGGAGCGGCTCTGATTTTATATTATTAAATTCCTAGTTTTTATTTGTTAGCCATTTTTACGAAATGCTCGTATTTGCTTTCGGCTGTCTTTTCCGCCTTTGTGAACAGCTCTTCTACCTTTTCGGGGAAGCTGCGTGTAAGTGAGCTGTAGCGGCTCTCGCCCATGATGAAGTCACGGTAGCTTGCGCTCGGTGCCTTGCTGTCGAGTGTGAAGGGGTTCTTGCCTTCTGCCTTAAGAGCAGGATTGTATCTGAAGCAATGCCAGTAGCCTGCGTCTACGGCTTTCTTCATTTCCTTTTGGCAGTTTGCCATACCGCCCTTGATGCTGTGCATCTCGCAAGGTGCGTAACCGATTATGAGTGACGGACCGTGATAAGCCTCAGCCTCTTTGATAGCCTTTAAGGTCTGGTTTTGATCAGCACCCATTGCTATCTGCGCTACGTAGATGTAGCCGTAGCTCATGGCTATGTCTGCGAGGCTCTTTTTGGCTATTGCTTTACCTGCCGACGCAAACTGTGCAACCTGACCTATCTGAGAAGCCTTGGAAGCCTGTCCGCCTGTGTTGGAGTAAACCTCGGTATCAAATACCATTACGTTTACGTCCTCACCCGATGCCAATACATGGTCGAGTCCGCCGAAGCCGATGTCATATGCCCAGCCGTCGCCGCCGAATATCCATACGGACTTCTTGGAGAGATATTCCTTATTGTTGAGAATATCCTTGCTGTTTTCGCAATCGCAATCGAGAGCTTCAAGCTCTGCAACAAGCTTTTTGGTAGCTTCCGCGTTTGCTTTGCCGTCCTCAAGTGTATCTAAGTATTCATTGCAAGCAGCCTTTACGGATTCGGGAGCCTTTTCAGCCGCGGCAATTCCCTTAACCTTTTCGATAAGGCGGTTTCTTATAGCCTTTTGTCCGAAATACATACCGAGACCGTGCTCTGCGTTATCTTCAAACAAGCTGTTTGCCCATGCGGGACCGTGACCGTCTTTGTCAACCGTGTAAGGTGATGTTGCGGCAGGACCGCCCCAAATTGATGAACAGCCTGTTGCGTTTGAAATATACATTCTGTCGCCGAAGAGCTGTGTGATAAGTCTTGCGTATGATGTTTCCGCACAGCCTGCGCAGGAGCCTGAGAACTCAAGCAAAGGCTTTTTGAACTGGCTGTTGATAACGGTCGGGTTATCTGTCAATTCTTTCTTCTCGGATACCTTAGCTACGCAATAATCAAATACAGCCTGCTGATCCTCTTGTGTCTCTCTCGGAACCATCTTGAGTGATTCTGTGGGACAAACGCCTATGCAGACGCCGCATCCCATACAATCCATGGGGGAGATGGCAAGTGTGTATTTATAATCTGTTTTAACGATGGGCTTCTCCGCAACCTTCATGTTTGAGGGAGCTGCCTTTAATTCTTCTTCGTTGAGAGCGAAAGGACGGATTGTTGCGTGAGGACATACGAATGAGCACTTGTTACACTTAGCGCAGGTCTTTTCGTTCCACTCGGGTACCATAACGGCAACGCCGCGCTTTTCGTAAGCAGATGCGCCGTGCTCAAATGTACCGTCTACGTGATCCATAAACGCGGAAACGGGCAGGCTGTCGCCGTCCATCTTGCCAACGGGTGTAAGAATGTTGTCTACCATCTTAACGAGCTTTTCGGGACCTACATTCTTAACTGCCTTTACATCATCCTCCGCGTTTGCCCAATCTGCGGGAACATCTATTTTAACGAATGCTGAAACACCGGCGTCTATAGCCTTGTGGTTCATGTCAACAACGTCCTGACCCTTCTTGAGGTAAGACTTAGTTGCGGCATCTTTCATATACTGTACTGCTTCTTCTATAGGCATAACCTTTGCAAGTGCAAAGAAAGCAGCCTGAAGAATAGTGTTTGTACGCTTGCCCATACCGATCTGTGCGGCAAGGTCGATAGCGTTAACAGTGTAAAGCTGTATGTTGTTCTTTGCGATATATCTCTTTGTTTCTGCATTCAAATGCTTAGAGAGCTCGTCTTTATCCCATTGACAGTTGATAAGGAATACGCCGCCGGGCTTAACATCATTAACCATCTTGTAGCCCTTAAGAACATAAGACGGGTTGTGGCAGGCTACGAAGTCGGCTTTATTTATATAATAGGGGCTCTTTATCTGCTTGTCGCCGAAGCGAAGGTGAGATATTGTTATACCGCCTGTCTTTTTGGAGTCATATTGGAAATATGCCTGAACATATTTATTTGTGTGGTCGCCGATGATCTTTATGGAGTTCTTGTTCGCGCCGACTGTGCCGTCGCCGCCGAGTCCCCAGAATTTACACTCTATAGTTCCCTGTGCCGCAGTGTTGGGTGCAGGCTTTTCTTCAAGTGAAAGATGTGTAACATCATCGTTTATGCCGAGTGTAAAGTGAAGCTTTGCATCGGCTTTCTTAAGCTCGTCATATACCGCGAATATGCTTGAAGGCGGTGTATCTTTAGAACCTAAGCCGTATCTGCCGCCGATAACCTTAATGCCGTTTCTGCCCATCTCGTTAAGAGCTGTAACAACATCGAGATACAAAGGCTCACCGAGAGCGCCGGGCTCTTTTGTCCTGTCAAGAACAGCGATGGTTTTTGCGGTTGCGGGGATAGCCTCTGCAAGTCTCTTTGCGGAGAAAGGACGGTAAAGTCTTACCTTAACAAGACCAACCTTTTCTCCCTGAGCCATGAGATAATCTATAACCTCTTCGGCTACGTCGCAAATAGAGCCCATAGCAACTATAACTCTTTCTGCGTCGGGTGCGCCGTAGTAGTTGAACAATTTATAATCGGTGCCAAGCTTTTCGTTAACTTTGCCCATATATTCTTCTACTATTTCGGGAACCTTGTCGTAATATTCGTTGCAGGCTTCTCTGTGCTGGAAGAATATATCGCCGTTTTCGTGAGAACCGCGCATTACGGGACGCTCAGGGTTTAATGCTCTCTTTCTGAAAGCGTCTACCGCGTCCATATCGCACATCTCTTTGAGATCTTCATAATCCCAAACTTCTATTTTTTGAATTTCGTGTGATGTACGGAAGCCGTCAAAGAAGTTGATAAACGGAACTCTGCCCTTGATAGCCGACAAATGAGCTACTGCGGACAAGTCCATAACCTCTTGCGGATTTGTTTCGGCGAGCATTGCGAAGCCTGTCTGACGGCAAGCGTAAACGTCTGAGTGGTCACCGAAAATATTAAGAGCGTGAGAAGCCACGCATCTTGCGGATACATGGAAAACAGCCGGTAACAATTCGCCGGCGATCTTATACATATTGGGTATCATCAAAAGCAAGCCTTGAGAGGCGGTGTAAGTAGCGGTCAATGCGCCTGCTGCAAGCGAGCCGTGAACCGTACCTGCGGCTCCTGCTTCAGATTCCATCTCGATAACATCAACTGTTGTACCGAAGATGTTTTTAAGTCCCTTAGCCGACCATTGGTCTACATAGTCTGCCATTGGGCTGGACGGTGTAATGGGGTAGATGCCTGCTACCTCGGTAAACGCATACGCAACATGTGCGGCGGCGTTGTTACCGTCCATTGTTTTCATTTTTCTGGACATGGTGTATTCCTCCTTATTTTTTATGCGTCGCTCAAGTAAAAAGCGGCGACAGCACGATTTATAATTACATATACAAACAGTATCGTACTCAGTAAATTCTATCACTTTTTAAACGCTGTGTAAATAGTAATTTGTTAATTTTTCGTCAATTTTTGTAAAGAATTAAATTTAGAAAAAATTAGCAAAAAAACATAATTTTTACAAAACAGCAAACTAAAAATATTGTGAAATCACTTGAATTTATGCATCGTAATTGATATTATATAAAAGAAGATTTATATAATGTTAAGTTGTAAGCCTTACAAAAAGGGGACAGATATTATGAAAAATAACAGAATTAATAGAAATATATTGTGTTTGGTTTTGTCGGCTTTTATGATTTTATCGGTGTTTGGAACTGCACCCGCAGTATCGGCAAAATCTAAAGCGGTAATACACAGCTTTGCGCAGTCGGCTCCGTCCGAAAGCGGATATACGGACATAAAATTTGCCGTGCCGAGCGTTGGTTCGGGACTGGATGACACATCTTTGCCGAGTTATTACGACTCCAGAGCGTATGACCTTGTTTCAACCGTCAAAAACCAAAAAGAGACAGGTATGTGCTGGGCATTTGCGGCGGCAAGCACAGCCGAAACAAGTCTTGCCAAATTAAACGGTTATCCTATCAACAGCGTAGATTTGTCAGAGCTGCATTTGGCTTATTATACATATAACGACGCATACGATGCGCTGGGGCTTTTAAAAGGCGATAGCACAATGCCTTTTACAAGCTATCTTACATCGGGCGGAATGCACTACACAACTGTTTTGTCGCTTGCACGCTGGACAGGGCTTATTGACGAGAATAAAAATGAAAAATTTGCCTTTTCAAACGCAGATTCAAACTTCAGGGTAACAGACAACCGAAATGCTTACGGCAACAACGAGGCAATAATAAAAGACGCTTACTATATTTCTACAAAAGACGCCTCCGAGATAAAGAAACTTATAATGACTTACGGCTCGGCAGTGGTGGGCTTTTATTATGACGATGCTTATCTTAACAAGGATACGGCGGGATATTGTTATATTGCAACAGGCTCGGGCGGTATAAAATCTGCAAACCACGAGGCGTGCATAGTGGGTTGGAACGATAATTACTCTAAAACCTCGTTTTTGGGAACAAAACCCCAAAATAACGGAGCATGGCTTTTGAAAAACAGTTGGGGAGAAAGCTTCGGCGACGCGGGATATATTTGGGTATCTTATGAAGATACGGCTCTTCTAAACGACGACGCCTGCTTTATGACATTTACTTCCGCAAAGCAGTATGACTATAACTATCAATACGACGGCTCGGGCAACCCGACTTCAAATTATTCCGACGGCACCGACCCCGTGAAAGGCGGATTTATGGGCGGCGGATATATGAGTAATATTTACACCGCTCAGCACAGCGATTATTTAAACGCAGTTTCTTTTGTGACATATGACCCCAATGTAAATTATTCGATAGAGATCTATACAGATATCAAAGATAAAGCCGATCCGCGTTCTGGCAAAAAAGCTTTGCTGTCTCCTATAACTGGAGCTAAAAAATACGCAGGCTATTACACAGTTCCGCTGCCCGAAAGCATAAGCCTTACAAAAGGTCAAAAATTTTCGGTAATTGTAAGGCTGTTTAAAGACAGGATCACAGAGCGCGTTATTTTGCCCTGTGACAAAACCGAGAGCAAAGATTGGATAAGATACACAAACGAAGCGATATCGAACCAAAGTTTTTTCAGCACCAACGGTAACACATGGTCAAATGTATCTAAAGAAGCTGAAGCTAATTTCAGAATAAAAGCTTTTACTTCTCGCTTTATGATAGGCGAAAGCTATGACGTAAAGGTATCAGTGAGAGGAATATCGCTTGACAAAAACTTTATAACACTCAAAGAGGGCAACACCACGGCTTTGCACGCAGCTTATACCCCCGCATTTGCAACGAACCGCGAAACTTATTGGTATTCGTCCGACGAAAAAATCGCAACTGTTTCGTCCGGCGGCAGAGTGACCGCGATAAGAGAAGGAATAGCAACGGTATATGCCGTTGCGAAAGACGGCGGATTCACTGCCACCTGTACTGTAAACGTAAAGCCCTACGACAACAATAACGACCCTATACCCACAAGTATGACAAGCGGAGACGTATTGAGCATAGATGAGGCTGTGACCTTGCAGGACGGTGAGGCCGTTACCGTTGTAGGTCAGGTTGTACATTCATTTGCATCTGCAAGCGGCGGAGAAAAATGCTATGTTATTATTGAAGACATTATTGATAACAAAGTATGCGGATTACTTCTGTATGACGAGCAGTTCAGCTATGACTATAAAGATGGGGATATTGTAAAAGTAACCGGAAAGATAACTACATATAAAGGCTCAAAGGAAATATACGAAATAACAAATGTTACAAAGCTCGGCGACGCAGAGCCGATACCTGCCCAAGAGGTGACAATATCACGTCTCAGGGCAAAGGCAGACGAATTTTTGAATGAGTTTGTGGTTTTGTCTAATGTTACTCTTACAGACTACGCCGCAGACGGCTACACGCTTGTTACCGACAGCACAGGTACTATCAATATATATAACGCTGAACATTTCCCCGACGGTATAAGCGAGGGCGACAAGATAGACCTGTTCTGTGTATTTTCGATATACGGCAACACATATCAGTTGAGGACGGGCGATTCTTCCTGCTATGTAAAATATAAAGACGACGCATTTATTAAAGACAGCGACACCGATACCGTGAAAATCTGTTATTACGGCGATGTAAATTTAGACGGTTATGTAAAAATGGACGACGTAACAGAGCTTCAAAAATACATAGCTTTGCTTGAGGACCTGGACGAAACAGCTCTTGCCGCCGCTGATGTAAACCTTGACTATGAAGTGGATATGGTAGATGTAACGGATATGCAAAAGTATATTGCAAAGCTTATGGACTCATTTACCGCGGGCGAGTATTTTGAGATAGAATCCGACTCTGAAAGTGCAGAAGAGCTTAAAGCGGCGCTCGGTGCGCTGATAGCCGAAATAGAAAAGTTTAAGGACAGCTATTATAATAACGACGACGGTTATTACACCGAGGAGTCGTTTGAAGCGTTCACGCTTGCATATTCTACGGCAATTTCCGTATATAATGATCCCGAGGCTCTTATAGATGAGCTTGAGTACGCCTATAATAATTTGGATGAAGCTATTTTGGGACTTACCATCAACGGTCAGGAATAAAAGTGTATGGTCATAAAGCTCTGTGCAAACAGAGCTTTCATAAATAAAATTATTGTTGCTTAAGAATTGGTTTTGCATAGGGTGTTGTTTTTGCATATTAGAGCCGAATTAACCATAAATATTATTAATTTTCCGTGATATAAAAAGTGACTTTTGGTTAGTATCACATATTTTATAAAAATGGAAAAAATTGCTTTACACGTGCTTTGCAGTGGTGTATTATAATACTCGTTATTTTGTGGGTATCTTAGGAGAGATAAAATTGAAAAAATTTGAAGATAAAAACATGAAAAATTCGGAGGCGGAGGAAATAGAGAATAATCCGGAAAAATCCTCCCAAAAGAAGATAATTATCTCTGTTTCCGTTGCAGTGGCATTGCTTGCCGTTCTTATTATTGTAATAGGGATAATAGTAGGCTGTTCCGATGATAACAACGGTTCACAGAGCGACACGTCTTCGGTTTCCGAAAGCAGTGAGGATTTTTACAGTGAGCTTTCCAAGATCAATTTGTCCGATGTTGACATTACAAATAAAACAAATAAATTTGTAAAGGGCATAACAATAAACGGTCATAACCTTGCCGGCAGCACATATAACGAGGCGTATACCTATGTAGAGACAAATTATCACGACTTAATAGAAAAAATGTCGTTTGTTATAGACTGCGACGGCAAAAAGAATACGCTTACAGAAAAAGATTTTGTTTTTAACGCAGACGTTTTAAAGGCGGTAAACGAGGCTTATGCCATAAGCAGTTTTGCCCGTTCAAAGCATTTGGAAAAGCTTCCTTCAGACACAGATATAAAGCTTGATTATGAAATTGAAGAAGAGTCTGTGTCAATGGCAGTAGCGAAGATCGCCGAGCTTGTAGACGACAAAGCAGTCGGCGTTCAGCTTGTGTCTTTTGACCCTTCGGCATCTTCCGGAAATCAGTTCGTTTTCAAAGACGGCGGCGCGGGAAAAGCCCTCGACCGTGAAGATGTTACAAATCAGCTTAAAAAGCTTATAGATGAAGGCAAAAAGGAAGGCACGATAACCTGCACCAAAAAAGCACCCGAGGGCGGACTTATAGCTAACGAACTCAATAAAAAAATGCGCCTTATATCTACTTACAGCACATATTCAACAAATACTTCAAACGCAAATCATAATATGTCTTTGGCGCTTTCTTCGGTGGACGGAACACTGCTTATGCCGGGTGAGACATTCTCTTTTAACGCCTGCACAGGCGACAGCAACCTTACCTCTATGGGCTATCTTACAGCCGGAGTTATTATTAACGGAAAAAGCGCTACGGGCGTAGGCGGAGGAATATGCCAGGCGTCTACAACAATTTATAACGCCGCGTTGCGCGCAGGTCTTACGGTAGTGGAAAGATATCCTCACGCGTGGCCTTCAACATACGTTCAGCAGGGTTTAGACGCCACAATAGATTATCCGAACCTTGATTTAAAGCTTAAGAACAGCGACAGTTATCCCGTTTATTTAAACTGTTACATGAGCGGCACAACGCTTACCTGCAATGTGTACGGTGTGCCTTCGAGCGAATGGGACGAGATAACCTGCGATTCCTGGATATCGGGCTACGGCTCGGGCGGAGATTTCTTTGTTTCTGCGTCAAGAACATTTTGGCTTAACGGCAAGGCTGTAAGAACAGAGTCACTTAAATCTTCAAATTATAATTACGGCACATCTTCAAGAAACGATGACGATGATAATTCCTCAAAGAAATCAAGTTCAAAATCTTCGAGCAAATCTTCAAGTAAAACTTCTTCGGCTGAATCTTCATCTTCGATGATTTCAAGTGAAGTAATGTCTTATATTTCATCGCTGGTGTCTTCAAACCCGATACAAAATCTTGAAAGCAATTCAAGTATAATAAGCTTTGGTGAGTCCTCGGTATATTCATCGGATTATTCTTATGTATACTCTTCCGATTACGAAAGCACAACCGAGTCATCGAACGATTCTCCTTATACAGACACTGCCGCCTCGGACGATACGAGTGCGCAGTCTCCGTGATTTAAGAAAATATAAAAAATCAGCCCGGACCTTTGGCAATCAAGCTTTAGGTCCGGGCTTTTTTGTATGCACATTAGTATAT
>JAEEGL011924598.1_pt1 | contig 17896 bp, 18 predicted proteins | sample 9134231 | NCBI WGS metagenome assembly JAEEGL01 (sample SAMN16246548, study PRJNA631951) | gut metagenome | biome: gut microbiome; feature: rumen; material: fiber-attached | host: Bos | place: Iran: Karaj | collected 2018-10 | reverse complement strand
GGGATACTATCCCTTTGGAATCCCGTTTTGTGCGAATTCCACGCTGATGCGTTATTTCTGTCATAATGGGATTCTTAAGGGGCAGTGCCCCTTAAGCAGGGGTTTGGGGACAGAGTCCCCAATATAATCCGTCGGAGACACCTTTTTCTACAGCCTGACCGCCCCCGTTCCTGAAAACGGGGGCGGCTTTTTTGGCTTTGTATTCGGTCATTCTTCCGTCGGTGCGTCGTCGCTGCCGGGAGCCGGTGTGTCAACCGGGTTGTCGATCGGCGTGTCGGCAGGGTTGTCGATCACTGTGTCGACCGCGTTGTCGATCACCGCATCGGCAGCTGCGTCAATCGGTTTGTCGGCAATGCTGTCAATCACCGCATCGGTAACCGCATCGACCGCTGTCTCCGCAGCCGGCGCTTCCGGAACGGGCGGGACGGGCGGCACCTGCGCTGCCGGGGTGACCGGTGCAGGCGGCGCGGTCGGAGCAGCAGGGGCGGGGGTCAGGCTGCCGGGCGTCGGGATCATCGCCTTGACCGAATCGGGAATCGGGAAGGCGGCGGGGTCCTCCAGATAGCACAGCACTGCCGCCGCGAGCAGCGCCAGCATACAGAGCAGCAATCCGAACCGCGTGTCCACGTCGATATAGTTCTTGATATCCGACTGGTTGAGCCCGTAATACGGTCGGAAGAACATGCGGAAGATCAGCAGGAGCAGGAAGCCCGCGCAGCTCAGCGCCGCCGTGATGATGCCGGGCTGCTTTGCGAAGAGCAGTCCGAGACCGGCTGCCGCGCATAAAAACGCCAGCACGACGAACACATTGACCTTTGCCTCGTGATCCTGACTCTTGGCGAGCAGCGCGTCGTCCTTGCTGCCGAACGTGGTCATCAGCTCCATGCCTGTGTAGGTCTCGGTGATCTCGGTCGTTTTGGATGTGCCGGAGTTGCACGAGACCGTGACAAACGGCAGGAAGAACGCCAGCAGCGCGATCACCAGCACGATCTTGATGACCGTTCTGATCGGGATGCCCGCGATCGCTGCCGCAGCGGGGGCAGCGGGCGTGCCGGGCGCGGGCTGCGGGGCTGCCGCGCGGACAGGGACGCTGCCGTCGAGCTTGGTGCCGCACAGGCTGCAGAATGTGCTGCCGTCCGGGATCTGTTTGCCGCAGTTTTTACAGAACATGGGGAGCCTCCTTTATGATGTGTGATAATCCTCCGCGAGGATGGAATACAGTGCCAGATCGCTGAAAACGCCGTCGCCGCGGCGCCCTGCCTGCCGCAGAATGCCCTCAAGGGTCATACCGCAGCGCCGCATGACTGCGCCCGAATGCGGATTCTCAACATCGTGCAGCGCTTCGACGCGGTTGACGCCGACGCGCAGGATCCAGAAGCGCAGCACCGCAGTGAGCGCCTCGCTCGTCAGGCGATGATGCCACCATTGCCGCCCGATGCAGTAGCCCGCCTCGACCTGCTCGGTCTCGCTGTGCACCCGCACCGCACCGATCGAGCCGATCGGCTGCCCGAGTGCCTTTAAGACGATCGCCCACTGATAGAACGCCGGGTCGCTGTAGCGCGCGGTCCAGTCAGCGAGCACGGCTTCGGAATCCTGCACGCTCTTGTGGGGCTGCCATGTGAGAAATCGCGTCACCTCAGGGTCATGTGCCCAGTTTGCGAACATCATCAGCGCGTCGTCCTCCGTGAAGCGCCGCAGGAGCAGCCGCGGCGTTTCCAGTGCAACCGTTCCGAGATGTACCATATTCTCAGCCTGTCAGCCTTGCGATCCGCGCGGCACAGTCGGCAAGGACCGCTTCGGCGTTCAATGTCGGATAGCTGCCGTGATCGTAGAGGATCTCGCCGGCGCAGACCGTCATTTCGACGTTCATGCGGTCGCCCGAAAGCACAAGGCTCTCGGGGATATGGTGCCCGGGCAGGAGATTTGCAGCGTCTGTGTCGATCAGGATGAAATCCGCCTGCTTGCCCGCCGCGAGCATGTCGCAGTCGGTGAGCCCCATTGCGCGCGCGCTGCCGACGGTCGCGGCAGTGAGCATATCCGCAGCTGGGATCGCCGCGGCGTCGTTTGTGCGGAGCTTTTGCAGCACGGTCGCGAGATACATCTCGCGGAACATGTCAAGTGCGTTGTTGGAGGCAGCGCCGTCGGTGCCGACCGCGAGCGGCACGCCCTGTGCGATGCATTCTCTGAGCGGCGCGATGCCGCTTGCGAGCTTGGCATTCGAGCAGGGGCAGGTGACGAACCACAGTCCCTTATCCGCGAAGAGCTGCCGGTCCTTTTCGTCGAACCAGACCGCATGGAAGCCGCCGCCGCCGTATTCCCATATCCCGACCGAATCCAAATACTGCGCGGGTGAGGCGCCGTGCCGGGCGATGCACTCGTCGTGCTCGAGCTTTGTTTCGCTGATATGCGTATAGACCGGCTCGTGCTCTGCCTGTGCGAGGCGCGCGACCTCGCGGTGCAGGCTCTCGTCGCTGGTGTATTCCGCGTGGAACCCGAGCCGGTAGGAGATGCGCGGATGCATGCTGCGGCAGGTCTGGAACTGGTCGTTCAGGCGTTCGACATCCTTTGCGGTGCCGCCGATGCTGCCGCAGAAAACGAGCCGCATGCCCGCTTCGATGAACGCCTGCGCAGATGCCTCGGGGAAGAAATACATATCGAACACGGCAGTCGTGCCGCCCGCGAGGTATTCGAGCATCGCAAGGCGGTCAAAGGCGTAAACGTCGTCGGGGGTCAGCCGGTCCTCGTAGGGGAAGACCTTCTCGAAGAGCCATGTCTGCAGCGGCACGTCCTCCGCAAAGGAGCGCAGAAAGGTCATTGCGGAATGCGTGTGCGCGTTCTTGAAGCTCGGCATCAGCAGATGCCCCCTGCAGTCGGTCTCGCGCGTGAATGCGGGCAGCTCTGCGGGCGTCTCGCCGACATAGACGATGCTGTCGCCCTCGGTCCAGAGCTCGCCGCGGATGATCTCCGTGCCGTTCTGCATGGGCATGATCTGCGCGTTATGGTAGCGTATCATTTGGATTCTCCTTTATCCTGCTGTGTACCCGCGGTCACGTCGGCAGCGCCGTCCACCTGCAGACCGAGTGTCAGATGCACATTCAGACGGCGGTCCTGCTCGGCGTTCGGTCCGGCAGCCTTCACCTCAGGTGATGCCTGCGCAGGTGCGGGCACTTCTGCGGATTTCTCCGGCTGTTTTGATTGTCCGTCGGGCGCAGCCTTCGCTTTGTCCTCGACCTCGGATTCCTTTTTCTTCTTATCCGCTTCGCGCTTCGGTTTCGGCTCGATGCAGTGATCGCCTTTCTTACAGCCGTCGACATACGCTTTCAGTTTATCTGCGAGCTCCTCTGCGGATTCCTCTGTTCCCGTGCAGAGCTTTACGGAAAACAGTCTGCCGAATTGACTGAGCTGCTCCTGCTGGATACAGTCACCCAGCAGCTTCATCGTTTCTTCGATGCGTTCCAGCAGCCCCTCGACCGTATCGAGCTGGCGGACAAAATAATCCCCCTCCTCGCCGATGCGGTGATACTGGATATGATTCAGCTGCACCGTCAGAGCTTCAAAGAGCTCACGCAGCAGCCCGCAGTAGTCAATGTCTTTCGTCAGCCTGCTGTCGCCATGCGCGGGATATCCGTTGAGTTCAAGCGCATGGCAGAGATCAGTGAAGCGGATCCATCCCTTCAGATAGCGATCGCCGTATTCCTTTTTCACGGCAGCGAGCGGGAAATGCCGCATCCAGACGCCCTTGGGGAGCTTTTTGATCTTTTTCTTTGCGGGGACGAGCTTTTTGAGCTTGTTCTTTCCGCGCTCACGCTGGAGCATGCCGCCGCTGTCGGAGCAGATCAGCGCCCATTTCCGCAGCCGCCAGCGAATGACCGGCGGGTCTGATGTTTTTTTCAGCAGTCCGAGTGTCTTGATTTCGGCAGACAGCGTCTGACAGAGTGTTTTCACTTCCATGTTGTCACCTCACTGCATCTGTGCGGGCGTCCCCGGGTCATTCTGATCGCCGGACTGATCGCCGGGATCGGGGAGCTGAACGGGGAGCGGCTGTGCCGTCTCCTCGGGGATCGGGATATCCTCCCGCGCCTGTGCGACCGCAAGGGTCATGCTCTGCACGGCATTGGCGATGACCTCGCGCTCGGACTCGGTGTCCGCGGCGGCAGACTGCATCAGCGCGAGCATATAGTCGCCGTAATGCCGGGTGAGCCCCTCGGCGTGCTCGAGCAGCGTCAGGATATGCGAAAAGGTCGTGTCGGTGTAGGTCCTGTCGCCGATGCGGTCATACTGGAACATGTTGACCTCGCTCAGATACTGTGCCATTGCCGAGAGAAAGCTCTCCTCGATCTGGTCGAGCAGGGGATCGCGGCGCAGCTCCCGGTCGAGCTGACGGCGGCTCTGGCGGCGCTCCTCGAAAATCTTGACGAGCTTTTCCGCGCGGTCGGTGATCTTTTTGAACTCCGATTCGCGGTCGCCGAGCCGGAAGACATTGCCCGTGTCAGACTGATAGCACCAGATGCGCTTTTTCGACTGTGTCCGGCGAACGAGGTGCTTTTCCTGCCACTCGGCGATGTCGAGCAGCGCACGGCTGTCCTTGCCCATCGTCTTTCGCTTGACCCACGGGATAAACTTATTGAAAAATGTGATCAGGAGTGCGAGAAGCACCCAAAAATACCACCCCATAGCAGGGCAGCACCTCCCCCTTCAGCGGGCTGACGCCCTAAAATAAGAAAGAATAAAGAAGAAATTATAGCGGGTCGCCGTAACGGAATGTGATGGGATTGCCCATTTGTCAGCCCATTTCCGCGATTGCCCCTGCGACCAGTGCCTTGAAGCGCGGTGCGGCGGCATCGGCAGCCGCCTTGACCTCCGCGTGCGAGAGCGGTGTCGGCGAAATGCCCGCCGCCAGATTGCTGATGCACGAGATGCCGCAGACCTCCATGCCGCAGTGCCGCGCGGCGATCGCCTCGATCGCGGTGCTCATGCCGACCGCATCGGCGCCGAGCGCGCGGTACATACGGATCTCGGCAGGGGACTCATACTGCGGTCCGGCGGTCTGCACATAGACGCCCTCGCGCAGTGCGATGCCGCAGCCCGCAGCACTCTGCCGGATGATCCCGCGCAGTCTGCGGCTGTAGATTTCGCTCATATCGGGGAAGCGCACGCCGAGCTCGCCGATGTTCTCCCCGCGCAGCGGCGAGGGCACAAAGCCTGCGATCTGGTCGGTGATCAGCATGAGATCGCCCGCCTGCATCCCCGGCTGCATGCCGCCTGCCGCATTGGTCAGGAAGAGAATCTCCGCACCGAGCAGACGCAGCACGCGCAGCGGCAGCACTGCCTCCTGCGGGGTGTAGCCCTCGTACATATGCACTCTGCCCTGCATGCACGCGACCGGCACGCCCCGGCAGGAGCCGAACACGAAGCGCCCCTCATGCCCCTCGACCGTCGAATACGGGAAATCGGGGATGCTGTGATAATCGACCGACGCGATCACGTCGATCTCAGAATTTGCAAAATCGCCGAGCCCGGAGCCGAGCACAAGCGCGACCTTCGGGGTGAACGCCCTGTCCGCGAGCTGTGCGCGCACGGCATCGGCGCATTGATGCAGTCTTTCAGTCATATTCATGGGTTACCCTCCTTATTATCTGATACAGTTCCGCCGGTGTGTCACAGTTCACGGAAAATATCCCAGTAATCCGAGACCGCGGCGCCGTGCGCACTCTCATATGAGATAAAGAATACGGTCTGCAGGGTGTTTTCCGGGATCGCAAGCCCCTGCGGAATCTCGGATGATACTTCGCCCGCAAACTCCTGCGCATCCGAGAAGAAGCCCTTGCCGATATTCACCGTTACCAGCCCGTGCAGTGCGACGCGGAAATAATCGTTTTCGTCTGCGGACATGCTCTCGCCGTAAAGCGCCGAGACCGAGCGGATCACCGGCGGCATGACGGCATCGAGCCGTTCATCGGCATATACAAAGACTCCGTCCTGATAATCGGCGGTCACCGCATCAAGCTGCTCGCTGAGCAGCACGACCTGAACCGCGCGTAACCGCGCATTGCTCTCGCGAAAGCAGAACCGGATGACCGCGGGCATCTGCACCTCGCCGAAGGAAAAATCGGGGAGATATGCCGCGGTGAACGGCGTGCCGTCCGTCTCATACTGCATCTGTGTCAGCGGATTCTCCGGATATGCCGCCGCAAACGCCTCCCGCAGCGCATCCTCCGTGATGCCGCAGTGAATGCCGGGAATCAGCTCGTGCTGCTTTTCGTATCGGCTCATCACCAGCCACAGCACGCCCCATGCAGCCAACGGGAGCACGATCAGCACGGTCAGCAGCGCACACAGAAGCACGCGCTTTCTGTGCTGCTTTTCCGCCGCGGCGTAAATGTCATCTGCCATAAAAACCTCGTTCACTCGAAGAAAATCTCCGTGATGTATGCTTTGAGATCAGCCCAAGCCATGCCGCGTGCGCTCTCGCGCTGAATGTCGAGGATCATCACGGGCGCAGGCGTATAGCCCGCAGGCAGCACGGCGTGTTCCGTGCCGTAAAAGCTGTTGAGCAGCTCGAAGCCGCCCTCCGTCTCAAAATCGCTTGCCGTGACCTCCCACAGCTTCAGAAAGCCGGTCCGTATGTAGAACGGGTTGACGATCATATCGCTGTCGGCGTCCGGTTCGCCGAAGCGTGCAGGCAGTGTTGTGAACAGCGTCTCCTGCATCGCCGCCTTTTTTGCCTCCGCAGCTTCGTCCTCCGATGCTCCGCAGAGCAGCGAGGCGCTGTAGCCGGAAAGCGTGTGATTCGAGCCGCGGAATTCCGCGGAAAGCAGCACGGGCGCACGCACGCCGCAGACCTCGGCATCGCCGCAGTAGGCGAGATACGCGCTGCCGCCGTCTGCTTCGGTCACGCGGTCGGAGAGCGAAAATTCAGGGTGCTCCGCCTGCATGGCCGTGCGGAACGCCTCCTCCTTCATGCCGCAGAAAACGCCCGGAAGCAGTGCCTGCGACCGCTCCGTGTATGCCAGATACAGCCGCAGACCGCAGAAGCACAGCAGCGGCAGCAGAACGATCGCGGAGATCAGCACTGCTCTGCGGATGCGCCGCTTTCGCTGTTTTTCCGCAGCGGAGAAGATGCTGTCAGCCACCCGTTATTCCTCCGGCTCGTTTCCGATGTCGGTGATATCCGGCTCCTCCGGGATATCGGGCGTCTCCGGCGTTTCCGCAGCACCGGCGGATTCCGGCGCGGCGGGCTTTTCCGCAGCGGGCTTGCTTTCCGCGATCAGGTCGGCATTGTCGAGCAGCATCTCATAGAGGTGCTCAAACGATGCGGAGACCTTGCGGCTGATCTCCTCGGCGCTGTCCTGCCGCAGCTTCATGTCGGCATCCTGCACGGCGCCGACCTGTCTCAAGCCGTCCGAGAGTGCCTTGCCCAGCAGTGCCGCGTGATGGCTCATCAGCTCGGTCTGTGTCGCCGCAGAAGCCTGCACCGCCTGCGAGAGCTCCGAGATCAGACGGAGGGTCTCGGCGTGCTGCGGGTCTGCCGTCGGGGTCTGCTGAGAAGCGGGCTTTGCGCTGAGCAGCTTCTCGAGCCTTGCGAGCTTCTCGGAGAGCACGACGGTCTGCGAGGTGACGGCGTTGGAGAGCGCCGTAAAGGAATCGTTGAGCTTTTTGCGGAAAAATGCAGAATAGTTCTCGTACTTCACGGACTGCTGCTTCTGGTTTGCGAGCAGCAGGTCGAGCTTTTTCTCGATCGACGTGAGACGTTCTTCTGTGGTTGCCATGTGAGATTCCTCCGTTTCGGTTTGATGTTGTGATATGTCGTCAGCGGGGTGCAGGCGCAGTGCAATACACCTCCGCCCCCGTCTTGCTTTGCCGTTGCGTGATACTCCGCAGTGTCAATAAGGTGGCAGCGCTGGCGCGCTGCGGATTTTGAATGGGGACCTCTCTTGCAGGTCCCCAAGCCCGCCGAGCGCTTGAAGCGACTTTTCGCGCTCATTCGCTTCGCGAATTTCGCGCGTGTGAGGGAGTTTCGCCCTCTGCGGAGGGCGACGAGGGCTCTGCCCTCGACCCGCGAGCTTTTGAAAAAGCTCGACCAAAACTTTTGTGTTTTGTTGCCGGAAGGTTCTTGGTTGTCAGCGAACCTCCTCCCTCCTACCTGCTCCCTCCTACCTCCTACCTGATCTCGCCGTAGAGATAGATTTTCTGCGCGTCGGTCAGCGTGTCGATCTCGATATCCATCGAGCGGAGCTTTCTGCGCGCGACATCCTCGTCGACGGCACGCGGCACATTGTTGAGCATCGAGCCGACCGCATCGCGGTGCTCGATCAGCCATTTTGCGCTCAGCGCCTGGATTGCAAAGCTCATGTCCATGATCTCCGCGGGGTGACCGTCGCCCGCCGCGAGGTTGACGAGCCGCCCCTCCGCGATCACATAGACCGTCACGCCGTTCGGCAGCGTGTAGCCGGTGATGTTATTGCGCGCAGGGAAGCTCTTCACGGCGAGCGCGCGCAGCCCTGCCATGTCGACCTCGACGTCGAAATGCCCGGCGTTGCAGAGGATCGCGCCCTCGTGCATGTTGAGGAAGCTCTTTTCGGTGATGACATGCTCGCAGCCGGTGACCGTGACGAAGAAATCGCCGACCTTCGCCGCGTCCTCCATCTTCATGACAGTAAAGCCGTCCATCACCGCCTCGATCGCCTTGACCGGGTCGATTTCGGTGACGATGACCTTCGCGCCCATGCCCTTCGCGCGCATCGCGGTGCCCTTGCCGCACCAGCCGTAGCCGGCGACCACGACGGTCTTGCCCGCGACGATCAGGTTCGTCGTGCGGTTGATGCCGTCCCAGACCGACTGCCCGGTGCCGTAGCGGTTGTCGAAGAGATGCTTGCAGTCCGCGTCGTTGACGAGCATCATCGGGAATTTCAGCGCGTTCTGCGCGTTCATCGCACGCAGCCGCAGAATGCCGGTGGTCGTCTCCTCGCAGCCGCCGATGACATTCGGCAGGAGCTGCGGGTATTCGTTATGGATCAGCGAGACGAGGTCGCCGCCGTCGTCGATGATGAAATGCGGCGCCGCCTCGATGACCCTGCGGGTGTGCGCGTCGTATTCCTCGGGCGTGGTGCCGTGCCATGCCCAGACATTCAGTCCGCCGTGCACGAGTGCCGCCGCGACGTCATCCTGCGTGGAGAGGGGATTGGAGCCGGTGATATACATTTCGGCGCCGCCCGCAGCGAGCACGCGGCAGAGATAGGCGGTCTTTGCCTCGAGGTGGATGGACAGCGCAATGCGCAGTCCTTTGAGCGGCTGCTCCTTTGCGAAATCCTGCTCGATCCCGCGCAGCAGGGGCATATTGCCCTTGACCCATGCGATTTTCTGCTCGCCGCTCTCCCAGAGGGCAAGGTCTTTGATCTCACTCATGATAACAGATTCCTTTCAAAATAGAAGTATATAGATTATTCTACCATATTTCGCATCTAATTGCAAGATGATTCTTATATTTTTTTTCGATATCGGACGGAGTATCCCGGCACTGTGCATATAAATGACAGCCGTGATTTGTGCACGATGACGGAATCTGCGGCTTCCCGCCGCTGTGAGGCAGGATGCGCGGAGAAAAACCGCATACGCGGGCTTTTTTGCGTTTCCGTCAAAAAGCACTTGACGAAATGCCGGATTTGCAGTAAAATAGATAAGGGTATGCGCTCTGACGGATGCGCGACCAATCGCAAAGCTGCGGGCGGATCGCTGCCCGCGCGAAATGAGGTGCAAACATGGCAGAATCTTCGCTCTTTGCCGCACGCAATCTGACGATGCTCGTCGATTTCTACGAGCTGACGATGGCAAACGGCTATCTGGAAAACGGGCTCGACGGCATCATGACCTGCTTTGACCTGTTCTTCCGCAAGGTGCCCGATCAGGGCGGCTACGCGATCATGGCGGGGCTCCAGCAGGCAATCGAATACCTGAGGGGGCTGCGCTTCACCGACGCCGATATCGAATATCTGCGCGGGAAGAACATCTTCTCTGAGGCGTTTCTGACGTATCTGCGCGATTTTGAATTTTCCTGCGACGTCTGGGCGATCCCCGAGGGGACCCCGGTCTTTCCGCAGGAGCCGCTGATGACCGTCCGCGGTCCGGCGATGCAGGCGCAGTTCATCGAGACGATGCTGCTGCTCTCGGTCAACCACCAGTCGCTGATCGCGACCAAGGCAAGCCGCATCGTCCGCGCGGCAGACGGGCGTCCGGTCATGGAATTCGGCTCGCGGCGCGCACAGGGCGTCGACGGTGCGCTCTACGGCGCAAGAGCCGCGTTTATCGCGGGCGCGGCAGGCACGGCATGTGCGATCTGCGACCGGGAATTCGGCGTGCCCGCGCTCGGCACGATGGCGCACAGCTGGGTGCAGCTCTTCCCGACCGAGCTGGAGGCGTTCCGCGCCTATGCAAAGGTCTATCCCGATGCGTGTACGCTGCTGGTCGACACCTATCATGTGCTGAAATCCGGCGTGCCCAACGCGATCACCGTGTTCAAAGAGCTCAAGGCGGCGGGGCACAAGCCGCAGGGCATCCGCATCGACAGCGGCGATATCGCCTATCTCTCGAAGAAGGCGCGCGTCATGCTCGATGAAGCGGGGCTGCCCGAGGTGCGCATCATCGCCTCCAACGCGCTCGACGAATACCTCATCCGCGATCTGCTTGTGCAGGGCGCCCAGATCGACAGCTTCGGCGTCGGGGAGCGGCTTGTCACCTCGCGCTCGGAGCCGGTGTTCGGCGGCGTCTACAAGCTGACGGCTGCGGGCTCTGCCGCCGCGCCGGATGTGCTGCAGCCGAAGATCAAGCTCTCGGAGAATGCCTCGAAGATCACCAATCCCGGCTTCAAAGCCCCGTGGCGCCTCTACGACCGCGAGACCGGCATGGCGATCGCCGATGTCATCACGCTCGCCGACGAGGTCATCGACGACACCCAGCCCTATGTCATCTTCGACCCGGAGTTCACCTACAAGCGCAAAACGCTGACGAATTTCGTTGCAAAGCGGCTGCAGGTGCAGGTCTTTGATCAGGGCAGATGCGTCTATGAGAGCCCGTCGCTGCTCGAGATCCGCAACCACTGTGCCGAGCAGCTCGGCATGATCTGGGACGAGGTCAAGCGCTTTGAGAATCCGCACGCCTACTATGTCGACCTCTCCGAGCCGCTCTGGAAGCTGAAGCGCGATATGCTGGACAGATATTTCGCGGAGTGAGCGTTTAGAAATGAGAAGTTAGAAATTAGAAGTGAGAAGTGACAGCGAAATCCGGATGGCGGGACAACTCCTGCCTCCTCTCTTCTCCCTTAATCTGATATTTGGAGAGAATCTGCCATGAATATAAAGCTGAACCGTATCCACATGGGACCCGCGCGCTGTGCCGCCGATCTGACCGACGGCAGCGAGCGCGGCGAATATGTCGACCAGGACTACATCCTGCGCACACTCGGCAGACCGATGCGCTCGGTCAACCTGATGTACTGCTACTACCCGCTCGACGAGGGCTTCCCCAAGCGCGCCAGAGACGCCTTTTCCGACAAGGAGGTCGCGTTCCAGTGGGATTACCCCTACGACGACTACTTTCCGTATACCGGCGGGCTGAACGGCTCCCGCGACGGCGCGGTCTTCCGGCAGATGGCGGATATCCGCGCACACGGGCAGGATGTGACGCTGACGCTGACCTGCGACCCGAATGTGACCGACGATCACCTGATCGCGATTGCGGGCGACCTCAGACCCTTCGGCAGAGTGATGCTACGGCTCAATCACGAGGCGACCGGCAACTGGTTTTCCTTCAACAAGCGTGCCTCCTATGCCGATGTCGCGAAATTCTTTGCACATGCGAGCGAGGTCATCCGCGCACATGCCCCCAACGTGCAGACGATCATCTGCATCGGCGGCATCGAGGACCTGAATTCCGGGGAGATCGTCAAAGAGCAGGAGTTTGCCTGCACGATTCCCGCTGCCGATATCTGGTCGGTCGACAAATACATGGCGCTGCACTGGGGCTGGCCCTACGACACCGCGCTGAAGGGCGGCAGCTCGCACAGCCGCGGCAGCTATGCCGAGACCTACGAAATGACGAAGGCGTCGTTCCGGCGCTTCACCGAGTTGAACGGCGGCGTCCCGAAGCCGATGGTGATGAGCGAATTCAACGCCGACGGCGATGTCACCGGTCCTTACGACCAGTGCAGCATGGTCGAGGGCTTCTTCCGCATGCTCAGGGAGGACGACGAGACCTGGCTCTCGGGCATCAACTTCTACCAGTTCCGCGACCGCGGGCGGCTCGGGCTCGAGATCGAGGACCCGAATAACCCCGCAGTCGGCATTCCGCAGCCGGTCATGCAGACCTTCAGAAAGTGGATTCAGGACCCGCTCTTTCTGCCGCAGATGACCGAGGCGGGCGAAGCCTCGCTGCCTGCAACGCTCCGCTGGGGCGGCGCCGAGGACGCGGAGGGGCTCGCGATCGAAACCGTGCTCGAAGGGACGCCGCATTTCTGCGAGCTGACCTTCAGCGATGACGGAAACTATATGATCGAGTGCTGCGGCAAATGGTTCTACAAGGCGCCGCAGACAAAATTCGTCGATCTGATGCCTGCGTTTTTTGACGGGCAGATCAAGGACAGGCAAACCCTGACGATCCGGCTCTTTGCGCCGCCTGCCGACGGCAAAAACGATCTGGAGCGCCCGGACGGTCTGATGAACAGCTACACGACCGTCACGGAGCTGCCGCAGCTGCGGGTCGCCTATGCGCCCGTGGAGCCCGACCGTGATTAAGACGCTGTTTGTCACCGATCTGGACGGCACGCTGCTCACCCCGGAGGTGACTGTTTCGGCGCGCTCGCGGGCATTGCTGACGCCGCTTTTGCAGGCTGGGCTCCCGCTCTCTGTCGCGACGGCGCGGACGAGCTTTTCTGTTCTGCCGATCCTCAGCGGGCTGCCCTTTTCGCTGCCGCTGATTCTGCAGAACGGCTCCGTGCTCCACGACCCGCAGTCCGACCGCATCGTACAGGCGGAGACCATCGCGGCGGACGCCTTTTTGCAGGTGACAGCGCTCTACCGGGACATGGGCTTCAACGGCTTTGTGTTCTGCGTGCACGGGGGAAGGCTCACCTGCTGCTATACCGCGCTCACCACGCCGCACATGCAGAAATATTACAGCGAACGGCGCGGGAAATATCAGAAGCCGTTTCTGCAGGTCGGCTCGCTCGAATCGCTTGCGGAGCAGAGCCCGGTGTTCATGTCGCTCAACGCGCCGAAGGAGCGGCTTGACCCGCTCAGAGCCGCGCTCGATTCCGTGCCCGGCATTGCGGTCGCCTATTACCGCGATGTCTATGAGCCGGAGATCTGGTATCTCGAGGTCTCGGCAGCATCCGCCTCCAAGCGCGGCGGTGTGCTGCGCCTGAAGGAACTGACCGGCGCGGAGCAGGTCGTCGGCTTCGGCGACAATCTCAACGATCTGCCGCTCTTTGCCGCCTGCGACGTGAAAATCGCCGTGGGCAACGCCGCCGAGGAGATCAAGCGCATTGCCGATCTGGTGATCGGATGCAATACCGGGGATGCCGTTGCAGAATATCTGGCGGCGCAGTACCCGGGACAATACGAATACGAATGAGGGAAAACAGGAAGCGATGAAAAACAGGTATTTGTTCGGAGCGGCTGGGATGCTGCTCACAACGGTACTGCTGACAGGCTGCGGTGAGCCGCATTCAAGCAGCACGGCAGAAACCACAACGACGACCGCCGCCACGACGACAACGTCGACTTCGGTCACAACGACGACGACGACCGAAACTACGACGCTGACCGAGGAAACCACGACGACAACAACCGATGCCACGCTCCCGCCGATCAGCGAGGATGATACTTCGGCGCTCGTGCAGAAGGGCTACCGCACCGGCTACGATCAGGGCTATGCGGACGGGCTTGCCGACGGCGAGAAGCGCAGCATCGCGCAGGCGGGCGCACAGAAGCTGAAGGTCTGGGTCTCTGGCGATTTCACCGCGACCGTGCGTGCAGTCATGTCCGATTATGTCAGCGACCCGCAAAACCGCACAGCCGTTGTCACGCTGTTTCAGGATATGCCCTTTGTGCTGCGCCTGAACCCCGAGATCTGCGCAAAGCTGAAGGTCGACGAGAGCTACACCTTCATCGTTGCATCGCAGGAGGCGGAAATCTACGCGGGGCAGTTCTTGGATGAAAATACCGTTTCGTCCGATGCGCTGCGGCTGAACTGCTTCAGTGTCTCGGATGTGCGCGAAGTGGAAGAGGATGAATACGGGCTGCAATGCTGGCGCGTTCATTATTCAACATAACAAAGGAGAAGAAACATGAAGAAACTGATGCTTGGAAACGAAGCGTTTGCAAGAGGGCTCTATGAGGCAGGCTGCCGATTTGCCTCGAGCTACCCGGGCACTCCGTCCACGGAGATCACCGAGACGGTCGCAAAATACGACGAGGTCTATGCGGAGTGGGCGCCGAATGAGAAGGTCGCGGTCGAGTCCGCGCTGGGTGCGTCGTTCGCGGGCGCAAGAGCCTTCGCGGCAATGAAGCATGTGGGTCTCAACGTCGCAGCAGACCCGCTCTACACCGCAGCCTACACCGGCGTCAACGGCGGTCTGGTCATTGCCGTCGCCGACGACCCCGGCATGCACTCCTCCCAGAACGAGCAGGATTCGCGCCATCACGCGATCGCCTCGAAGGTGCCGATGCTCGAGCCCTCCGATTCGCAGGAGTGCAAGGATTTTGCGATGCTCGCATTCGATCTCTCCGAGGAATTTGACACGCCCGTGCTCGTGCGCACCGCGACCAGAGTGGCACACTCGCAGAGCGCGGTCGAGCAGAATCCGCGTCAGGAGCATGAACTGAAGCCCTATGTCAAGAATCCGGGCAAATATGTCATGATGCCGGCAAACGCGAAGGGCAGACATGTCGTTGTCGAGGAGCGCACCAAAAAGCTGACTGCATGGGCGGAGACCGCCGCGATCAACAAAATCGAGGACAACGGCGCGGAGATCGGCGTCATCACCTGCGGCGCGGCGTATCAGTACGCAAAGGAAGCGCTCGGCGATTCGGTCAATTATCTCAAGCTCGGCATGACCAACCCGCTGCCCGAGCAGCTCTTCCGCGATTTTGCGGCAAAGTGCAAAACGCTCTATATCATCGAGGAGCTCGACGGCATTCTCGAGCAGCATGTGAAGGCGCTCGGCATTGCCTGTAAGGGCAAGGAGATCTTCGGCAATATCGGTGAGCTCAATCAGGTCATCATCGCCGAGAAGCTGCTGGGCAGAACGCCGGAGGTCACGCCGTATCCGGAGCAGCTGCCGGTGCGCCCGCCGGTCATGTGCGCGGGATGTCCGCACAGAGGCGTGTTCTATACGCTGGCAAAGCATAAGATCACGGTCTCCGGCGATATCGGCTGTTATACGCTCGGCGCCGCAAAGCCGCTGGAGTCGATGGACTGGACGATCTGCATGGGTTCGTCGGTCTCGTGCCTGCACGGCTTCAACAAGGTGCTCGGCAAGGAGTCGCAGAATCGGACCGTCGCGGTCATCGGCGATTCGACCTTTATGCACTCGGGTATCACCAGCCTTGTCAACATCGCCTACAACGCCTCCAATTCGACCGTCATCATCCTCGACAACTCGATCACCGGCATGACCGGTCACCAGCAGAACCCGACCACCGGCAAGAACCTGAAGGGCGACCCCGCAGCGGCGGTCAACCTCGAGGAGCTCTGCAAAGCGATCGGCATCCGGCGCGTGCGCGTCGCAGACCCCTATCACCTCGCGGAGATGGAGCAGGCAATTCTCGAGGAGCTCGCCGTCGATGAGCCGTCGGTCATCATCAGCCGCCGCCCGTGCGCGCTGCTGAAATATGTCAAGCACAATGCGCCGCTGCATGTCGACACCGACAAGTGCCGCAGCTGCAAGATGTGCTTAAAGCTCGGCTGCCCGGCGATCTCGATGAAGAACGGCAAGGCGTGCATCGACCACACCCAGTGCGTCGGCTGCGGCATCTGCGAGGAGCTCTGCAAATTCGGCGCGATCGGGGAATAATAAGGTGTCGCTTACGCGACGGATTCAGAATGGGGCGTTGCCCCAAGCCCTGCCAAAGGGACGAAGTCCCTTTGGAATCCCATGATAGGAGATGCAGGGATGTTTTTGTATCAAGGGATACGGGAAAAGATCAGGGAAGATCAGTCGATCGGGATGGATTATTGCCCGGGCTGCCGCATCTTCACGCGGTTCTTTCTCGGGAGGCACCTGCGCATTCAGCACCTCAATTATATTCCGCTGAAAACATGGGTACTCGATTACGCAGAATTCTGCGATCAATGCAAACGGGGCAGAGTTTTCACGCAGGAAGCCTACGCAGCACGCATGAAAATCATGGAGCCGTTCTCAGACCGCAGGCTGCAGAAGCGCTGCTATGAAAAAGCGCTCGCACTTGCGGACGGAGCAACGGCGACCGATGAATCTGCCGCGGAAATCTGCGATGCACTCAGCGCAGAATATCCGGTGAAAGCATCCCCGCAGCTCGAAGAGATCTATCGCCGGCGGGTCGAAATGCTGCTTGCCTTAAACGGCAGGGGCGGCGATCCGCAGGCGCTCATGCACAGGGCGAACGTACAGCCCGTGCAGGCAATACTGGTTGATGAATACGAATGAAAGGACACTGATATGGAAACCAAATCTGTTATGATCGTCGGCGTCGGCGGGCAGGGCTCTCTGCTCGCGAGCCGCATTCTCGGCAATGTGCTCCTGCAGCAGGGCTTTGCCGTCAAGGTCAGCGAGGTGCACGGCATGAGCCAGCGCGGCGGCTCCGTCGTCACCTATGTCAAATACGGCGATGCGGTCTGTTCGCCGACCGTGGAAAAGGGCGAGGCGGATGTGATCATCTCCTTTGAGCTGCTCGAGGCGGCGCGCTGGGCGGGCTATCTGAAAAAGGGCGGCAAGATCGTCACCTCGACCCAGACCCTCGACCCGATGCCCGTCATCACCGGCGCGGCGAAATACCCCGAGGGCATCATTGAGAATCTCAAAGGCATGGGGCTCGATGTCACAGCAGTCGATGCGCTCTCCCTCGCGGAGCAGGCAGGCTCGGCAAAGGCGTCGAATGTCGTGCTGATGGGCGTTGTCTCGAAGAAAATGGATTTCGACGAGGCGATCTGGCAGGAGGCGCTCAACCAGTGCGTCCCCGCGAAGTTCATCGAGATGAACCGCAGGGCATTCGCACTCGGCAGAGAAGCATGACGCCCTTCCGCGACGCAGAGGGCAAACGTGCGCTGAACGATATCTGGGAATTTTGCCCCGACGGTCCGCTGAACGGTGCGGTCAAGGGCATGCTTGTGCCGTATTTTGAGCGAACCTTCGCCTCGGTCACGGAGACGGAGCAGTTCACCGAGGACGGCGAGCCCTTTGACTATGACCCCGTCAGGGACGGCGTTGACGCGGAGATCGGCTATGATGTCTGGGTCTGCGCCGTGATGCTCGATGCCGTGCTGTGCGGCACCGATTACACCGCAGACTGCATGGGCTTTTCGGAGATGTACGGAAGCGTCCGTAAGGCGATCGCCAAAGCACTGGCAGAAACCAAGCTGTTCAGCAAGCATCCGAAATACGATGTGCCCGGGCTCCGCCAAAGAGCAGCCGAGGCGCTCCGCTGGATCAGCGGCGAAATCTGCGATTCCGAGGTCGCGGAAGCATACGCCGCCCGCAAGACAGAATTTCTCTCGTCAGTTGACGCGCTGCGGGCACGTCTGCTCGCCGGATAACAGGACAATACAGTCTGACTGTTGATATACTTAAACCGAAAGGAATGATTCCAATGGCAAACTACTGGCACGAGGACATTGAATGCATGCCCCTCGAGGACATGCGCAGACT
>JAEEGL013904100.1_pt1 | contig 17897 bp, 14 predicted proteins | sample 9134231 | NCBI WGS metagenome assembly JAEEGL01 (sample SAMN16246548, study PRJNA631951) | gut metagenome | biome: gut microbiome; feature: rumen; material: fiber-attached | host: Bos | place: Iran: Karaj | collected 2018-10 | reverse complement strand
CCTTATCATCTTTAATATGCTTGGCTTCGAAGTGGTCGGTACATTCTATGATGATATGGATAAGCCAAAAAAGCAGATTCCACAAGCAATCATTCTTGGTGGTATTCTTATTGCAATTTTCTATATTCTTCCATCATTTGCCCTTGGTGTAGGTACCGAGTTCTCAGAAATCGCAACCGATACTGGGCTTTTAAATGCATGGCAAATCCTACTTTCAAATGCAGGATTTGGCGCAGCTGCTATCCAAGCAATCATTGTAACGGTTGGTGGCTTGTTCATCGTAACATTAATTTCTAACGTTTCTTCATGGAACTTCGGCGTTTACTCCGTGATTGCCTACGCAGCAGAAGACGGTATGTTCCCTAAGTCTTGGAAGAAACGCAATAAAGATGGTGTGCCATACATGGTGGGCGTTTGGACCGGGATTGTATCAACTATTCTTGCTGTAGCAGGCATCGTAATTGCATACGTATTCCCAGAAGCCGAAGAACTTTCAAACATGTTCTGGGCATTCTTCTCGCTTTCCCTCGTATGTCTACTTTTGTCTTACATTCCAATGTTTGCTGCATTTATTAAATTACACAAAGCTGGCAAGCAGGTACAAAATGGTTACTGGCTAAAGATTGGTCCAGTTCTACGTTGGCTCATGGGCTTAGTGCCACTACTACTACTCTTCATTTCGCTATTCTTCACACTTGTTCCTGAATTTAGTGTTGAGGCAATTCAAGATAACGCAACACTACTCATTAGTTCTGGCGTATGTATAGTGATTGGCGAAGTGATGGTTGCAAATATGTGCCGAAAGGATCGTCAAAAGAAATTAGCTCGTAAACAAAAAGCAGCTCTTAAGGCGGGTAAATAATTATGAAGCTTAATTCGACTCCAAAAAAAGATGGGTTCTATATGCCAAGCGAACTTATGCCACATAAGTGTACATATCTTTTGTGGCCTGAGCGACCTGACAACTGGCGTAATGGCGCAAAGCCTGCGCAAAGAGCTTTTCGTCAGGTAGTGGAGGCAATCGCAAAATACGAACCAGTAGTACTTGGAGTAAATCAGTCGCAGTATTCTCATGTGCTTGGTATGAACATGAAAAATGTTCAAGTTGTAGAAATCAGCAACAATGATTCTTGGATTCGTGATACTGGTGCAACTATGGTTGTTAACGATAAGGGCGAGATGCGTGCAGTAGATTGGGGATTTAATGGTTATGGTGGTTTGGTTGATGGTATATACTTCCCATGGGATCTTGATGATATGATTGCTTCCAAAATGGCAAATATTGAGGGCGTCGATAGGTATCGTCCTGAAGATTTTGTGCTTGAGGGCGGCTCTATTCATTCCGATGGAGAGGGGACACTTCTTGTTACCGAAGAAACCCTACTAGCGGAAGGTAGGAACCCTGGGAAAACCAAAGAAGAAATAGAAGATTTGTTAAAGGAATACACTGGTGCCGAAAAGGTTTTATGGTTACCTTATGGTGTATATAAAGATGAAGACACAAATGGTCACGTGGATAATATCTGTCAATTTGTAGCGCCAGGAAAGGTAGTACTTGCATGGGAAGATAATGAAGACGACCCTCAATATGAGCGTTCAAAAGCAGACTATGATTATCTAGTAAGTGAGACTGATGCGCGTGGACGAAAGTTGGAAATACACAAGATTCATGTACCAAGTCCAATTACTATAACTAAAAGTGAATCTGAGGGTGTTGATGTGGTAGAAGGTACTTTTCCCCGCAATGAGGGAGATAGGCTTCCTGCGTCATATATCAATTATTACAACTGTAACGGTGCAATAATCCTACCAATTTTTGGGGACCCTCACGATGCAGATGCAATTGATGTATTAAGCTCCTTATTGCCAGATAGGACGATTGAGCCTATTTATGCAAGGGAGATTTTGCTCGGCGGCGGTAATATCCACTGTATCACGCAACAAGTTCCTAAAGTATAAAAATAACCCCTTCGGGGGTTATTTTTATATGCTATAATATGTTTATGGATAAACTGCAGTTTGATGGGCCTGTAGTGCTCGCAATTCTTGATGGTGTAGGGCTTGCTCCTAGACGTGCTGGTAATGCAGTTTCTTTTGCTAGGATGCCTTTTATTTCTAATGCGATCAAGAACAATATCCATATTGCGCTTGATGCTTCGGGCGAGGCGGTGGGTTTAGTTCCTGGGCAAATGGGTAATTCTGAAGTTGGGCACAATACCATGGGTGCTGGCCGAGCTTTTAAACAAGGGATTGCTAGAATAAACGAAGCATTTGATACTGGTGAAATCTTTAAATCTGAAGCATGGCAGAAAGCAGTTTCTACTAAAGGAACTTTTCATTTTGCTGGGATTTTTTCTGACGGTGGCGTCCATAGTGATATCAAACATCTTTATAAAATGATTGAAAAGGCATACGCGGAAGGAATTCGTAGAATACGTGTTCATGCTGTGTTTGATGGGCGTGATGTTCCCCCACAGTCTGAACCAAAATATATAAAAGAATTTAACGAGTTTGCAAAAAAGTTTAGTGATGCCGATATCATGATTGCTTCTGGTGGCGGTAGAATGACGACGGTGGCAGATCGTTACATGAGCGATTGGAGAGTGGTGGAGCGGGGCTTTGATATGATGGTTTATGGCCAAGCGGAGCATTATTTTAAATCTGCCGAAGAGGGGATTGAAACTCTTCGAAAAAATGACCCAAAGCTTCAAGACCAGTACATGCCGGCTTTTGTGGTGGTGGACGAAAAAGACCAACCGGTAGGGAAAATCGAAAAAGGTGATTCCCTCATCTATTTTGACTTTCGTGCGGATCGCGCGATAGAAATTGCAATGGCGTTTACCTACCATGACTTCCCTTATTTTGATCGCAAGGGATTTTCGCCGGACGACGTATTCTTTGCTGGGATGACGGAATATAATTCTGATACGCATGTGCCAGAATATCGCTTGGTAGAGCCGGTAGTAATTGATCAAACTTTAAATTTATTCTTGGCGGGGCGAGGGAAGAAACAGCTTGCAGTTTCTGAGACGGTAAAGTTTGGACATGTTACATATTACTTTAATGGTGATAGTTATGAAAAAGCAGAGGGCGAAGATTTTATTGAAGTACCTTCGTATACGGAACCATTTGAAACTCGTCCATGGATGAAGAGTGCAGAAATTACAGACGAAGTTATTAAACACATGAAAGACTATGATTTTGTAAGAATAAATTTCCCTGGTGGCGATATGGTTGGACATACGGCAGATTTTGAAGCGACGATTATTGCGATGGAAGCGATTGATCTTTCCCTTGCTCGCATTGCCGAGGAAGTGGATAAACTTGGTGGGGTTTTAGTGATTGTGGCGGATCATGGCAATGCTGAAGAAGTGCTTAATGAAAAAGGCGAGAAAAAAACTTCGCATACTACAAATAAAGTCCCATTTATTATTTGTGATAATACCAAAAATCACGGAAAGTATCAGCCGGCAAAATTAGAGAATCCTGGGCTTTCTAACGTGGCGGCAACGATTGCTACACTACTTGGCGAGAATGATTATCCTAGTGTTTGGGATAAATCTCTTGTGTTATAATACTGTTAATGCTAAAGATAAAACATCAAAAGAAAGATCCGTTTGTACCACCAATTAGTATTTCTGCACTTTTTAATCTTTCCTGTTTTTTGCATAATAAAAATGTTGCGATTGACCAAAACGAATTTAGAATTACTAGAAAGCAAATAAAACACGATAAAAAGATTTTAGTAAGAGCACTTCTTGCTCTTGGGATTAAAAAAGGCGATATTATTACGGTTGCTACTGGGCGCCCGATTTACGAATGTATTCTACTATTCCTTTCTGCAAACCAAATTGGTGCGATTATCACTTTTGTGGATGAAAAGTCTACTAGAACTCAAATTTTACAATTCTTGGAAGATTACAATTCTCCACTCCTTGTTACCTACCAAAAGTCTGCTAGCAAAATAAAAGAATTAAAAAAGGAAGCTAAGTCTGTAAAAAACGTCATTAATCTTGAAGGTACTACTTCGATTGATGGTATGAGGGTTGGCAAGATTTCTGTTTCTAAAATTGCGGAAAGATTTAAGGGGCACGTGCCAAAAAATACTTTTTCTGCAAATAATCTAGCACTCATTACTTATACTTCTGGTTCAACTTCTGGGCCAAAGCCAGTACTATTTACCAACAAGAGTTTGGTGGCGGGTGCGATTTTTAACAAGACGGCTTCGGGTGTAAAAATGTGGGATAAGAATATCCATACATGGATGCAATTTGTGAAGTTTAATTATCCTTATGGTCTGTGGGTATCTACGATGTCCCCTATCCTTGGTGGAGGCGAAGTAATATTAACGCCAGATATCGGCCAAACAAATTTTGAGTATTATTTTAATAAAAAACCGAATACGGTTTTTGGTGTGCCGGCACTAGTCGATTTGTTGGATAAATATTTACCAAAAGACACTGATATGTCTAGTATAAAAATGTTTGCTTCGGGCGGAGAGAGATTGGACCCAGAAGTGGCGGAGAGAATTATTGGACTATTGAAAGAACATGGTGCAAAAGCGGTGCTTTGCAATGGCTATGGGCTTGCGGAAGTGCTGGGGCTAGTTTCTACTTCGGTTGGTCAAAGTTACCATCCGGGAACGGTTGGAAAAATCCCAGCTGGTGTGCACGTGATGATCAAAGATCCAGAAACGGGCGAAGAACTTGGCTTTAATAAAACTGGTGAGCTCTTTGTGAATGGTAAGCACATGCTGACGGAATATTATAATCGTCCTGAAACTAATTCTGAAAAATTTATAAAAGTAGGCGGGAGGCGATTCCTCGCTACGGGCGATGTTGCGTCTGTTAGCCCAACTGGTTTTGTGACTCTAGTTGGTCGTTCTCATTTCTTTATTAATAATATTCCGGCCAAAGTATATTATGAATTTGTGCGTGCGGCAATTGTGCGTTCTGATTTGGTTGAAACTTGTTGTGTGGTAAAAGGACCGGACAAAAAATACGAAACAGCTGCCTATGCATATATTGTTTTAAAGGATGGTGTCCCAAAGAATAATGATACTCGCCGAGCTATCGCAAAGACTGCGGCAGAGATTTTTCAGATTGGTCATACTAGAGTGGAATTAAAGGCTTATGAGTTGCCACGAAAAATAATATTTATGGATGAGCTACCAAAAACGAAAGCCGACAAGGTCGACTTTCGTAAGTTGGAAAAAATGGCAAGGGAAGATTAGTTTTTCTTGCAAACTACATCGTTTGCGTGGACCCAGCCTTCTACGGTGCCACCATCAAGGTATTCCCCGTCGGTGCGGGCTGCACGGAATACGCCACCATTATTAATATAGGTAGCGAATGGATCAGTGATCATGTATTCTTGGTCGGTTGGACCAAAATCGTTTTCATGAACATATTTTACGATTTCTTTTAGCATAGATGGTGAAAGAATGTATTTACTGACAGATGCTAGACCTGTAACTTGCTCTGGCTTTGGTTTTTCAGTAATTTTTACGATTTTTTCATCTTCAATAGTGAGTGCACCGCCATTTAGAAGTGCTTCTTCTGGATGATCGATGGCAAGAAGAGCGGATTCGTCTTCGCTTTTGACCGCTTCAAGCAAAGATTCAGCTGCGGATTTGCCGTCTGGGTTCCAAATGAAATCGTCACCCATAAAAACAAAGACTGGCTCATTGATGCCGTATTCTTCTACAACCATAGCTACTGGCACAGCGGTACCATATTTAGATGATGGGTCTTGTGCTACATAGTGGATTGTTACGTCATCTGGAAGAGTCCTGGCTTTTTCGAGCTTATCTTCTTTGCCACGTTCTTTTAAGTAGAGATTTAGAGCTAGGTTGTCGCGATAGAATGCACGTACTTGGCATGGCTCTACGTTTGATACTACCATGTAGATATCTTTGACGCCGGCTTTAATAAGCTCTTGCACGGAATAGTCCACAAGCGGCCTGTTCCCTACAGGAAGCATTGATTTTTCGATAATTTTAGTGATTGGTAGGCGACGGGTGCCCCATCCTGCTACCGGGATAATTGCTTTCGTAATCATAATACCCAGATTATAACATAAAATATAGTTTTTTATACTTTTAAAAAACAGAGAATTAGCACTCTTGCACAATGAGTGCTAATTTGCTACAATAGGGGTATGCAAGAAGAATTTAGTGAAATAATGAATCGATTGTCTGAAAACGCTAAATTTGCGCTTCAAAAATCAGACTTTTTTGCGAAACGCTATAATAATGGTTATATGAGTACCGAACATTTACTTCTTGGTATTCTTAGTATGGATATGTCTACTGGCGCCAAAATGCTTCGTGAAGCTGGTGTAACCGTAGAAGATGTAGAAAAAGCTTTAAATAAAGTAGCGGTGGAAGTACCGGGTTCTGACATGGCGATGATGTCGCTTTCGGAATCGGTAATTTTGACTTTGCGTATGGCACAAAATTACACGCGTGAGCAGGGATTAAATGTAATTGGTACAGAACATGTGCTTCATTCTTTGCTTTCCCAGCCAAATTCCAGAGCTTCCCTTATTCTTGCTGGACTAAATGTTGATTGTGAAAAAATTCTCGACGAAATTGAAGATTTAGTAGATGAGCAAACCAAAGACGAAAAATTAAAAGCCGAAAAAGCAAAGTATATTAAAAACTCTGGCTTTAAGTTTCTCAAACGTTACGGTAAAGATCTTACCGAAGAAGCAAAAGCGGGAAAACTCGATACTGTAATTGGCCGTGAAAGCGAGATAGAACGTGTGGTTACGGTTCTTTCTCGCCGCACTAAATCTAACCCGATTTTGATTGGCGAGGCCGGTGTTGGTAAAACTGCAATTGTAGAAGGTCTTGCGACTAGGATTGTAAAAAATGAAGTGCCAGGGAATTTGATTGGTAAACATATTTACCAAGTAGATCTTAGCTCTGTGGTGGCTGGTACAAAATTCCGCGGCGAGTTTGAGGAACGCATTAAAGGTATTATCGACGAAGCTACTGGCGACGATTCGGTGCTTCTATTTATTGATGAGATTCATCTTCTTTGCGGTGCCGGTTCGTCTGAAGGTTCGATGGACGCGGCTAATATTTTAAAGCCAGCACTTGCACGTAATTCAATTAACTTAATTGGTGCAACTACTTTAGATGAGTATCGTAAAACCGTAGAAAAAGACAAGGCGCTTTCGCGTCGTTTCCAGACTGTGATGGTAGAAGAGCCATCTGCTGCTGTGACTTTGCGTATTCTAAAGGGAATTAAAAAACATTATGAAACCCATCATGGTGTAGTTATCCCAGATGAGATTCTAGAAACTGCAATTACCATGGGCCAACGTTATATTAATGATAGATTTATGCCCGACAAGGTGATTGATATTATTGATGAAGCTTCGGCAATTTGTAAAGTTGCTGCAGACAAAAATGGTGGTGGTAAGTATAAAAAGATGAAGATTGAAAAGTCTAATCTTGAGCAAAAGATTTCTGATGCTGCGGACAAGGAGGATTACGAGAAAGCAGCGGAATACAAAACCGAGCTTGCCAAACTTGAGCAGGAGATTAAAAAACTCGAAAAGTCTGGCGTAAAGGAAACTGAAAATCCAAAACTCACGGAAGAAAACTTGGCTACGGCAGTATCACTTAAGACTGGCATTCCAGTATCTAAGGTACACGGCTCCGAGATGAAGATGCTAATGGGACTAGAAGACCAATTAAAAGAAGCCGTAATCGGACAGGATGAGGCAGTAAAGGCGGTAGCAAAAGCAATTAGACGTGGTCGTAGTGGAATTGCAGATTCTCGTCGCCCAATTGGTTCTTTCCTGTTTATGGGTCCTACCGGCGTAGGTAAAACCGAACTTGCACGCGTGATTGCGCGCGAAGTATTTGGTGGTGAAAATGCGCTTGTCAAAATCGATATGTCTGAGTTTGGAGAGAAGCATAATGTGTCTAGGTTAGTTGGTGCACCGGCTGGATATATTGGTTATGATGATGGTGGCAAACTTACCGAAGCTGTTCGTAGAAAACCATATTCCGTGATTCTCTTTGATGAAATCGAAAAGGCTCACCCGGATGTATTTAATTTGCTTCTTCAAATTCTTGAAGACGGCGTGCTTACTGATGGGCAAGGAAACAAGATTAAATTCAATAATACAATTGTAATTTTGACTTCTAATCTTGGCTCGGCGGATATGTTCCGCGAATCTGAGCTTGGCTTTACGGCCAAAACTGCTAAAGACAAGAAAGCTCTCGAGCAAGAATATGAAGAGAATAAAGAATATGCAATGAAGGCGTTAAGAAAGGTGATGCGTCCAGAGCTAATCAACCGCCTTGATAATATCTTGGTATTTCATGCACTTACTCGTAAAAATGTGGAGAAAATCTTTGATAATCTGATTGATGATCTTAGAAAACGCCTCGCTACAAAGGGAATTGGCATTAAGATTGATGATAAGGCTAGGGACTATTTGATCGAAAAAGGCTACGATCCAAAGAATGGAGCAAGACCACTTCGCCGTAAGATTGAAGATGAAGTAGAATCGCTCCTTTCTGAAGAAATCATTTCTGAAAATTTGAAGAAGGGAGATATCCCAGTTCTTAAACTTGAAAAAGGTAAATTAAAACTAGTAAAGGAGTAATATGAAAGACTATTTAGTACCTACTGTAGTAGAAGAAACAAATAGAGGTGAAAGAGCCTACGACATTTATTCGAGACTTTTAAATGACCGGATTGTGTTTCTTGGCGAAGATGTAAATTCGCATACGGCAAATCTAGTAATTGCACAGCTCTTGTATCTCGCACACGAAGATCCAAAGAAACCAATCAAGCTTTACATTAATTCCCCAGGCGGTTCTGTTTATGATGGTCTTGCAATTATTGATACGATGAACTTTATTGAGCCAGATGTGGAGACGATTGGTATTGGTCTTCAGGCTTCGATGGGTGCGATGCTTCTCTCTTCTGGAGCAAAGGGCAAAAGATATTGTCTTCCAAACTCTCGTATTATGATTCATCAACCATCTTCTGGCACAGAAGGCAAGATTACAGATCAGGAAATCATGCTTCGTGAAGGAGTATTTCTAAAAAAGCGTCTTGCAGAGATTTTTGCAAAAAATACTGGCAAAACTTTGGCACAAGTAGAAAAGGATATGGACCGCGACAACTGGATGAGTGCTGAAGAAGCCAAAAAATACGGAATTATCGACGAGATAATTAAATAGTTATTTCTTTGGCGCGGTAATATTGGCGCCGCGACCGTAGTCTGGCAAAATGATTTGGACTTTTTTGCCGTGGTGGTCGTACAAAGGAATGTTCAATTCTGATGCAAGCGTATTAACAATGGCAGCGCCGATACGAAGCCCAGTGAATGAGCCAGGCCCGCTCATAAAAGTAATTTCAGAAATGTCTTTCCAATCTGCATTATTTTCTTGTAGTTTTTCGTGGATAAATGCTAAAAGTTTTTCAGCAAGCTCACGGCCAGAATCCCATTCATAAGTTTTGTCATCTAGTTTTAAAATGGTGGATGGAGTAGATGTATCTAAGTATAGTTTCATAATGTCACCTCGCGGGTATCGTCGTCGTTATATTTTATTTCTATTTTGATATGGTCTTTTGGAAGAAGGTTGGAAACAGAATCTGCCCATTCTACAATTATGATGGAATTTTTGTCATTCAAGTTTTCTTCTAAATCTTCAGCCATGAGGCCAGGGTCTTTTAAACGATAAAAGTCATAATGAACCAAAGTCTTGCCGCCAGGAATTGCGTAGGATTTAGAAATGGTAAAGCTAGGACTAGTGATCGGTTCTTTAATGCCAAGCCCTTCGGCCAGACCGCGGACAAAAGTAGTTTTGCCAGCACCAACGTCACCAATAAGTTCAATGACGTGAGCATTGGAAAGGCGAGCCGTGAAGCCCTTTCCGAATTCCAACATTTCTTGCTCTGAGGCGATATTCATTGTATAATTATACCATGAATATCTATATTTCTGGTATATCTGGTACTGGTATGGGGCCTCTTGCACTGATGGCTAAGGCTGCTGGTTTTAATGTTTGCGGTTCAGACTTAAATGAAAGTGCGATTTATGGTGAACTAAAGAAAGCTGGTATTGAAGTAGAAATTGGTGAACAAAATGGAGAATTTTTGAAGAAACATCTAGAAGGGCTAGATTGGTTTGTGTATACCTCTGCATTGTCGAATGATCATCCGGAGCTTGTGGCGGCACGTGATGCAGGAATTAAATGTACGAAGCGTGATGATTTTACAGCATTTCTAGTAGAAAAACTTGGGCTCAAAATGGTGGCCGTGGCTGGTACGCATGGCAAAACTACTACTACCGCGATGATTGTTTGGGCAGCTTTAAAACAAAATCTTCCAGTTTCTTATATTGTGGGTACTACACTTGGTTTTGCTCCAAGTGGGTCCTATAAAAAAGGTGACAAATATTTTGTTTATGAAGCTGATGAGTATGATCGTAACTTTTTAAAGTATCATCCATGGCTCGCAGTGGAGCCATTTGTAAGTTATGATCACCCAGATATTTATCCTACAAAGGAAGATTATCTAAAGGCATTTGAACAATTCGAAAACCAAAGTGAAATGTTAATTAAAAAGACCGATGATGGCGTAAAATGGCGTAATACTGAGCGCGCGATGTTTGAAGCAGAAGATTTTAAGATTGCCGGCACAGCTCGTCGAGAAGATGCAAGACTTGCAGCAATGGCAGTGCTCGAAATGGTCTTTGACGATGCAAAAGAAAAAGGGGAAATACAGAGATTTTATACTGGCTCTATAGTGGATTCGCTAAATGAGTTTCCTGGTGTTGGACGTCGTTTTGAAAAACTAACAGACGGTATTTATACAGACTACGCACATCATCCAGAAGAGATCGCTGCTACGATGGATGTAGCACGTGATGAAGCGGAGCTCAAAGAGAAAAAAGGCGTAGTGGTAGTATATCAGCCACACCAGAATACTCGCCAGCATGAAGTGATTGGCGGATACTATGACGCTTTTGTGGGTGCTGAAAAAATCTTTTGGTTACCTACTTATCTTACTCGTGAAAATCCGGATCTTCCGGTGCTTACACCGTATGATTTCATTGAAGAACTTACCAATGGTGACGTGGCAGAACCAGCTGAAATGAATGACGAGCTGTTTAATGCTATCTTGAAATATCGTGATGATGGGTATTTGATACTACTGATGACCGCTGGCCCAGCAGATCCTTGGCTTCGTGAAAAACTCTCCAAGAACTAGTGATTATTTATTGTGTTTATGGTAAAATAAAACCATGAAACGAAAGAGTGTTCTTTCTGTACTAATTCTTGCTCTTGCTGTTTTTGTTGTAACTTTTTCTTCTATGAGTCAGTTTGCCCATGCGGATGCGCCTACTAGCTATGATGGTTGTCTCGCTGCGGCTGGAAATAATAGGGAATACTTTAATGACGTGCAATGGGCGTGTAGAAAGTATAGTGAAGCTCCAGCAAATAATGTCTGTACGGTTTGGCTTGGTTCTCCTGATAATGACTCTGTTTCAACTATAGTGGTTTCTAGCCTTAGCGGTACAGCTAATGTAAACGTGTATGGTATGTGTACGAAGAGCGCAAACCAAACAAATACTCTCGATATTAGAAATGATAACGATGCGGTATCTGTACCGAGCAGCTTTAGCCGAAGTGGTACATGGGGCTCACCAAGTTCCACTACGGCAAGTATCGATATTGCGAAATTCGTTCAGGGCGTAACTCCAGTACAGAATGGCGACACAAAAATCTATTCTCGCACAGTTGTGGTCTACCGTCAGCATGGTGGAACCGCTAGCGATAAGGACTTTGAGCAGACTTTAAGCATACAAGTAGGAGGTAGTATTCCTGATCCTGGTGATAGTAGTTGTCCGGGGATAGCGGCTCCTAGTAGCTATACTGCATCTAATTCATCAAGTGGCACTTCTAGTGTTCGTACGCAGGTGCAAAAAAATAGCGGTAGTTTTGCTAACGAGTTGTTTGTAAAACCTGGTGACAATGTAAACTGGCGACATTGCTATTTCCCAGGAATGCAGAAGGTTGCGGCTCAGACGGCAACAACTAATCATATTCATCCGACGGAAGTCGGTCCTTATGGCGGGCAAACTGAATTTGCAAATACAAATAGGATAATGGATAGTTTTGAACCATGGGTAAATGCGTACAATATAAAAGATAAAAATGGAGGAAGCTCGGATAAATATTTTGCGTTTAGAGAATTTGACGTAAAAAGAAATGATAATCAATATTCGGTTGGGAATGACTGGGTTGGAGGAAGTTTTAGTGAAACGTCATCTCTGATCGGTAGCCCTTGGTCTGCGAGTGTGCAAAATGCTACCTGTGCGCCTTGGGATTGTACATATACCCATAAAGGCCAGGTTACAAAAACTGGCTCTGAGGTTCCTCATATACCAGCCTGTCAGGATGGCTATTATACAAAAAACATTTGTGGTCCTAATGACGATCAATGGACTCATGTCCCCGGTGGAACTAGAGTTTGTGCGATTGGCTTAACGACTGTTCCGGATTTATCCAAGCCTAAATACAAGAATAGCTGTACGTACGAGGATACCATTGTAGAGTCTAAAACTTGTAGTCATACAAATTCGCGTATTACTTATTCTAAGTCAAATACAAGTGATAAGAGCTCTGAAACCGCTACGGTGCGCGTACCATATAACTTTAATCTAAATTCAAGTGTAAAGATTAAAACTGACGTTGTGTATGCTGGTGAATCTGCTAGTTTGACCGATGCTAAGATTTGGTCTTCGGAAAAAACTAATGGCGCTACTGGTGGTACTTATAGGACAAATGCTCCGGTGGTAAAAGGTCAATTTGTCACATTTATTGCAAGAGACGCTAATGGTTCTAATAGAGTGACTAACGAAATAGGTAGCGATATTATGACCAAAAACGGTGGGTTTAGTTATAATGAGGGTGCATGGGAATTAAGTGATAAACAAGTGAATGTGCAGGATACACAAGCTGGGCTATATTTCTGTGTGGCTCTAAAAGTATATCCATCAAACAGCGGTGCAGACACAAACTGGAACAATCGCGAAGGAAGTGGTAGCTGGGGTACATCCGGAATTGATTGTAAGATTATTGCAAAACGCCCTTCTTTCCAGGTGTGGGGTGGAAACATTTTTTCGAATGGTAAAATTCAAACAAGTACTGCAATTAAAAACAATGGAAATGGGCTTCCTTATAAAGTCATGAATCACACAAATGAACTAATCTATGGTTCTTGGGGTGAACTAGGAGTAACTGCACTTGGGACCAATACTGGGCTTGCTTCTGGGAATTCACTATATAATTATGGTACTGGTGTACTAAAAAGTAAGAGCGGATTGGCGTTTTGTAACGTAGAGTCGATTCTCTCATTTGCGAACTATGCCTATTCTCATGCTTTCCCGATTTGTGGCGGGGGTAGCTCTTCAGCTACTGGTGCTTTTGGTATTGGAGTAAGAAATACTAATAAACAATCTATAATAGATGACATTATCGTAGATAATACGGTTAATAATTGTAATGGCGCACAGATAAAAATAAATGGTGATCATTTTGAAAGTAATGTTTCGGTAAAATCCATTACGCGTGTTACCCCAAACGATACAATGGTTCAGTATTTGTATTGTAATGATGCTGTTACGATTGACAATTCTGCTGTTGGTTTTGGTCAGACTGCTAAAGATTCTGTTGTTCGTAATGTAGGAACTACTTGGATTATTAGAAGCAATAATGATATTACAATTAATGAAAATATCGGATATATTTCTCCAAGCGGTGGCTATTCTAAATTTATTGATATGCAAAAATTGATAATTTATTCAAAGAAGAATATTAAAATCAGTTGCAATGTTTCTAGCATAGATGCTATTTTGATTGCTGAAGAAAACATAAATACTTGTTATAACGCACCAAACAATGATAATGCTTCAGAGAGGAATGGTCAGTTTAGGCTTAACGGTGCAATTATTGCAAATAACCTGACACTTGGAAGAAGTTTTGGGTCTGGTGGTGGGGTGTATCCGGCGCTTCCGGCAGAGATTATTAATCATGATTCTTCTCTTTTGCTTTGGGGGCGTGCGCAGGCGGATGCTTCTGACAGCAACAAGACATATACTACCTATACTCGTGAACTCGCGCCACGCTATTAGTATGCTATAATGGGGGTTATGAAGAGTAAGACTCAGTTTGTGTGTCAGCAATGCGGTGCGAGCTACGCCAAATGGATGGGGCAGTGCACTAACTGTAATGCATGGAATTCTTTGGTGGAGCAAGTGGCGGAGACTGCTACCGAGAAAAAGTCTGCACTCGAAAAGGGTAAACTTTCTGGAAAAAAACTTGATTTTGTAAAAATCAAAACCATTGTACCGTCTGATGCAAAAGCAAGACTTGTAACTGAATTTAAAGATTTAAATACGGTGCTTGGTGGCGGAATCTTGATGGGCTCCGTGATGCTACTGGCGGGCCAGCCTGGTATTGGTAAATCTACGCTTCTAATGCAGATTTGTGCAGAAGTGGCAAAGGGGCACGATGTATTATATATATCTGGTGAGGAAAGTGCAGGGCAAGTAAAACTTCGTGCGGAAAGACTAGGGGCTAGCAGCGATAGACTAAATTTTGCAGCATCAACTTCTGGCAATGATATTGCCAAAACTATAGAATCTGGTGAGTTTGATCTTGTGATTGTAGACTCTATTCAGACACTTGCGATGGACGAGATTTCTTCGGCTCCGGGTACTGTTTCGCAGGTAACAAACTGTGGTAATTTAATTATTCGTGCAGCTAAGGCTACCGATACGGCAGTTGTGATTGTGGGCCATGTAACAAAAGAAGGAACTTTAGCTGGACCAAAAGTTTTGGAACATTTGGTGGACGTAGTTCTTAATTTTGAAGGTGATAGATATGGCGGGTTCAAAACTGTGCGGGCGGTAAAAAACCGTTTTGGTTCTACTAATGAAGTGGCAATTTTCGAAATGAATGAGAAAGGTCTTTCTGAGGTACAAAATCCATCAGCGGCACTGCTTGCTGAACGTACTAATACGGACGGTTCGATAATTCTGGCGACGCTCGAAGGGAATCGCCCAATTTTGGTGGAAATACAGGCACTTGTAACGCCAACTAATTTTGGCTATCCAAAACGCACGGCAAGTGGCTTTGATATCAATCGTTTGAATTTACTTATCGCCGTAATTGAACGTAGGACAAAACTAAAATTGTCTGATAAAGATATTTTTGTAAATGTGGTTGGTGGAATGAAACTTAATGATTCTGCGGCGGATCTTGCAGTGTGTATGGCAATTGCTTCGGCTGTGGCGGGCAGAAAACTTGGTGAAGAATACGTGGTATTTGGCGAAGTGGGGCTTGGCGGAGAAATTCGTTCGGCTTTCCGCGCTGATCAAAGAATTGCGGAGGCCAAAAAACTTGGATTCTCTCATGCGATTGCCCCGGCAACAATTAAAGACAAATTTGTTGTGCCGGTAAAAGACCTGCGTGATACTCTTATCAAATACGTAAAATAAAGCCAAACTCAAAGCGCGTCGCCAGCGCCCGCCGTCGCGGGGCTGGCGCGCTCGTCCTCGTCGTAACTCCGGATCTTTTCGTTTGGCTTTTATTTTACTTTTTCAATGCTAGTTTAATGCGCTCTTCTACTGGCAAGGATTTGTCGATGTTTTCGAGAGCGAGGGTAGCTTCTTTTAGTGGGAAGCCGAGAGCGATGAGAGCGTCTAAAGCTTCATCCTGCTTGTCGGCGGCAGTGGCGAATTTTGCTTCGGTTGCTCCGTAGTGAGATGGAATACCAACTTTGTCGCGAAGGTCTACAATTACGCGTTCGGCAGATTTTTTGCCAACACCTGAAGCTTTAGCGATGAATGCGGCATCTGCGTTTGCGATAGCATTGCGTACCTCTTCGGCTTCGGCTAGAGACAGAATGGCAATGCCGGCCTTTGGGCCAACGCCTTGTACGGAAATTAAGAGTTCAAATAGTTTTTTGGCGGTGAGGGAAGAAAAGCCATATAATTCCTCTGCATTTTCGCGGATGGAATGATAAGTAAAGAATTTGCGCGTTTCGTTTAAACTAACTGCTTCAAAATCTGGAGTTGGGATGGTTACTTCGTAACCTACACCATTAACATCGATGATAATCGAATTCCCGAATTTTTCTACAACTTGCCCGTTAACATGTGCAATCATACGTTGATTATAGCACGAAATAATAGATTAGAGTTTGTAAAGACTTGGCCTTAGCGGCCCGGAGCGCAAACTCTAATCTATTATTTCGTGATTACCATTAATGAATGTGTGATTGCAGCGGCTAATGCATCTGCAGCATCATCCGGACGTGGTTTTTTCTCAAGGTTTAGATGCAAACGTACCATCTCTTGCATCTGTGGCTTCTTGGCACCGCCATAGCCGGTGAGAGTCTTTTTAATTTCGTTTGGCGTGTATTCGTAGATTGGTATTTCGCGTTGTGCTGCCACGAGAAGTACCAAGCCGCGAGCTTCTGCAACGGCAATGCCGGTTGTGATATTTTTTGAAAAAAAGAGTTTCTCGATAGACACTACATCTGGTTTGGTGGTATCAAAGATTTCTTGCAAAGAATCGTAAAGCTCTTTTAATCTGCCCGGAAGTGGAGCATTCATTGTAGTGGTAATTACGCCAAAATCGAGAGCTCTCGCAGAGGCGCGAGAGCTCACTTCGATTAGGCCGAAGCCCGTGATACCAATACCAGGATCGATACCAAGGATCTTCATAACTTATTTCATAAGTTGGTTTAGAATGTCTTCGTAGCTTGGAGTGCTGCTCTTGATCATTTCTTCAGCGGCGGATTCACCGTACTTTTTGCCAAGAACTTTTAGAAAATCATTCCAGGTGCTACGTACTTCGTTGGAATCACCCTCGAATTTTAGAGGTACGATTTCTGCGATTTTTGGAATGTTGTCTTCAATCCAGCTAGAGAGTTCACTACGCTTTGAAGTGTAGGTTGAGTATAGTGAAGAATAGCCAGTGGTTGCATCATCATAAGCCTTGCGTGCTTTTACTACCTCGAGAGCTTTTTCTTTCCATTGCTCACCAAAGGTTTTGAGTTGTTCTACGCCAGTGTTGATAGCGTATTCAGCAGCGGAGTTAACGTCGCTTTCTTTGGTGGATGAATAGTAGCTAAGTCCGATACCATTGTAGTAGAACTTGTGCCAGTTATCATAGATATCAAGAGCTTTGCTGGTGTCTGCATTTACGCTACCAGTAGCTTTCTTGAATTCGTCATTGAATTTATCAAAAGCTGCTTTTACTTCGCCATCATGAGCAACACCAGAAGTGCCGCCGAGCTTGTTTACTAGATCGATGGTTTCTTGTGATACAGCAGATTTACAATCTGATACGTAGCTACTGTAGCTAGAAGTACCAGAATACTTATATTCTACGTCTTCTATTACATCTTCACAGTCGTCGTAGTCATAGTAGAAATCTCTGATTTTGTCGTCTAGTTCTTGTGCAACTTGATATGATTCTTTGTAATCAACTTGGTTTAGTACAATCACTAGTACTACTGCTACGATGATACCAACTAAGGTAACACCGCCAACAATTGACCAAATGATAATATTTTTCTTTTTCTTTGGATCCATTGGCTTCTTTGCTTTAGGAGCTTCTGCCTTTGGAGCTTCTTTGGCTTCGGCTGGTTTTGCAGCTTCCACCTTTTCTGCAGGTTTCTTGTCCTCGCTCATAGAAAATCCTTTTTAGGTTAGTATTATAAGATTATAGTATAATTTTTTTCTCTATAATAAAAGGGTTGAAATTCGGTAAAAAGTGTGGTAAAATAACGGGTAATTGTCTAATAATAAAGGTAAAATATGAGTTTTTCTATTCTAAAGCAAATTGG
>JAEEGL010921931.1_pt1 | contig 17897 bp, 12 predicted proteins | sample 9134231 | NCBI WGS metagenome assembly JAEEGL01 (sample SAMN16246548, study PRJNA631951) | gut metagenome | biome: gut microbiome; feature: rumen; material: fiber-attached | host: Bos | place: Iran: Karaj | collected 2018-10 | reverse complement strand
GTGGTCTTACCGGAACCGTGCAGACCCGCGACCAGCACGATGCCGGGAGTCCCCGTCACATTGATGTCCTGCGCCTCCGAGCCCATGAACTCCGCGAGCTCGTCGTGCATGATCTTGATCATCATCTGCTGGGGCTTCACGGCCGTGAGGACATTGGCGCCGATGGCCTTGTCTTTCACGCGGTTGCAGAAGTCCTTGGCCACCTTGTAGCTCACATCGGCGTCCAGCAGGGCCTTGCGGATGTCCTTGACGGTCTCCGCCACATTGATTTCGGTGATTTTCCCCTCACCCTTCAGTATCTTGAAAGACCGCTCCAGTCTCTCGCTCAGGTTCTCGAACATAGCTTTTCTGCGCTTTATTGGTACAAAATGCAAAGATACGCAAAAAATGAAACGTTTCATGCCAGGTTTTGCGCTTTCCATGCAAAAGCGTGTCGAAAATATTTCTGTTTTGGACGTTGCCGGAAGGACTTTCGGCCGATCTTTGCCCCAAACGACACGCGTATGAAAACAAAAATGAAATGGATGGCGCTGCTCCCGCTCCTGGCGGGACTCGCCGCATGTGACGACTTTGGCTGGGGACCGCAGCAGGGCGAACCCGGCATCCTCCGCTGGACCCTGCAATCCCTCCCCGCCACCCGCGCGACGGCCGAAATGCCCGACACCAACGACTTCCTGCTCACGGTGCGCGACGCCCGGGGAAACATCCTCTATGACGGTGCCTACGGGGACTCCCCCACCTCCCTCCAGGTGGAAGCGGGCAGCTACACGGTGCGCATCGTATCGGCCCCCTTCCCGGCGCCGGCCTTTGCCACGCCCCAGTACGGGGACGAGCAGCTGGTGGTGGTCCCGGCCGGGCAGACGGTATCCGTGGGCCTTCGCTGCACCCTGCTCAATGCCGGGATCCGCCTCAGCGTCGCGCCCGAATTCCTGGAGAGCTATCCCGACGGCGTGCTGTCCGTGCGCCAGGGACAGCAGCGGCTCCTGTACGGCTATACGGAAAAACGCATCGCCTATTTCCCGCCCGGCGAGGTGTCGGTGATCCTCAGCCGGGGCGGAACGGAGCAGACGCTCCTCACGCGCACGCTGCAGGCGCGGGACATCCTGAGTATCAAGCTTTCGGCCCCCGGGTCCCGGAGCGGCGGACGCATCAGCGTGTCTGTCGATACCACCAAGAACTGGCGCTCGGAAAACTTCCGCATCGGCGGCGGCAGCGCAGACGGAGACCCGGCAGAGGAGCTCGTGATCGGGGTGGCCGATGCGGCCAGCCATGTGGGGGAAACCGGGATCTGGGTCTATGGCTACATCGTGGGCGGCGACCTCACATCGGCCGGAAAATACGTCAAGACCAGCGGCATTACCAAAGCCACGCACCTGGCGCTGGCCTCCCGGAGTTCGGTCACGGAGAAAGCCCAGTGCGTGGCCGTGGAACTCCCCGCCGGAAAAGTGCGGGAAAGGCTGAACCTGGTGGACCATCCGGAGCTCATCGGGACACGCGTATCTGTAAAAGGGAACCTCGTGAGCAGTTACTTTGGCACCATCGGCCTCAAAGGGACCAACGACTATACGCTGAAGTAGGGCGCAGGCATTATTCTTGCAAATTTTTTTCCTATATTTGCATGATAAATTGACCTGTTACCGCTTAGTGAATGGTACATTACCTGAAGAAACTGGAAGAGCAAATCCGCTTGCATGGCGATAAGCCGGCCTTGTGCGACTATAACGGTTCCTCCTGGACCTATGCCGAACTGGCGGAACAAATCGCTCAGTTTCATCTGTTTTTCAAGGCAGCCGGCATCCGCAAGGGTGACCGGATTGCTCTTTGTGGGCGCAGCAGTGCCCGCTGGGGCATCTTCTTCCTGGCCATCAACACCTACGAAGCGGTGGTGGTTCCCATCCTGGCCAATTTCACCCCGGAGGGCGTGGAAAAGCTGGTCCATCACTCGGAATGTATCCTGATGATTACCGATCCGGACATCTGGAAACGCATGAATGCCAAGAACCTGCCCCTTCTGGCAGGTGTACTGAGCACCAAGGCGGACGCCCTGCTCTGGGCGCGCGGCCCCAAGCTCAAGCAGGCCTGGTCGGGCCGCAAGAAAGCGTTCGCCCAGTTCTATCCTGCCGGTTTCCAGCCGGCCATTGTCCATTATCCCGGAGACAACGGCGGGGACCTGGCCATCATCAACTATACCTCCGGCACCTCGGGAGACCCCAAGGGCGTGATGCTCACCTACGACGCCATGTCGGACATCGTAGAATACTGCCAGCAGCACATCAGCCGGGAAGCGGATGTGCTGGTGTCCATGCTGCCGCTGGCCCATATGTACGGCCTGGCCATGGAGTTCATCTATCCCTGCGTGACGGGTTTTACGATTTACTTCCTGGGCAAGACCCCTTCCCCGTCCCTGCTCCTGCAGTCCCTGCAGGACATCCGTCCGTCCCTGGTGGTCACCGTGCCGCTCATCATGGAAAAGGTGTACCGCAACGTGGTGGCCCCCGTGCTCAACTCCCGGTCGGCCAAGGCCATGCGTGCCGTTCCCGGCCTGCGGAGCTCCTTCTACAAGTCGGTGGGCAAGAAGCTCATGAAAGACTTCGGCGGCCGGGTGGAACAGATCATCATCGGCGGCGCGCCCCTGAACTGGGACGTAGAAAGCGGCTACCGCAAGATTGGTCTTCCGTATGTCGTAGGGTATGGCCTTACGGAGTGCTGCCCCCTGCTGTCGCTGGAGCGCCCGGAAAGCTTTGTTCCCGGTTCCTGCGGCAAGCCCATCCATGAAATCCGCATCGATTCCTCCGACCCGGAACATGTGCCCGGTGAAATCCAGGCCAAGGGCCCCAATCTGTTTATTGGTTACCTCAAGAACCCGGCAGCGGATGAAGCCGCCCACACGGAGGACGGCTGGTTCCGGACCGGAGACCTGGGCATCATGGACGAAGGCGGCAACCTCTTTATCCGCGGCCGCATCAAGGCGCTCATCCTGAGCGCATCGGGCCAGAACATCTATCCCGAAGAGGTGGAACAGGTGGTACTGCGCCACCCGGCGGTGGAAGAAGCCCTGGTGCTTGACAAAGGCGGCAAGGTCATTGCCCTGGTGTATCCCAAGGCCGATGCCCTTCCTGTCCTGGACGAGGAACACGTGCAGAAGATGACACTGGACATCCGGGACGAGGCCAACAAGCACCTACCCATCTTCAGCCAGATCTTCCAGGTAGAAATGGTAGAACTCCCCTTTGAGCGCACGGCCAAGGGGAGTATCAAAAGACATCTGTATCAGTAGAAATCCCAGTTCCTGACAGAACGGTATCGCGCCTGTTTCAGCTTGAGCTCCATGAACAGCTCATCCTCTCGGAAGGCGTCATCTGCGCCGTCTCCAAGCTCAGGGGCGGGACACCTGCTGGTCAGGCTCTCCCGCGCCCGCTTAGACGATTTCCTGGCCTGCTTTGGGCGCCAAGCCTCTATGACAGCGACATTTTCTTCTCGCTGGGGATGAGGATGGCGCAAAGGAGGACACCAATCAGAGATCCGATGGCTACCGAAAGCATGGCCGCATCCCAGGAACTGCCGTTGGCAATCCCGCCCACGACGATCTTCGAGCACACGGCATCACCGACCAGATAACCGAACAGCCCCACGAAACCAGCCGCCGTACCCGCCGCATTCTTGGGCACCAGGTTCAGCGCCTGCACGCCGGTGAGGGCAACCGGGCCGTAGATGAAGAAGCCGATGATGCAGAGTGCCACATACACCAGCACCTTCTGCAGCTGGGGACTGACGCTGACCATGCCGGAACCTACCAACCAGTAGAGGAATACGCCGATGGCGCAGAGGAACATGCAGATTACGTTCATGGGAGCGCAGCGTCCCTTGAAGAACTTGGAAGTGGCCCAGCCGCAGGCGATGGTACCCACGGCGCCCACAATGTTGTGGACGGAGAAGGCCACCTTGCTCTCCGCCGCGGTCATGATTCCTTTGGCCTGCAGGTATGTCGGCGCCCAGTCTCCGATGCCGTAGCGCACCATATAGACAGCCACGTTGGAAATGGCGACGATCCAGAGCAGTTTGTTCTTCAGCACATAATCCACGAACAGGGTCTTGAAGGGAAGCTTCTCTCCGGCCTGGCCCTTGGACTTGATGCCGCTGTGGTCGTTGCGCCAGTCGGCCACCGAGGGAAGGCCGCAGGACTCCGGCGTATCACGGATGGCCCACCAGCAGAACAGGGCAATGGCCATGGCCGCCAGGGCCGGGAAGACAAAATTGCCCTTCCAGGTCTGGACGACACCCAGGTCGGCCGCCAGGGCTACGCCGGCGATAGCCAGGAAACCCAGGGAGAAACTGCCGATGGTGTGGGAGACATTCCAGATGCTCATCTTGAAACTCCGCTCATTCTGGCTGAACCAGTGGGCCATGATCCGGCCGCAGGGAGGCCAGCCGAAGCCGCTGAGCCAGCCCACGATCAGCATCAGGATGAAAATGACCGTGGTATTGACGGCTGTGTTGGTACCGAAAGGAATGAGTCCCACGGACATCATGGTGAGGGCCGACAGGACGAGGCCGATGCAGAGGAACTTACGGGCGTCGGAACGGTCGGATACGCTGCCCATCACGAACTTGCTGAAAGCATACGCGATGGAGACGGCCGACATGGCAAGGCCCACCTTGCCTGCATCCAGGATACCGTCGGCAATCATGTCCGGCGCAGCCAGGGAGAGGTTCTTGCGGACAAGATAGTAGGCCGCATATCCCAGGAAAGCTCCGAGAAATACCCTGAGTCTCATCGACTTGTATTCCGCATCAATCTTTTCTGCGGCCATCGGGGTCTTGGGTTTGGGCGGATCGAGAAAACGAGCCATAATATTCAGTTTTTTATCGTTGGTTATTCTATTGCTTCCGCGAGAATCGAAATGGGATTCATCACGGTGTATCCGGTGGACATTTCTATCTGCCATTTGCAGGTTTCGCAGTCACAGGCCACCACGTCGGGATTCACGCTGCGAATCTGGTCGAAGAGGGCGGCGCCGATCTCCTGCGAAGCCTGATAATTCTCTTTCTTGAAGCCATAGGTGCCCGAAATGCCGCAGCAGGCCGAATCCAGGCGGATGAACTCCACGCCGGGAATCATCTTGAGCACCTGCTCCGAGAACACGCCCCAGCCCATCTTTTCCATATGGCAAGGCGTATGGTAGGCAATCTTCTTGTGGTAATCGGGACGGAAACGCAGCTGGGCCCCACCCTTTTCCAGCCGCTCACAGATATAGCGGGTGGCCATGAGGATGGAATCCCGCACATCGGCATTGTCCACGCCCAGCAGCTCCGGGTATTCGTCGCGCATGGTGAGCGAGCAGGTGGAAGAGGTGGTGACCACCTTGAGGCCCTTGTCCACCACCGCCTTGCGCAAGGCGGCCACATTGTGCACCGCATGCCCCCGGGCCTGGGCCGACATGCCGTTGGTGATGAGCGCGATGCCGCAGCACTGCTCCTTGTCCAGCAGCTGGACACCTACCCCCAGGGCATTGAGCACCTTCACCAGGTCCTTACCCAGCTGGGGATAATTGTAATTGACGTAGCAGCCGTGGAAATAGGCCACCTGCTCGGGGAAAGCCGCCTGCTCTTTCTCCCGGCGGCGGAGCCAGAACTCGAAACTGGCCGCGCTGTATTTGGGGAAGGTGCGCTGCTTGTCAATCTTGAGGGTGGCATCCATCACAGCCTTGGTGACGCCCAGGCTGGTGACCCCGTTCACGATGGGCGCGAACGGACGGGCCAGCTTGCCCATGAAATCCGTGGAGGCCAGAATCCGGTCGCGCAGCTTGGGGGCCGAATGGTCATACTTGATGCGTGCCGCCTGGATGAGGTCGGCCACTTTCACGCCCGAAGGGCAGGCTACCTCGCAGCGCTTGCAGTTGAGGCAGTATTTGAGCGCATAATTGAAGAAGTAAGGGTCCTTGAGCCGGAGGCGCTCCCCGTCGGGACCGGCCTGCTTGGGACCGGGATACAGGGGATTCACCTGCAGGACGGGGCAATAGGCCGTGCACACGGTGCACTTGGTGCACTCCTCGAAATTGTGCTCCGATTGGGTATATTCTTGTAACTTCATGGACTACGCTTGGTTAAGGATGGAATCTACGACCGAGAGGGCGCTGCGTACCGCCAGACCACCCGCCGAGCCCAGCTCGGGCCGGGTGGCGCCCAGGATCGAGCCCGCGGCAAAGAGGTTGCGGAAAGGCTCTCCGCCCCGCAGGGGATGCAGGGCCTCGTCAGTTTTCACGCCAAAGCGGAGATAGGGCTGCTCATCGGCAAAAGCGGGGGTGTACCAGCTGTTCCGGTCTTCACAGTAATCCACATCGGCCCCGAAAATGGGCTCCGACACCTCGAAGGGATTGGCTTTGAGCCCCTTGGAGAAGAAAGCCCCGGTGGCCAGGATAAAGTGGTCTCCCTCAATGTAATGGCTGTCCAGGTTGCGGGTGACCACGCTGTGCACCACGCCTTCGTGGACGTGGGCCTCCAGGACCTCGTCACCCATCAGATAGGTGCCGCCCAGCACTTCGTAGCGGCGGCGCAGCTGCATCTGGGTGCGGATGCCCGGAACGGAAGGCGGCAGGGTACCGGCAAAGACCACCCGGGCGGGAATCCCCTGGCGGATGCGGTCCACGGACGTCGCATCGCGGAACCCGAAGACCTGGGGCAGGATGACGGTATCTTCGTCCCGCAGCAGGACCCGCACCTCCTGGACCACTTTCTCCGTCATCCGGTCCATGATGCGGGCAATCTGGACCGAGCGCATTTCGCTGGGGCTCATCTTGAGGCGCTCCAGCTCCGGCAGGGCCAGGAAACGGACATGACACTCCATCCCCTGCTTTTCCAGGCCTTCGGCCAGGAAGGAGGAGAAGAAGTCGTGATATCCCTTAAAATTGACGATGAGCACCCGGCGGCCGAACTTGGGCTCCGGGAACAGGTCGATGTCCTCCAGCGAGAGGCAGGCGGGACGGAACGTTCCCAGGGGCATGAGCCGCACGCCGGGAGTATAATGGAGCCGGATACCGGCTTCCGAGAAAATCTCTTGCATGGCACGGGGGGCCTCCTCCAGCGACTCGAAGCTGCCGGAGAAAAAATGCAGGGCATTCTGCCCCATGCTGATGATGGCGGTGGACAGCCCCGCTTTCTGGAGGCTGATGCCTGCGGTGAGCCCGGCCAGGCCGCCGCCGATGATTACGGTATTGAATTTCATAGGCCCAGCACGTGTTTATAGACCCACTGTGTATATTCCGCTTCCCGGAGCGTATCGCCCCAGCCGATGGGGAAATTGCCCTTCCAGCGCTCCTGCAGGAAATCGGCCAGGTCCTTGCGTTCCCGTTCCACACAGCCGTGCGCCTTGGCCAGCAGCCCGGCAGCGCGGCAGGCGCAGAAGCCGCCCTGGCAGGTTCCCATGCCGATGCGGGTGCGCCGGCGCAGGTCCGTGAGGCCGCTCACTTCCAGGCGGTCGATGGCGGCGTTCACCTCCCCTACCGAGACCTCCTCACATTCACAGACCAGGGTATCGTCGTAGGGATTGGCGGCAGGAAGGTGGCTCACGCGGGTGCCCAGACGGGCCGCCGCGGCTTTCTGCGCCATGGAAGGCGCTTCCCAGATTTTCTGGGCCACGGCTTCGTAGGATTTCTCTTCCGAGCCCGGCAGCGGGGTGACGGCCGTCTCGCAGGGCTTGTCCACGCCCAGTTTGCGGCACACCACGTCCGTAGCCATCTCGGCCATGAGGCGGTAGGTCATGAGCTTGCCGCCGGTAATGGTGACAAAGCCCTTGAGCCCGTCGCGGGTTTCATGGTCCAGGCACACGATGCCGCGGGAGATGTTACGGCCCGAAGGGTCGTCGTCGGCACTCACCAGCGGCCGCACACCGGCATAGGCCCGCAGGATACGGGTAGAGGACAGGGACGGCGCCAGCAGGGAGCCTTCCGTAATGAGGAGGGTCACCTCGTCGGGCGTCACGGCCACGTTGTCACATTCCTCGAAGGGGATGCGGGTAGAGGTGGTGCCAATCACGCAGACGGTATCGCCGGGCACCAGGATATCGGCATTGGAGGGTTTGCGGCAGCGGTTGATAACCACGTTGTTCACCCGGTGGGCGAAGATGAGGAGGGATCCCTTGGCGGGGAACATGTTCACCTTCACCCCGGCCATCTGGGCGATATGCTGCCCCCAGATGCCGCAGGCGTTCACCACCACCGGCGCGTAATAATCGGTGGTCTCACCGGTCTGGAGATTCAGGGTGTGGACGCCCTTGATGGTATCCCCTTCGCGGATGAAACCCGTCACTTCCGTGTACAGGCGCACCTGGCCGCCGTGGAGTTTGGCGTCCAGCATGTTGGCGGCGCACAGGCGGAAGGGATCCACGCTGCCGTCCGGCACCTTCACCGCGCCGATGAGGGCGGGATTCACGGAAGGCTCCATGCGGAGGGCCAGGGCCGGATCGATGATCTCGGCGGCGATGCCGGCATGCTGGCAGGCCTCCACAAAGGTCTGCTGATACCCCAGGTCGTCGTCGGGCAGGGTGATGAAGAGACCGTCCGTCTCGTCAATGCAATGGGAGGCAATCTGGCGCAGGATCATGTTTTCCTTGATACATTCCTGGGCCGATTCCGGGTCGTTCACGGCATAGCGGGCGCCGGAATGCAGCAAGCCGTGATTGCGTCCGGTGGCACCGGTGGCAATGTCCGAGCGCTCCAGCAGCAGCGTGCGCAGACCGCGCATGGCGCAGTCCCGCTGCGTACCGGCGCCGGTAATACCGCCGCCGATAATGATAACATCAAATTCGTTTGCGTTCATACGTGGTTATTTCATGCAAAAGTACAAAAAATTGGCTATATTTGTAAACAATAACACGAACAAAAACCACCATATGAAAAAAATCTTCTTCCTGGGAACCCTGGCCCTCACCCTGCTCTCGATGAGCTCCTGCCTGGGTGGAAAATACATGTCCAGTTATGCCCTCACCCCCAAGGTCCATGGCGTGGCCGATATCGAACGCACCCGCCACAAAGCCGATTCGCTGATGCCCGGCAGCACCGCCTGGTTCGACAGTCTCATGGCCCAGGGCATCATGAAGGATACGATCATCCTGGGTAACAACGACAAGAAAGTCTATGCCGTCTATGCCCCCGCCGCCTGCCCGGAGAAAGCCAAGGGAACGGCCCTCATCGTGCATGGCTACGGCGACAACCACTTTGTGTTCCTGTACCTGGCCCGCATGTACCGGGACCAACTCAACTACAATGTCTTCATGCCGGACCTCCAGTACCACGGCTATTCAGAGGGCGAATCCATCCAGATGGGCTGGCTGGACCGCCTGGACATTGAAAAATGGATTCCCGTGGCCCATTCCATCTTCCAGGAAGACTTCATGGTGCTGCACGGCGTGTCCATGGGGGCTGCCACCGTCATGATGACCAGCGGCGATCCCCTGCCCGAGTACGTCCGCTGTTTTGTGGAAGACTGCGGCTACAGCAGCGTCCGCGGCCAGTTCACCAAGAACCTCAAGGACATGGGGCCCATTCCCACGGACATCCTCAACAGTGCCAGCATCGTCACTCACAAGCGCTATGGCTGGTGGTTTGAAAGCGCAGACTGCCGCAAGCAGCTGGCCAAGTGCGAACGGCCCATGCTCTTTATCCACGGGGATGCCGACGACTTTGTCCCCTTCGAGCACCTGTGGGAAAACTACAACGCCAAAACCAAGGGCTATAAGGAATACTGGGTGGCCCCCGGCGCCGTCCACGCCAATTCCTATGCAAAATACCCGGAGGAATACACCCGCCGGGTAAACAATTTCCTGAATACCGTCCGGTACCTGCCGGAGGATTTCCGCTAGAGACGCTCCCGCCTAGAAAACCAGGCGGATATGGCCGAAGGCCGACAGGCCGGCCACGGGAATGAAGCCTAACTGATAATAGCGCTGGTCATTGGGATGGCCGGCGCTTTCGCAGATGGCGCTGTACACCCAGCCACTCTGGGCCACCCGGGCGTTGAACAGGTTGTTCAGGTCCACCCCCAGGTCCAGTTCCTTGCACACGCGGCGGAAACGGAAGGTATAACCCAACTGCAGACCGGTGAGGCTGTAGGCAGGGAGCGAACGGTCCAGGTTTTCCGAATTGTCCAGGTACATCCGGCTCACCAGTCCCGTGTGCCACTGCAGGCGGAAGCCCTTGTAATGCAGGGTGGCGAAGCCATTGAGGATGGCATCCGGCGAATAGGCCAGGGCCGCATCGTCGTAATGGATGATGCTGACGCCCTTGTCCCAATCTTCCACGTACTCGTCAAAAGCCAGGAGGCGGTTGCGGCTCAGGGCCGCATTGCCCTCGAGCGTGAGCCAGGAAGTGACATCCCAGCCCGCCGTGAGCTCCACGCCGCAGCGGTAGGAATCCGGGATGTTGGTGGTGAGGGCCTCGCCGATATCGCTCAGTTCCCCGGTCTGCACCAGCTGGTCCTTGTAGCGCATGTAATAGACATTCACACCGGCGCGGGCCCGGGAACCGTCGGCCTGGTAACCCGCCTCCAGGTCCAGGACGCGTTCGGCCCGGGGTGCGGGATATTTCCCGTTGTCGGTGAAGTTGTTACGCTCCGGCTCGCGGTTACTGACGGCGGCCGAGGCATAGGCGCGGTGGATGCCGCGGCTGAAGTTCACGCCGGCTTTGGGATTGAAGAAATGGTAGCGTTCATCCACATCCAGCATGTGCTTGGAGGCCGTCTTGTCGCCGTTGTCGATGTATTTGTCGTTATAGCCGTCGGTACGGTAATGCACATAGCGGTACTGCAGGTCACCAAACAGGCTCCAGGCATCGGAGAGCTGGTAGCTCGCCTTCAGGAACACACTGCCGTCTGCCTTGGCGGCGTCGGAATCGTAGTAACGGTAGGGATTGTCGGGGCCGATACCCAGCTTCCTTTCCAGAGCTTCGTTGCTGCAATAGGTGAGGAAACCGTAATGGTTCCCCAGGAACTGCTGCAGGGAAAGGCCGGCGACGGCATGCCAGGGGCCTTTTTCGTAACGCAGGTCACTCACCAGGCCAAAGCAGTGCTGGGTGAGTCCCTTCTTCCGCACGAAATCGCTTTTGGAAACCTCCTGCCCCGTCTCGTCGGTAAAGGGCGAAATGCCGTATTTGAGGAGCTTGTTCCGGTAGCGGAACTCCTCATAATAGCCCCGGCCGCCGGTGTAATGGGCGGTGGCAGACAGATGCAGCGCCTCCGAAAAGGCGGCCGAGAAGTTGAGCAGCTGATGCTCCTGGGAGAAATTGTCCGTGGTGCGCGGCCACAAACTGCCGTCCCGTAGCTGGAAACGCTCCGTGTGGACCGGGGCATCGGGGCTCTCCCCCTCGAAGACCCACTGCTCGTAGAGCGAATTGAACAGGCCCAGGCCCGCCTGATACAGGTCGGCATAGGTCTTGATGCCCGTTTTCACCCCATAGGTGCCGTCCATGACGGACAGGTCGCCGGAGCCGGCGGTGACGCCGTTCCAGGCCTGGCCGGTGCTTTCAAAATTGCCGATGAGCTTGTAGCTGAGCTTCCAGCTGCGGCCCAGCAGCGTGGCGCCTGCATAATAACTGCCGCTCCGGCCGGCGGTTCCGTGCAGGTAACCGTCCGTGGTGGTCTGGTTATAGGCGGCATCGAAAACAATCCGTTTCCAGAGCAGGCCGCTGGAGACGCTGGTGCCCACATTCATCGTATTGAAAGAGCCGTAGGACAGGGAAACGCTGCTGGTGGGCTCCAGCGAAGGGGCCTGGGTGCCCAGGGCGATGGTGCCGCCAAAAGCGCCGTCTCCGTTGGTGGAGGTCCCCACGCCGCGCTGGATCTGGACGCTGCCCAGTAGCCTGCCGTAAGAGTTCATATTGGCCCAGAACACCGTCTGGTCTTCCGGAGAATTGAGGGGAACGCCGTCCAGGGTCACATTGATACGGCTGCCGCCGGCGCCCCGGATGCGCATATAGGTAGTTCCCGTTCCCAGGCCGTTCTCGCTCCAGGCCAGGATGCCGGGCGTACGGGAGAACAGCAGCGGCAGTTCCTGGCCGGTGCTGGAAAATTGTTCCAGCTGGACCCGGCCGATATAGGCAACGGCAAAGGGAGCGTCACCACTTGCGCGAACCGCGCTGATGACTGATTCCTGAAGTTGCTCCATGCGGAGCGAATCGGCCCCCTGTTGGGTGGCGGCGCCTTGCCCCCTGGCGACCTGGCATAGCGCCAGGGCCAACACTACTACTAAACTCGTTTTCATGGGCACAAAGATAATAAAAAAACAGACACCAACAAATATGTAAGTGTCTGATTTTTAATGAGTGAGGAGTAGCAGATTTGAACTGCTGACCTCCTGCCTGTCAAGCAGGCGCTCTAAACCAACTGAGCTAACCCCTCATTTATTGGACTGCAAAGATATGTAGTTTTTATGAAACTACCAAATCTTTTTTACAGCCTGGCGGCGGCGTATTCCCGGGTGAGTTTGAACACCTTCTTGCGGGACGACGGGGCGTCGAACATGGCGTCGGCCATGAGCTTCTCGCAGATGGCCCGAAGGCCTCTCGCACCCAGCTTGTTCTTCACGGACGTATCCACGATAAGGTCCAGCACTTCGGGCTCCACCTCCAGCTGGATGCCGTCCAGTTCGAAGAGTTTCTCGTATTGCCGCATGAGCGCGTTCTTGGGCTCCACCAGGATGCGCCGGAGCGAATCGCGGTCCAGCTGGTCCAGGTAGGTCACCACCGGAAGACGGCCCACGATCTCGGGAATGAGGCCGTAGGCGCGCAAATCCATCGCGTCCACATATTCCAGCAGGTTGTCCTTGTCGATGCGCTGCTTCTCCTCGGCCCCGAAGCCGATGATCTGCGTGTTCTTGCGCAGGGCGATGTGCCGTTCGATCCCTTCGAAGGCGCCGCCGCAGATGAACAGGATATTCTGGGTATTCACATGGATGAACTCCTGCTCAGGATGCTTGCGGCCTCCCTTGGGGGGCACGTTCACGATGCTGCCTTCCAGCAGTTTGAGCATGGCCTGCTGCACGCCCTCGCCCGAGACATCCCGGGTGATGGAGGGGTTGTCGGACTTGCGGGCAATCTTGTCAATCTCGTCGATGAACACGATGCCGCGTTCGGCCTTCAGGAGGTCAAAATCGGCCTCCTGCAGCAGCCGGGTCAGGATGCTCTCCACGTCCTCGCCCACATAGCCGGCCTCGGTGAGCACGGTGGCGTCCACGATGGTGAAAGGCACGTCCAGGAGTTTGGCGATGGTGCGGGCCAGCAGGGTCTTTCCGGTGCCGGTGGGACCCACCAGCAGGATGTTGCTCTTCTCCAGCTCCACGCCATCGTCGGGACGGTCCACCAGGTTGTGGGCGATGCGCTTGTAATGGTTGTACACGGCCACCGCCAGCACCTTCTTGGCCCGGTCCTGGCCAATCACATACTGGTCCAGGTAGGCTTTGATTTCCTGCGGCTTGGGGGCCTTCCCCACGGGGGCCGGCGCCTGACGGGAGGCCTTTCCCCGGCCGTTTTCCACCTCCTCGACATAGGAGGCTGCCAGGCGGGCGCAATCGCTGCAGATGTGTCCGTCCACCCCCTGCAGGAGGAAGGGGACTTCCGCATCCGAGCGGCCGCAGATCACACAATGGTCGCCTTTGCCGTTTTTGGTCTTGGACATCAGTGCGCGCGTTTATGGAGAATCTCGTCCACCATGCCGTATGCAAGGGCCTCCTCGGCATTCATCCAGTAGTCCCTCTCCCCGTCGGCCGCCACTTTCTCGTAGGGCTGGCCGCTGTGCTGGGCAATGATATGGAAGAGTTCCGTACGGATCTTTTCAATCTCGCGGGCGGCAATGAGGATTTCCGTGGCCTGGCCCTGGGCCCCGCCCAGCGGCTGATGGATGAGCACGCGGGCGTGCGGCAGGACGCTGCGCTTGCCCTTCTGCCCGGCACAGAGCAGCACGGCGCCCATGGAGGCGGCCATGCCCGTGCACACGGTGGCCACGTCCGGCTGCACCAGCTGCATGGTGTCGTAGATGCCCAGGCCGGAACTTACCTGTCCACCGGGGGTGTTCAGGTACATGGTAATGTCGGCATGGGAGTCCTGCGAAGCCAGGAACAGCAGCTGGGCCTGGATGATGTTGGCCACGTCATCGTCGATGGGCACGCCCAGGAAGATGATGCGGTCCATCATCAGGCGGCTGAACACGTCCATCTGGGCCACGTTGAGCTTGCGCTCTTCCGTGATGGTGGGGTTGATGTAGCCGTCATACACCGAGGCATAACGGGAAAGGGTCATGGAACTGATGCCACGGCCCTTTACTGCAAATTTGTCGAACTCAGTCATTTATTTCAGCTCCCGGAATTTGTCCATGGAGATTTTCTTGGTCTGGAGAGTCACTTCCTCGCGGACGCGGGCGATGGCGGCGTTGTCCTCGCACTGCTCCTCGAAGCGGCGGTACTGATTCTGGTCCTGCAGCATGTTCTCTGCGCTGGAGTCAATCAGGTTCTGGGGCACACCGGCCATGCCGTACATGGCATACTGGTAGGCCACGTAGGAGACGGCGGCCTGACGGATGTCCTCGCGGGAGACCTTCAGGTCAAAGAGCTGCATGATGCGGCCCCGCACCAGCTGCCACTTGAAGTCTTCGGCGAAACCGGGGAATTCCTTCTCCACCTGCTCGGCGGTGAACTTGCCTTCGTTGGCATACACCAGCCAGCGCTTGAGGAAGGCTTCCGGCAGTTCCAGGGCGGCCTTCTCCACAAAGAACTTGCGGACATCGGCCCCGAAACGGTAGTTGGCTTCCTGCTCATGGCTGCCCTTGATGCGCTCCACCACCTTCTCTTCGAACTGCTCGGGCGTGGTCACCACTCCCTCGCCGAAGATCTTGTCGTAGGTCTCCTGGTTTTCCTCGGCGGCCACATAGGTCTTCACGTTCACCACGGTGAAGGTGAACATGGGATCCAGGGTAGCCATCTTGGCCTTGTCCACCTTGAGCATGGAGGCACGGTCGGTCTCGTTCTCGAAGGCCTCGTTCACGTCCAGCTGGAAGCTGTCGCCGGCTTTGCGGCCGATGAAAGCGCCCTGGGCGGCCTCGGCCACGTGGGAGATGGAGACATACACGCCCTCGGCCTTGTGGCTCTCGTTGGCGATGTCCACCACCACATAGTCGTCCTTACCGGCCTTCTCCCCTTCCTGCAGGGAGCCGTACTGCTGGAGCAGCTGCTCGCGGGCGGCCTTCTTCTCGGCGGCGGTCACGTTGATCTCATAATAAGGAAGCTTGTCTTCCTTGTTCACGGTGAAATTGAGTTCCGGGGTCTGGGCGATGTCGAACTTGAAGGTGAAGTCGGCACCGGCGTGCCAGTCCAGCTGGGGCTGGTCCTCCGAAGGGAGGGGTTCACCCACGATGCGGATCTTCTCCTGCTGGATAAAATCGTTGAGCTGGTCCGACACCAGGCCGTTCACGCTCTCATACAGGGCCTCGGTGCCATACAGGCGCTGGATGAGGCTCATGGGGGCCATACCGCGGCGGAAACCCTTGATCTCCGCTTTACGTTTGTACTCGTGCAGGCGCTTTCCCAGCGCTTCGGCGTAATCTGCAGCCGCAATCTCGATGGTCACCTGATAGTTCAGGGCATCCGGCTGATTCTTGACAATGTTCATATAAGTACTTGTTATTTTGATATTTTCCTAAAAGGGGCGCAAAGTTACGAATAATCCGGCGAAATGTCAACCTTTGCGCTTGGGATACACCACCCGGCCATGATAAATCTGCTGCAGATAGGTCTTGAGCATGTCTTTCATGAGGTTGAGTTCGTGCAGGGTAATGTCGGCTTCTTCCAGCTGGCCGCCCTGCTCCTTCCCGTCCACGATACCTTCCACAAAACGGTCGAAGGCTTCCGGCGTGAATTCCTTGAGGGTGCGGGACGCGGCTTCGATGGAGTCGCACACCATCAGGATCACCTGTTCCTTGGTGACGGGACGCTGGCCGTGGTAGTAGAAATCGGCCGTATCTTCGGGATCGCCGCCCTCGTTCAGGTACTTGTTCAGGAAGTAGGCGGTGCTGGAGGTGCCGTGATGGCTGTTGATGAAGGCCTGGATGCGTTCGGGCAGCCGGTGCTCGCGGGCAATGGCCAGGCCGTCGTCCACGTGGCGGATGATGTCCTGGGCGCTCTCACGGGCCGATTTTCCGGCATGGTACTTGGCGGCACCGGGACTGGCGCTCTCGTTCTCGATGAAGCAGAGGGGGTTCTGCATCTTGCCGATGTCATGGTACAGGGCGGCGGCCCGCAGCAGGGGCACGTCGGCATCGGTGGCGCGGCCCACGGCATCCACCATGTTCATCACCTGCAGGCAGTGCTGGAAGGTACCCGGCGCCTTGGCCGAGAGTTCCTGCAGCAGCGGGTTGTTGGTGTCGGCCAGCTCGATGAGCCGCGTGACGGACACCAGGTTGAACACCTTCTCGAAGAGATAGATGAGGGGGTAGAGGGCCACGGTGGCCACGGAACCCACGAAAATCTGGATGAGGTTGATCCACCAGGTGGCGCTGTCGCCCACATCGATGAGGCGGAAGCCCACGAACACGGCCAGTTCCACGCCGAAGAGGATGGCAGCGTTGATGAACTGGCGCCAGCCCACGCTGAGGTCACCGAAGGTCTCGATGGTGACCACGCCGGCCACCAGGTACATCACGAAGAGTTCCATGCCGCCTCCGCTGAAGATGAGCAGCGGGAGCAGGGACACGAAATAGGCGGGCATCACCACCCGTTTGCGGAAGAACGCCAGCAGATACAGGGCGAAGACCGGATACGGGATCATGTACATGAGCCCCGGCGCCGTACGCTCCATCACGAAGGTCACTACGGCGGCCAGCAGGAACACGAAGAGGATGTAATAATAGCGTCCCCGGTCCGAGAACACCCGCGGATTGGAGAAATAGAGGCAGAAGTACAGGAGCACCACCAGGGCCAGGGCCAGCAGGAGGTTGCCCAGCAGCAGCAGCACGCGGGGGCCGTTGTAGCCGAACACCTTATTGTACTCTTCCCGGTAGCTGTCCAGCACCTGCGCGATCTCGGCCGTGACGATCTCCCCGCGGGAGACAATCTTCTCGTCGGCCTTCACATAGCCCAGCGTGGGAGAGACATAGTCGGCCGATTCGGCGTGGGTGAGCTCCGTCATCACCTTGTCGTACAGGAGGTTGGGGACAATGACGTCGTACACGCCCGAGCGGCGGAACAGGGAGTCCAGGTTCACGGACGGGCGGGAACGCGCCACCATGGCCACCAGCTGGTCCCGGGCTTCCGAGACCTTGTACACCTCGCTGCGGGGGTACTGGGCGGCGCGCTTGTTGCGCTGGATGTAGATGAGGTTTTCCGATACCTGGGCCGATCCCCTTTCCAGTTTGATCTTTCCGTCAGAGATGATGCCCTTGGCATAGATCTCTTCCAGGCGGGAGAGCACCACGGGGCGCAGGCTGTTGAAATGGCCCATGTCCAGGCGCTGGACATTGCGCACGGCCATGGACACCACTTCGTCCGAGTACTTGTAGTACGGGACCACGATGGTGCCGGCCTGTTCGCGCTCTTCCCGGATCTGGTCCTCCGTCTTGAGGATGGGGAAATCGAACTGGGAGATGAGCGTCTCGTAGGGCCAGGGGCTTCCTTTCTTGTAGTCATAATTGAATTTCGCGGTCCTGGGCATCAGGAGCACCAGGACTGCGAAAACAAGGACCAGCGGAAAGAATCTCCGGGGGATCTTAGGCGTCGATATTTGCATAATGCGCGTTTTCTTCGATGAAGGCCCGGCGCGGCGGTACGTCGTCACCCATGAGCATGGAGAAGGTGCGCTCCGCCTCGGCGGCGTTCTCGATGGTAATCTGGCGGAGCACCCGGCGGGAAGGATCCATGGTGGTTT
>JAEEGL015934786.1_pt1 | contig 17898 bp, 17 predicted proteins | sample 9134231 | NCBI WGS metagenome assembly JAEEGL01 (sample SAMN16246548, study PRJNA631951) | gut metagenome | biome: gut microbiome; feature: rumen; material: fiber-attached | host: Bos | place: Iran: Karaj | collected 2018-10 | reverse complement strand
TTCAAAATGGGTGGCAGAACATGGCAATTTCGTCTTTGACAGGCAGGAAGCTGATAATAGTTTAAAATACTTCAGTACTGTGAAAGAAATGGATGAAAATGCGGTAAGCATTTTTTGAAAATGTGGGTGACGCATGAGCGAGACAATGTTAGAATCATCTTGTCACGGAAGCCATCAGACCACTATACAAACAATAATGAAAATGGAAAGGAATCTGAGAAAACTATGAAAACACTTATTATCTACACATCACAGACAGGATTCACCAAAAGATACGCCGAGTGGATAGCGGAGAAAACGAACGGAGACCTTCTTGATCTTAAGAATGCAAAGAAAAAGAGCGACGATTTCTTTAAAGAGTACGATGCCATATGCTACGGCGGATGGACTATGGCAGGAAGCATTGTTAAGATAAAGTGGTTCCTGGGTAAGGCAGAGAAACTGAAAGATAAGCGTCTTGCCGTATTTTGCACGGGAGGCAGCCCCAATGAGAGTCCGGACATAGAAACAATGCTTCAAAAGGCCCTTACGGAGGAGCAGAGAAAATACATAAAGGCATTCTATTGCCAGGGCGGCTTTAACTATGAAAATATGAAGGCTCCGTCAAGAATGGCTATGAAGATGTTCGTGTCAGCCCTTAAGAAGAAAAAAGACGCTACGGAAAAAGAAAGGATAATGGCTGAGAAGATGGCGTCATCCTATGATTTTTCCGATAAAAAATTCATAGAGCCTATTGTGGCCTACCTTGGGGAGTAAGAGTTTGACAATGCTTGTTATTAAGAAATGCAATACAGATATTGACAAGGAGTGGGCTTTTGTAAGAGACATGCCCGAGAATGAAAACGGTCTCACGAATCAGCTGCACGGCATCTCAAAACAGGAGTTTATAGATAAAGCCCTTCCCGAGATGCTTAAGCACGAGCGTGGAGAGGATATGCCGGACTGGATGGTTCCCTCGACCGTTCTTTATCTTTGGGACGAAGACAGGATAGTGGGACAGTTTCGCATAAGGCATTATCTGAACGATGCTCTGAGAGCGGGAGCAGGGCATATCGGATATTTTATCCGCAGAGAATACAGAGGCAGAGGCTATGCGACGGAAGGTCTGGCACAGACTCTTGAGATCGCGAAGAATATCGTGCCCGAGAAGGAGTTCTATCTGAGGGTATACAAGAGCAATCCGTCCTCTCTCAAGGTTATGCAAAAGAACGGCGGGAAGATAGTGGGAGAAGATGAGGAACACTTTTTCGTTAGGATTCCAAAGGAAGATTAAGAATTACAACATAAGACGGTCTGTAAGCGGGAACGTCAATGGATGAGAACCTGAACGCGCGTTTAGGCGGGGAGGTATGAGGAGATGGCTTTTGAAAATGAATATCCGTACAGTATAAGAGATGTGCATATAAGCGATCCGTTTATCCTGGCGGATGAAAAGACGGGATTCTATTATACGTATGTTCAGTTTGCGGATACCGAGCGTTTTCCGCAGGCGAAAGTCGATGAGCCGTGTTTTTATGTCCTCAGGTCTCCGGACCTGATCAATTGGACGGCTCCGAAGGTTTGCTTCAGAAAGGGCGATTTCTGGGCCGACTTGGACTATTGGGCGCCCGAGTGCCATATATGGAACGGAAGGTATTATCTGATCTCTTCGTTCAGAGCAGAGGGCAAATACAGAGGCTGTCAGTGTCTCGTAGCGGATGATCCTGAGGGACCGTTTACGCCTGTGGGCGAGGGACCGATCACGCCAAAGGGCTGGCATTGCCTTGACGGTACATTGTTTACGGATGCGGAAGGAGAGCCATGGCTTGTTTTCTGTCATGAATGGATGCAGGTGTATGACGGGCAGATCTGTGCGGTAAGGCTAAACAGGGAACTGTCGGAGGCAGTGTCGGAACCGGAGATACTGTTCAGGGCTTCGGATGCACCCTGGAGAGGAGATGCCTCTGCAGACGGCGGCTTGGTGACGGACGGACCGTTTCTTTACAGGATGAAGTCGGGAACGCTTATCATGTTGTGGTCAAGCTTTTCGGGTAAGGGAGGATATACCGTGGGATATGCGAGGTCTGCGACAGGTACGATACACGGCCCCTGGATCCAGGAAAAAATCCCGCTCTACGCGCTTGACGGCGGTCATGCGATGCTGTTTAAGAGTTTCAACGGAAAACTCATGATGTCCCTTCACTGTCCGAACATCCATCCTAAGAAGAGGATACTTTTGTTCGAAATGAATGAAACGGGGAATCGCCTGGAGATAAAAAATGAGATCACCGGGAACTGGTACAATAATGCCGGAGGCAATGCTGAGCATTGGCGATATAAGAGCCCGTGTACCGAACCGTTTTACTTTGACGGAACACTGTGAATCAATATCAAGGAGTCTGATGGAAGATTTTAACGTAAATGAAATGCAGAAAATGCAAAGAGAGTTGTTGACAAGCATATCATAAAGTGACATCATGTATTTATAAAAAATCGATAAACGGAGGTGAATAGAGTGGCAAACGGCGACAGTTGCGGGTCAGACGGACGATGGTGCAGATATAGCTATATACACGACGCAGCGGATCGCATTGGGCTGCTTTGTTAACTCTTGGCTATATTATCTGTGTGTCCGCGTGTGACCTGATACGCGGACATTTTTGTGTCCTTTTGTCCCTCCAGCCAATAATTATAAGGAGGACAAAATTTTGGAGAACAATGAACTTATGACGGTACAGGAGGGTATCGTAAGACACGATTTTGGGGCAGAGATAACTGCAATAATACGCGGGGATTATTCTCCCAAAACCATGCTGAACAGGCTTGAAAACTATCACGCAAGCGATATAGCCGACGTGATGACGGAGCTTACGCTGAACGAGCGCAAAAAGCTTTATCGTGTGTGCAGCTCGGATATGCTTGCTGAAATTTTTGAACATTTTGAAGATGAAGTGGGCGGAGCTTATCTGGGCGAGATCGACATAAGGAAAGCGGCAGCGGTCATATCGAGACTTGATACGGATACTGCCGTAAATATCCTCAGGTGTATAGACAAGGAAAAACGTTCACTGATCATTGATACGGTAGAACCGGATGTACAGAAAGAGATACGCTTGATCGCGTCGTTTGATGAGGATGAGATAGGCAGCCGTATGACCGTGAACTGTATCATCATCCGTGAAAACATGACGATCAAACAGGCAATGAGAGAGCTTATACGGCAGACTGAGGAAAATGACAACATCTCGACGATCTTTGTCGCCGATGAAAACGATGAATTCTGCGGCGCGCTGAATCTGAAGGACCTGATCATAGCAAGAAGCGATACTGAGCTCAAAGATATAATCATGACATCATTCCCGTATGTGTATGCTACCGAAAAGACGACCGATTGTCTGGAAAGACTGAAAGATTATTCGGAGAGCCTTATTCCTGTGCTTGATGACAACAACAGACTTTTGGGAGTAATAACCTCGCAAAACATCATAGAGGTTTGTGATGAGGAAATGAGCGAGGATTATGCAAGACTTGCCGGCCTTACCTCAGAGGTGGATTTAAGGGAACCCTTGGCGAAAAGCGTCAGAAAGCGTCTGCCCTGGCTTCTCATCCTTCTTGTGCTTGGAATGCTGGTTTCTACTGTTGTGGGGGCATTTGAAAGTGTCGTTGCCCAGCTAACGCTGATCATGGCATTCCAGTCACTGATACTTGACATGTCCGGAAATGTTGGAACTCAGTCGCTGGCTGTAACGATCCGTGTCCTTATCGACGAAGACCTGGACCTCGGTCAGAAGGCGCGCCTTGTTGTCAAGGAGACACGCGTCGGCTTTTTCAACGGGTTACTGTTAAGCGGACTGTCGTTTATACTGATAGGTCTGTATATATGTCTTTTCAAAGGAAAGCCGGCACTGTTTTCTTTCGCGGTGTCAGGCTGCATAGGCATATCGCTTGTGCTTGCTATGTTGATATCCAGCGCTGTCGGCACACTGGTACCGATTTTTTTCAAAAGGATAAAAATTGACCCGGCGGTTGCATCCGGACCGCTGATAACAACGGTGAACGACCTCGTTGCGGTGGTGACGTATTACGGTATGAGCTGGGTACTGCTGCTGAATGTTTTTCACTTTGGAGAATAAGAAGAAGCTATAGTGCTTAGATCCGGCACTATAGCTTCTTTTTTAACCTATTTCCGTAACGGCGGTGTCCCCCGTTGTGATTATTGTTTTTCTTAATGCTTCAAACTGTCCCCTGAGCTCCGTAAATTCCGCATATGCCTTGTTAAAGTTCTCGAGAGCCAGTTTCTTGTTGCCGTCTTCGTTTGCCTTCCATGAAGCGGTCGCATATTTATGCAGTTCTTCGTGTATCCTCGAGGCGTTCTTGAAAGCAGTGGAAGAGGTGATCCTGAGATCCTCCTGCTTACCCAGCCATTTGCCGAACTTGCATCCTGCAGGGTTATTGAGCTGCTCGAGCTTGAGCTTTTCATATCCCGCAAGGTTGTTGAACACTCTCCATGTGAAAATGAGGTGATCGATCTCGAATACTACCAGCCAGTCGAGGGTGTTGAGCTTTGCTCCGCCTCTTGCAAGGTCGCTTCTGAGTTTGTCCACCGCTCTTGAGATGGTGTAGAGGTGCTTACCCGTTCCCATGCATTCATCTGCAAGCTCATCATAGCTTTCCGCTATGGAATCTATGGAAGCGATAACATTCTCCGTAAGAGCCGTCTGAGTGTTGATCTCATCATAGATATGGTCTACCGATGCACTTATCGCATCTATCTGATCGCCCATCTCGTTGATCCTGTCGATGGACTTGTGTACTCTTTCGTTACCCGCGGCAAGCTGATCCGAAGTCTTTCCGATGGATTCCGTAATGGAATCGATGCCTTCTATCAGCTCTGCAACATAATCCTCGATCTTCTCGACCGATGTTGTGGTGTCGGAGGAAAGATCCTTCATCTGACCCGCAACGATCGCAAAGCCTTTTCCGGCTTCGCCCGCTCTTGCCGCTTCGATGGAAGCGTTCAATGCAAGGAGACCTGTCTTGTTGGCAATCTTCTTTACCATGTCGACGATCTCGTTTATCTTGTTGGCCTTGTCTCTGAAAAGCTCGGTCCTGTCGGTGATCTCTTCAACTCTGCTTACGGATTCGTCCACGAGTTTAACGCTCTCCGACATTTCATCCATTGAAGCCTCGGACATTTCCATAACCGCATGGGCATTGTCTTTGATCTTCATGACCGAGTCCTGTATGCTCATGATCGAGTCGCCGATCTCTTTGCTGGCACCCCTCATGTCGTCGATGGAAACATTCTGTGATTCCACCTGTTCGATCATGGTTTTGACGCATGAGCTGTCGCCGATGGTGACCATGGCGTTGTTCAGCTTCATGACCATTTTGTTGTTGGAAGTCACAACGCTCTTTAAGAGAGCATTGTATTTCTTAGCAAGCTCGGTGTCGCTGAAGGCACTTTCGTCGGCATATGAATAATCACCGCCCGCAGCCCTTTCCATAAGGCCTATGAGTAGATCCCTGTCGCCTGTATTTGCCTTTGTTTCGGCCTTTTTGATCTTAAACATGTTTGCCACCCCCAATAGATGTTTTTACCGAATAATTATATCATCTCCTTAGAACAGCGACAACTAAAAAGTGATTTATCCGTTGCCATCCTCATGAAAAAAGCATAGAATATGGAAAAGCTTCCATAAAAGGGGATATAACAATGAATAAAAGGAATATCGTTCTTATAGGCATGCCAACTTCAGGAAAGAGCACCGTGGGCGTTATAGCGGCAAAGATACTCGGCATGGATTTTGTGGATACGGATATCGTGATCCAGCAAAGGGAGGGCGAAAGGCTCTGCGAGATAATAGAAAAACGCGGATTGGAAGGCTTTCTGAAGTGTGAAGAAGAAGCACTTTTAAGCCTTGATCTTAACAACACCGTCATCGCCACCGGCGGAAGCGCCGTTTACAGTGACAAAGCCATGAAAAGTCTTGAAAAAAATGCCGAGGTTATTTATCTCAAAGTTGAAAAACAGGAACTTTTCGGGCGTCTCAAGGAGGTTAAGGAGAGGGGCGTTGTCTTAAGAAACGGCGAAACTCTGGACGAGATGTTTGATGAGAGAGCCGCTCTTTACGAGCACTATGCTCACATAACCGTGCCGGAAGAAAACAGTACGATCGAGGATACCGTAAGCATGGTCGTTGCGGCTCTAAGATGACCGGTCTTGACAACACGGATAAAGTTGGAATATATTGAAAGATAATACCAAACACAAACGAAGGGAAAAGCCATGCTCAGAGAAGAGAAAAACGACATCCTCGACGAACTCGTGGGGAAAATAAATGAAAACTATGATAACAACGAGCTTTTAAATCCTTTCGGGAAAAACGATCTTCCCGACCGCGACAGGATCGTGACGATAATAAAGGCCATCCGTCGTCTCATGTTCCCCGGATATTTCGGGCAGATGGAATTTGAGAAGTCTTCGTCACGCTATTTCGCCGGAGAGATGATCAGTTCGATAATCGAAGAGCTTAAGATGCAGGTGCTTGTCGCCCTGAGATATGGCAGAAGCGTAACTCGCGAGTGTGAAGAGCTTGTTGAAGAGGCCGAGAAGATCAGCTTCGAATTTGCAAAGAAATTCCCGGAGATCCAGCGCGTCCTCCTTACCGATATTCAGGCTGCGTTTGACGGTGACCCCGCTTCGGGGAGCAAGGAAGCCATCATCTTCTCGTATCCCGGCTTCAATGCTATCTTCGTATACCGCATAGCGCATGAACTCTATCTTATGAATGTTCCCTTCATACCCAGGATGATGACCGAATATGCCCATTCCAGGACAGGTATCGATATCAACCCCGGTGCGATCATCGGCGAGTACTTTTTTATCGACCATGGAACAGGCGTGGTTATCGGTGAAACAACGGAAATAGGCAAGAATGTAAAGATCTATCAGGGTGTTACCCTGGGAGCACTTTCCACCAGGATGGGACAGCTCCTTAAAGGCGTTAAGCGTCATCCCACGATCAAGGACAACGTGACGATCTATTCCAACGCGTCCATTCTCGGCGGCGAAACCGTTATAGGCGAAAACTGCACCATCGGCGGTAACGCCTTCATCACCGAACCTGTTCCCGCCAACACCCTCGTCAGCATGAAGAATCCCGAACTTACGTTCAAGGGAAAGGAAAACAGATAGTTTATGAAAAAAAAAGTTGTTGTGGGCATGTCGGGAGGCGTTGATTCTTCCGTATGCGCATGGCTTTTAAAAGAACAGGGTTATGATGTCACCGGCGCCACAATGGAGATCTGGCAGGATGACGCCGAAAAGACCGAAAAAGAGGGCGGATGCTGCGGGCTTTCGGCTGTCGACGATGCGAGGCGTGTGGCAGAGTGCCTTGATATCCCGTATTATGTCATGAATTTCCGAGAGACCTTTAAGGAAAAGGTCATCGACGGTTTTACATCTTCCTATCTCAAGGGACTTACACCCAATCCGTGCATTCTCTGTAACAGATACGTAAAATGGGAGGCCTTCCTCGAAAGGTGCCTTGCTATAGGTGCGGATTATATCGCCACCGGGCATTACGCACAGGTCGTTAAGCTTGATAACGGAAGATATACCATAAAAAAAGCCGTCAGCAGATCAAAGGATCAGAGCTATGTGCTCTACATGCTGACGCAGTTTGAGCTTGAGCACACGCTTATGCCGGTGGGAAAGTTCGAGAAGCCGGATATCCGTAAGATCGCCGAAGATACCGGACTTCCCGTGGCACATAAGAAGGACAGTCAGGACATCTGCTTCATCGAAGACGGAGATTACGCCGGATTCATCGAAAAAGAGACGGGAGACAACGGCACCAAAGGCTGGTTTAAGGATGTACAGGGCAATCGTCTCGGGGAGCATGCGGGTACCGCACATTATACCATAGGGCAGCGGAAAGGCCTTGATATCGCTCTCGGACACCGTGCCTATGTGTGTGATATAGATGTGGAAACGGGCGATATCATCCTCGGCACCGATGCCGATCTTTTCGGGACTGAAGTCTATGCCACTGACATTAATTACATGGGTGAGGAGCGTTTTGACGAGAATACGCTCTATACCGCGAAGATCCGTTATTCCCAGGTCAATGTTCCCTGTCGGGTAAAATATGTCGATGACAAAACGATATGTATAACATTTGAAGCACCCGTGAGGGCGGCAACACCCGGACAGGCGGCCGTTATATACAAGGATGACTGGATCGCCGGCGGAGGAACCATCATTAAGCATTGAAACAGGAGGTAAGGAGGTGGCAGGAAATATGGTCATTATGATTCTGGCGGTTGTTATCGTGGGTGTGGCACTGATCGGTACAGGTGTGGCGGTGGTGATCGCCCTCATCAAGAATAAGAAAGAGTGAACAAAAGTTCTGCAGCAGCGCGAGAATAGGATATGAACGACACTTTATCGCTGGTCTTTACCGGGGATATCGGTTTTGACCGCTATATGAACGGAAAATGGAATGATGATGAGCTTCTTTCAAAGGACATTCTTGATTTCTTTGAGGATGCGGATCATGTTATACCCAATGTTGAGGGCGCTCTTGTTGCTGCAGAAAACACAGCGACGACAGGAACGGCCCAGCTTGTGCATGCCATGGATCCGGAAGCGGTGCGCGTTTTGAGAAAGATACGCGCGGATATCTGGAACCTCTGCAACAACCACATCATGGACGCAGGGGAAGAGGGCGTAAGAGCTACCCTTCTTAAGGCAAAGGAAGAAGGGGTGCGGACCGTGGGCGTCGGCATGAACCTTGAGGAAGCGGCAAGACCCGTTTTACTGGACGGAGCCGGCGGTATCGGCATGTTTTCCGTGGGCTACAGGAGAGGCTGCAAACCTGCGGATGAACATAAGGCGGGTTGTCTTCTCTGGAATGAACGCGACATCATAAAGAAGAATATAGATGAGATTAAGAAAAACTGTCGCTGGTGTGTTATCGTCGCACACGGCGGGGAAGAATTCACATCGCTTCCGTCGCCTTATACGAGGGAGCGTTATCTTGATTATATCGAAATGGGCGCGGATATAGTCGTGTCCCATCATCCCCATGTGCCGATGAATTACGAGAAGGTGGGCGATAAGATCATTTTTTATTCCCTCGGCAATTTCATTTTTGACACCGATTATCAGAGAGCACAGTTTAACACGGAACGGGGCGTGCTCGTTAAACTTAGGTTTACCCCCGAAGCTTTTTCTTTTGAAGCCAAGGGTCTTCTTATCGACAGAGATTCTGAACGCATCAAGGGCGCAACTCTGCCCGATATCTTCACGGATGTCGACGCGCATGAGTATGAGCTTCTTTCTCCTCTTGCGGCGAAGATGTTCGTGTCTGCGACGAAACGAAGAGAGATATATTTAAATCCCGATGAATATAAAAACGCCGATGAGAAAAAGTGGGAAGAAAACTTTATGAATCCCATGAGAAGCGGACGCGTCCCGGGGGAAGCGCTGGACTTTGCGATCATATGCCCCCTGGCCGAGAGGGCGGAAGCGGGCGAATGGAAGAAAACAAAGCTTACGGCGGTACGCGATTATATTTTGCGTCAGATGTGAAAATATCGGTGAACAGTAACTTTGGACACAGAAAAAACACTTTATTTTCGCGGTGATTTATGATACAATTCTGCACGTCGCATTTAGAGGGGAATCTAAAAGCGAAGATGTACAGGAAGGAAGAAGTTTTATGAAAAAAAGAATCTTTGCCGTTGCACTTACACTTGCAATGACAGCGGGACTTGCCGCTTGCGGGAAGACCAAGGTCGATCTGTGCGAGTATAAAGGCATAGCACTTAAGAGTGTTTCGGCGTCCGACATTGAAGACAAGATCGAGTCTTATGTTTCGGAATATTTCTACGAAATGAGGGAGGTCACCGACCCGGTCGAGAAGGGTGACACGGTTTACATCAATTACGTCGGAACCAAAGACGGAGTTGCTTTTGAAGGCGGTACGTATGAAGAAGAGGACGGTTACCCGCTGACTATCGGTTCGAACAGCTTTATCGCAGGCTTTGAAGACGGTCTGATCGGAATGAAGGTCGGAGAGCAGAGAGTTCTCGATCTCACATTCCCGGAGAATTACCGTAATACCGATCTTGCCGGACAGGCTGTAAAGTTCGATGTTACGCTTAAGAAGAACACGAGAAAGTTCGATCTTGAGCTGAATGACGTAAATGTAAAGAAGCTTCTTAATTACGAAAACGTTTCGGAGTTCAAGCTGAACGTCGATCACGATCTGAACTATCAGACCTATATCGAGCAGCTGAGCGAGTATCTGTACGACAATTGCACGGTTAAGAATCTTCCCAAGGATAAGGTGAAGGAATACTCCGATCAGGTTTATGAGTACGCTGCACAGAGCGTTAAGCAGTATGCTTCGTTGTACGGCACCACCGAGGAGATCATCCTCCGGCAGCTCTTAAATTTTGAGAACTATGATGCGCTTCGTAAGTATTGTGACGAAGGGGCCGAAAAGAATGTCACATATCAATGCATTATCGAAGAGATAGCAAATAAAGAGGGGCTTAAGGTTACGGAGGAGATCCTTCGTGAAAAAGGCGCTAAATACGCTGAACAATATGGCTTCGAAACAATCGACGAGCTTCTTAAAGAAGTCGACGAGGAAAAGGTTAAGGAAGCCGTATTGCAGGATATCACCGTAGATTTCCTTATTGAAAATGCCAAGATCTTCTAGGATCTCGGAACATAACGACAGATCACAGGGCGGCATATCTACCGCCGCCCGATCTTTCTTGAACAGTCTTTACATAAACAGTTTTTCAAGAGTTTTGTTACCCCCAAATATTCAAGTCATACAATATAAAGGAGACAAATGATGGATTACGAAAACATGTCGCTCGCGGAGATGAAAGCGTATGCCAAGGAACATAACATAAAGGGCGTTTCGGCGATGCACAAGGAGGAACTCTGCAACTATCTTAAGGGACTTGAGCAGAAGGAAGAGAAGCCTGAGGAGAAACCGGCAGCAAGACCGGAGGAAAGGATAGAGCCTGCAGCACCAGTACGTCAGTATGTTCAGCAGCCGATTCAACAGCCGGTTCAGCAGTCTTTTCAGCAGCCTCTTCAGCAGCCTCTCCAGCAGCCTCTCCAGCAGGGCCAGAGATATTCCACAGGTGAGAGAGAATATTTAAGACGTCCCGGAACCGAAAGACCCGGGCAGGGCTATCCCGCATACAGACAGCAGGGCGACCGACTCCAGCAGCCTATGCAGAGAAGAACGATGCTTGAAAGACCGGTTGAGCGGGAACACAGCAGGATAATGCCGGAAAGACCGTTGGATCAGGAACGCAGGATCATGCCCGAGAGACCTGTACAGGACAGGTTCATGCAGGAAAGACCTATGCAGGACAGAGGTATGCAGGACAGAGGCATGCAGGACAGAAGTATGCAGGAGAGACCTGCTGTGCGCGACCAGGCATCCGAAGCAAAACCGGCTCAGGCGGACGGCACCGCTCAGAAGGAGCAGGCTCCCGTAAGATTCGATCCCGGCAGCTTCCTTACACCCGAGCAGCAGGCCGAACTCGACAGCGGCATCGAGAAGAACGGTATTCTTGAGATCATGCCCGACGGCTTCGGCTTTATCAGATGCGACAACTACCTTCCCGGAGATAACGATGTTTATGTTTCGCCTGCACAGATCAAGAGATTCCTTTTGAGATCCGGCGATATCATCTGCGGTAACACCAAGATCAAGATGCCTACGGAGAAGTTCTCGGCCCTCCTTTATATAAAGACGGTGAACGGATACACCATCGAGGAGACGATGAACAGAAAGAAGTTCGAGAACCTGACTCCCGTTTTCCCTTTCCAGAGGATCCATCTTGAGACATCCAGAAGCTCTGTTGCCACGAGAATGGTAGACCTTATTGCTCCCATCGGTAAGGGACAGAGAGGTATGATCGTTTCGCAGCCCAAGTCAGGTAAGACTACGCTCCTTAAGGATATCGCAAACGCCATAACTACAAACCATCCCGAAATGTATATGCTCATCCTCCTGATCGACGAAAGACCCGAGGAAGTTACCGACATCAGAGAATCCATACACGGCGACAAGGTTGAGGTTATTTATTCGACATTTGACGAACTGCCCGAGAATCATAAACGAGTTTCCGAAATGGTTATAGACCGCGCAAAGCGTCTTGTTGAATACGGAAACGATGTAGTTATCCTTCTTGACTCCATAACAAGACTTGCAAGAGCATACAACCTTACCTGTGTATCCAGCGGACGTACGCTTTCCGGCGGTCTCGATCCCGCTGCTCTCCACATGCCCAAGAAGTTCTTCGGTGCGGCAAGAACGATGCGCGAAGGCGGAAGCCTTACCATCCTTGCGACCGCACTCGTTGAAACGGGAAGCAGAATGGATGACGTTGTATTCGAGGAATTCAAGGGTACCGGTAATATGGAACTTGTCCTTGACAGAAACCTTTCCGAAAAGAGGATCTTCCCTGCCATCGACCTTCAGAAATCCGGAACGAGAAGAGACGACCTTCTCCTTACTCCCGACGAGGCCGAAGCAATGACCATCATAAGAAGAGCTCTTAACGGTGCGCATCCCGAGGAAGCAACCGAGACCCTCATAAACATGTGCGCCCATACGAGAAACAACGTGGATTTCGTGAATACCATAAGGAAAAACTTATAAAGATCTCCCTTGAAAAAATTGTAAAATATTTTTCTTGCAAAAAGAATTATCGGGTGATATAATCGTCAAGCTATTGGTTTATTAACAGAAGTTCTGAGCCAAATCTCAGGACCCGCGTCGAAAGGAGAATAATCATGAAAGAGGATATCCAGCCTAAGTATGTTGTTTCTCATGTAACCTGCAACTGCGGTAACACATTTGAGACACGTTCCACAAAGGGTGATATTCACGTTGAAATCTGCTCCAAGTGCCATCCTTTTTATACCGGTCAGCAGAAGGCATCTGCTGCACGTGGCGCTATTGAGAAGTTCAATCGTAAGTACGGCCTTGCATAGGTTAAAGAAGAACGACCGGGGTGAGATTATTGTTTGTGATAATCTCAGCCCGTTTTTCTTTTCTTTGGATTGTAAAATTTTTGAAATTTGTGGTATACTATTCGAGTAGATTGGTTTATAATTTCGTTTACTATAGATTGATATTTTTCCGGAGGTTATATGAAGTCATCGGGAATAGGGGGACAGGCCGTTATTGAGGGCGTTATGATGAGAAACCGCGGGCAGTATGCCATTGCGGTACGTAAGCCTAACGGTGAGATAGAAGTTGATGTCAAGAGCTGTGCCGATGGGGCGAAGAGAAGCAAATTCTTCAGACTCCCCATTGTTCGCGGTATCATGGCTTTTTTGGATTCACTAACACTCGGAATGAGCACTTTGCAGTATTCCGCTTCTTTTTATGACGACAACGGGAACGAGAGCGACCTTGAGAAGAAGCTCAACAACGTTACCCACGGTCACGGAGAGAAGATACTGGACGCGATAACCATCACCTTTTCGGTGCTTCTCGCACTTGTGATCTTCGTGCTGGTGCCCATGCTTATATCCAGCTTTATCGCGCCTTATCTGCAGTTTAACCATTCTCGGCTTGTAGTATCGGTTATCGAAGGTGTGCTCAGAGTATTGATCTTTATCTTGTATATCGTTCTCATCTCCCAGATGGACGACATCAAGCGTATGTTCATGTATCACGGCGCCGAGCACAAGTGCATCAACTGCATCGAGCACGGCAGATCCCTTACGGTAGACAATGTGAGACGTTCCAGCAAAGAGCACAAGCGTTGCGGAACAAGCTTCATGCTGAATGTTATGCTGATCAGCATCCTGCTCTTCATGGTGATAGATGTTGAAAACATAGCTGTCAAGCTTTTGTTAAGGCTTGTTCTTATCCCGCTTATCGCAGGTGTTTCCTATGAGTTCACAAGACTTGCGGGTAATAACGACAATCCGCTTGTCAACCTCCTTTCCAAGCCCGGTCTCATGATGCAGGCTCTCACAACGAAGGAGCCCGACGACGCCATGATCGAAGTCGGCATAGCTTCCGTTGAAGCCGTTTTCGACTGGGAACCTTTTGTTGAAGGCCTTAAGAATGAGAGAAGAGCCGTAAGAGCGGGAGGAGCCGCAAAGAAGAACGGAGAGGCAGGTGCTTCTTCATCCAGGGACAACCGTAACAATTCGCAGCAGCGTTCCGATAACAGGAAGAACAACAATAATCAAAATTCCAAGAACAACAAGTCCGGCAAGAACAACAGCAATAACAGAGACAACAGACGTAATGAATCGGCAGGAAGGACTGAGTACGTCGCATCATACAGAAATGATGAAAGAGTGATGGCTCCCATCTCCGAAGAGGCATTCAGACCCCTCGAGATAGACATATCCGAGCTGTTTGACATTAAGCTCCCCGAGGTAGAAAGATCTCTGGAGGAGAGAGCTAAAAAAGAACGCGAACAGACCGAGGAGGAAAGAGTTGCGGAGCAGGAGAGAAGAGAACGCATCGAACGCGAGACCGATGAGCTCCTTGCGGCACTTGATGTCATGTTCGAGTATAACGGAGCCAAGACGGTGACCGAAATGAGCGACGATCCTGCGGTAACATCGGGAGATAACATCATCTTCAATTTCGATTCCGATGCGGCAATGCAGGCGCAGAACGCTATAGACATGGAGAAAGGCGCTATGCGGAGGCAGTCTGTTTAACACGGACTTTATCGGATGAATTACAGGGATTTTTTGAAACAGATCACAGACAGATTAAAGGCGGCAAACGTTCCGGAGGCAGAGCCGGATGCTTGGCGCCTTTTTGAAGGTATTACGGGCTTTGACAGAGCGGCTTTTTTTATGAAAGCGGAAGATACGCCCACAGCCGACATGCTTGCAAAGGCAGAGGAATGGGTGGCAAAAAGGCTTACGGGATGCCCGGTTCAGTACATTACGGGATATCAGTCCTTTTGCGGCTTTGATTTTGAAGTGAGCCGCGACACGCTTATCCCCCGCTTCGATACCGAGATACTTGCGGAAGAAATGGCCGCCGTCGCTGACGGTAAGAAGGTCCTTGACATGTGTACGGGAACCGGCTGCATAGCGATCTCTGTAGCAAAGCTTTCAAATCCCGATATAGTTGTGGGGTGCGATATTTCGGAAGGTGCGGTGGCACTTGCCCGAAGAAATGCAGTCAGAAACGGCGCCGAAGATAAGACGCGCTTTTTTTGCGGGGACCTTTTTGCGGCGCTTAAAGGTACCGGATATGAAACAACAAAATTTGACATAATTGTATCGAATCCGCCGTATATCAGGTCGGCGGACATCGAGCTATTATCGCCCACGGTACGCGATTTTGAACCGCGGACCGCTTTGGACGGAACGGAGGACGGATTATGGTTTTACGAAAGGATTACAAAAGATGCCACTTATAGCCTGACCGATAACGGCGTGCTCAGTTTTGAGATAGGATGCGACCAGGGCGCCGACGTGTCAAAAATAATGTCGGCAAGTGGCTTTGGAAACATAAGAGTTATCAAGGATTATGCGGGATTGGACCGCATTGTTATCGGAAGGAAGGAAAAATAAATGTTTGATAAATTGGAAGATCTGGTCAGGAGATACGAAGAAATACAGAATGAGCTCTCCGACCCTCAGGTAGTGAACGATCAGGCTCGTTTTAAGAAACTCATGAAGGAGTCGAATGACCTTCAGGAACTGGTCGAAACATATAACAGATACAAGAAAGAAAAGCAGAACATACAGGATTCTCTGGATCTTCTTGACAGCGAATCGGATGAAGAACTCAGGGAACTTGCCAAGGATGAGCTTGATGCGTCCAAGAAGAACGTGGAGAAGCTCGAGCAGGAGCTCAAGATCCTTCTTCTACCCAAGGACCCCAACGATGAGAAGAACGTTTGCGTCGAGATCAGAGCCGGCGCGGGCGGTGAAGAAGCAGCTCTTTTTGCCGCGGAGCTTTACAGGATGTATTCCAAATACGCGGAAACTCAGCGCTGGAAGACAGAGCTGGTAAGCATCAACGAATCCGAGATCGGCGGTATCAGAGAATGTGTATTCATGCTCAGCGGAGACAGAGTTTATTCCAAACTCAAGTACGAGAGCGGAGTTCACAGAGTACAGAGAGTTCCCGTTACGGAAAGCGGCGGAAGGATCCATACTTCGACGGCGACGGTTGCCATTATGCCCGAAGCGGAAGAAGTGGATGTTAAGATCGACCCTAAGGATTACAGGATAGACGTGTTCAGATCCTCCGGTAACGGCGGTCAGTGCGTAAACACGACAGACTCTGCCGTTCGTCTTACCCACTATCCCACAGGTATCGTCATTTCCTGTCAGGATGAAAAGTCACAGTTAAAGAACAGGGATAAGGCGCTCAGAGTGCTCAGAGCAAAGCTGTACGAGCTGGAACTCGAGAAGGCTCACGACGCCGAGGCGGCTGCAAGAAAGAGCCAGGTCGGAACAGGCGACCGCTCGGAAAAGGTAAGGACTTACAACTTCCCTCAGGGACGCTGCACGGATCACAGGATACATTTTACGTCCTATGCTCTTGATGATGTCATGAACGGCGACCTTCAGGAATTCATCGATGCGCTTACGGCTGCGGATCAGGCAGCGAAGCTTGCGGATATGGCTGCGGAGCAGTGAAAAGATGATCACATCGGAGAATAATGCACAATTAAAGAATATAACGGCACTTTTAAAGAAGTCCAAAGAAAGACAGCAGCAGGGACTCTATGTCGCAGAAGGAAGGAAGATGTTCCTTGAAGCTTGTTCTCTCGGTATAGTTGAGAAGGCATTTCTTGCCGAAAGCTATGCTGCCGAGTGCGGCGTGCCCGATTGCGCTTATGAGACGGTATCCGATGACGTTTTCAAAAAAATAGCGGAAACGGTCACCCCCCAGGGAGTGATCGCCCTTGTCAGGATGCCCGCATACGATATCGATAAGATCGTAGATAAAGCCCAAAGCCTTGTTATTCTTGAAGATCTTCAGGATCCCGGAAATCTCGGCACCATAATAAGAACTGCGGAAGCGGCCGGCATGGATGCCGTTATCCTTAACAGGACTGCGGTTGACCCCTACAATCCCAAGGTGGTGCGGTCGACTATGGGAGCGATGTTCAGAATGCCCATTCTTGTTACCGATGACATTACGGGACTTGTTAAAGGACTGAACGCTCTCGGGTTTAATACTCTCGCCACACATCTTAACGCCCAAAGGACCTACATTGATGCGGACTATTCGGGAAAATGCGCGATCCTGATCGGAAACGAGGGAAACGGGCTGAGCGATGAACTTACCTCTATCGCAAAAGAGAAGATCATAATACCGATGTCCGGCAACGTGGAAAGCCTTAACGCTTCGGTGGCGGCGGCCCTTATGATGTACGAGGTCAGGAGAAATAAACAATAAAGGGTTGCAATGAGGGAAAAAAGTGATAATATAGAAATTGGTAACGTTTCCAATTTCATATTTTCACGGGGATCATATGGAACAGATAACAATAAAGGATGTTGCCCGTGCCTGCGGTGTCGGTGTCAGTACGGTGTCGAGGGCGATAAACGACCATCCCAACATAAATGAAGAAACGAAACAGCTTGTGCTGGAAAAGATAAAGGAACTGGGCTATGTTCCCAACAACAGCGCGAGAAACCTTAAAAGAAGCGAGGGCAGGGCAGTTGCCGTTCTCGTCAAAGGAATGACCAATCCTTTTTTCAATGTGATGATCAAGATCATGGAAGAGGACATCATTTCGAGGGGCTACTCCATGGTGCTTCAGCATGTGGATCCTTCCGAGGACGAAGCGGATGTCGCGCTGGAGCTCGCAAAGGAAAAGAGGCTCAGCGGCATAGTTTTTCTGGGCGGTATCGTAACGAGG
>JAEEGL012338496.1_pt1 | contig 17898 bp, 18 predicted proteins | sample 9134231 | NCBI WGS metagenome assembly JAEEGL01 (sample SAMN16246548, study PRJNA631951) | gut metagenome | biome: gut microbiome; feature: rumen; material: fiber-attached | host: Bos | place: Iran: Karaj | collected 2018-10 | reverse complement strand
TCCACTCATCTCTTAGTTTAGAAGCTACATTAACTCCATTAATTTCATATGCAGATAGAACAGAAAACAATTTGTAATACTCAGTATTAACTATTTTATAAATATTACTTTTAGTTGAATTTTCATTATGAGCAATATGATTACGAACAATTATATCACAAATTTTCTCATAAATAGTAGAACGAAATGCTGTAAATCCTACATTAATAACATTTGTTACTCTACCAACTTCTTTTACTTCCGCATCTTTAAAAGTTTTATCAAGAACTTTATTTAATGTACTTACATTATCACTAATTAGTTTAATGGCATTTGCCATTTCAATCATAGGTTTAGACCTATTTTTAGATTTAAAATAGTCAACTATTTTAATTATAAGAGTATATATTATAAAAACACAACTACTTATAATAACAGTAACATACGATGAATTTTTAACTGCTGTGCTAACAATATCATTAATTGTTTGTAAATCATGCATTGTAGTAGCATTTAAATTACTATAGCCGCCCCGTAGAAAGGATGTTGCTAGACTAATCAAAGCAGCACACATTCCTTTCTAAGGGCGGGGTTTAGTAAACATCATTCGGTATGTTTATGCACCTGTATTAGCAGCAGTAAGACCAAGAATAGTCTCAAGACTGCTAATGACTTTACTTGTTGTAGGAACAGCAATACGAACAATTTGCTTTACAGTCTCATCAACTTGCTTTCCACTAGCTCGACCTACAGCAAACTCAAGAGTATAAACATTATATGTTACATTCTCAGTTGCCTCAGGCTCACCAGGATATATATCATAAGGCTCTTTAGAACTAACATAACGGAAGCCCTTACCAGCACGACTAAATGATGCAAGCCATTTAATGTTATCCAAATCACCAGTAGGCTTAAGTCCATGAGTTGTAATAGCAACTGTTACATTCTCTCCTACAATATTATAATCTTGATATGTATCAGTATCCTCAAATGTTACAGCAGCACCATCTACAGTTACTTTAAGAGTAAGAGTCTGCTCTACAGTCTGATTAACAAACGTCTTAGCAATCTCCTTAGCAACATCAGCTGCAGCCTTATCAGCTTGCGGAGTAGCAGCTACAACAGCTGTAAAATTAGTACGCTCATTGAAATGCTTACCTGCAAGAATAACGGTTACAGAAGCCTGCTGACCAGCCTTAAGAGCTTGAGCAGTTACAGTAGCTTTAAAATGACTACCTGCATTAGGTGTAGCTTTAGTTACCTTAAAGTTTACAGGAACCTCAGGAATAATAAAAGGAACTTGTCCTTCACCATTGCCAAGAGCAATCATAAATGGCTTAGTAGGTTTAGCTGCAAGCCAAGCTGTACCACCAAGCTCAGCAAAGCCAATACTACCTTTAACCATCTTACTCAAATCAGTAGGAGCAGCAGCACCACCGTTAAGAGCAGTAGAACTATTTACAATTAAAAGTTGATTCATAATAACTAGTTATTTAATATTATATTATTGTTCACGTTGTCCTTGTTGACTACCAGCATTAGGACTAGCATTGTTACGATAATCTTCACGTTGTTGATTTTGAGCAGCTTGTTGACTTGTATACAAACTTCCTGTCATAGATGTTCTATATAAATCAATAGCGTGCTTACAAATATCATTATGAAGATACTCAGGTAAATCACAATCTACATTTGTTCCACCAATATCAGCTGCGTATTTAACAATAGCAGGTTTAGCAATATAAGAGATACGTAGATTTCTTGCTTGAAGACCTTCACTAAAAGTACCATTGCCATCAATAGATTTATCAATATATAAATCCATTGTTCCATTATATATAACAGCAATCGGACTTCTAAGTCTAGGTCTAAGAATAAAATCATTCAAGCTATCAGCAAGATAGGTATCATCAATAAGCCTAACGGGATATAGGTTAGAAGTAAATTCATCACCCGGTTCTCCAGAAGATTTAGGCTTACCATATTCAATAGAAAAATCTACAAGATAAAGATATTTAAATGGATCACTTTCTTTATTTAAAGAAAAGCCTTCAATATTTCCAGTATATTTATAAATTGGACTATTTACTCCTGTAAATGGAAGAGCACTACCAGTTAATATTTGACCAATTGGAAGTGTAATAGGCGTTACAATAACTTTATATAAAGTTCTAAGTGCGTTAATTTGTCCAATCTTACTATTATCTGTGATTACTCTATCATTAGTAATACCTATGTTTTGCTGAATGATTTGATTAACTATATCGTAGATGCTAGTGTTCAACAACAGGTCTATTTGTTCGGGCAATATAGCCCGAACATTTTGTAGACCCATTTGCTGAGCATTTTGTCTAAACCAAACGTGCATCTCTTCGATTGTCATAATCTATAACTTAAAAGAGTTTTAGTTTGTTTTCATATGCTTTACGAATAGCTTCATTCTTTGGGTCATTAAAGTATGCAACTGCATCATTAATATTAGACCCAATAAATGTACCATCACTTGATGAAATCTGTTGATTATACTCAGAACGAATAAGTTCTCCACGAATAATCAAAGTTTCAATCATAGCCTTAGTTGTAACATTCTTATCATTAACGTATTTAAGGAAATGTTCAGGATAAGTTGTAGCATAATCCATAAGACTAGCTTCTTTCTCAGCTCTATCTTTAAGAAGAGCCTCAGCTAAATTCTCATTCTTATATACTGTAACTTCTGTAAATACAGCATCAAATTCTTTATCTGTACTACACAACTGAACAAATCTACTAATAGCCTTCTTACGAAGGTCAAGAAGTTTACGTTGTCTAGCAGCCTCTTTATCTTTATCCTTAATATAAAAACGAACATTAGGGTCACTATTAATAAGTGCCGTATCTTTAGCTACATCCCTATACAAAAGACAATGACGATAAATAAGATATTGTTGAAGGTCTTGAGGATGACCATATTTATATTTCTCACTCTCAAGAGTATTAATAGCATTAATCTTATCTTTAAGAGCCTGTCGAATTGTTGCTAGATTAGAACGGTCAATCTTATCGTAAGCCTCATTAATCTTATCTTCTTTCTTAGCAAAAGCAAGATAATCACGTTTCTGATTCCAAACAAAACTTGCGTTAATATCTACATCATTCTCATTAACAACAAAATGAATGTTATTCAGCCAATTTTTAACTTTACCAATAAAATCTGGATTACTAGGAGACAATCCGATTATCTGAGGAAAATAAGCATCAACTTCTCCTTTGTTAGAAGAAAGAACTTGACTACTATGAACAGATGAACCAATAACATCAGTACGCTGTCCCATAGTTTTCATATTAACCTTTCGGAATAGAGAATAATTGTGAACTAGAGAAATAGTGATATGCCTTTGTTCAACATAGCTTTCATTAAGACTAGAATCACTATTCCCTATGTTCTCTGTATTCGCAGTCTGAACTTTATCTTCGCCTTTATTATTATTAATATTCAATGGCATAATGTTCTATATTTAAAGTTATAAAGTTAGAGTACACATTGCAACTGCATCATCTTGGTTGCATTATTAACTTGCAAACCATAGGAGTTCTTAATCTCATAACGACTCATATCAATTTCAGTAGAAATAGCGTTATTAGGAACAGCACCCCAAGAAGCAGGAATATCAGTAAGACCTTTAAGAATACCAATCTTATAGATTTGACCCTTTTGACGAACCTTACGAATATTACGAATTCCCTTATAAGAAGAGAAGTCAAGCATAAAGCATTGGTGAGATGTAATAGGCAGACCAGTACGAGGATGAATCATACCGTTAGAACGAGCATTCTCTGCAATAGTACCTGTATCGAGGAATGGCAGATGCTCTACAGTAATAATATGACCATCAACTGTCTTATAACGACGGAAGTACTTACCATAAGAAAGACCACCATTAAAGTCCTCAATCATCTTATCACCAAGAGGAGTAGCAAATCCCTCAGAACGAGCATCATTACGGATAGCCAAATCAAAGTCTTGAATAAAGCCTTTACCACCAAACAGAACAACTTCCATCTGACCAGTATCAGTATCCTTATCAAGAAGGTCACCAACAGTACGCTCAATCTTACTCAGAGGCAGAACTTCACCATAAGTATCATAGTTATTCTCACGGCAAATCTGCATCATACCAGCAGTATGAGGAATAGGCAGACCATTATCAGGGTCAATAAGAGTAACTTCACCTTGCTCATTACGATTGTATTCAGCAAGCCAAAGACGCTCTTCATCCATAATACGACATTGAATATCATATTGACGCATTTCCTCATTAATCCAAAGATTAGTAGTACCACCACTCTTTGTTTGGAACTCATATTCAACTACCGTATTAGCAAGATTACCAGCAATCTCCTTACTATAACGGTGGAACTCAAGTTGAGACTTCATCTTACCAGGTCCCATAACATTACTACGGTTGCCCTTAGAATAAGACTCTGAAATAGTAGGAGCAGTCATACTCCAATACTTACCAACTTTAAGGTTCTCAAGGTCTACAAAAGCATTGGCATTAGGAGTTGTCATCTTCAAACGATAAAGATAACCACCATGTGCTCCAGCACCAAGGTCTTTCATAATACGAACTTGAGTACGACCATCAGGAGCAATCAAACCATATTGCTCAATAAGCCAGTGAGTAGCAAACTCAACCTCAAACATAGCACCACCTTTACCAGGTGTAGCATTAGCGGTATTGTAATAAAGAACAAAGTCGTTAAACTTCATACGACCCATAGTCTTCCAATCCCACTCAACCTTACTAATATCAACAGTACCAGTCTTACCTTGACCCTCTGTCAAAAATGTAAGAGGAAAACGGTCATCATCCATACCATAAGTATAGGTAAGAACACCATTAATATCTTCAGGCTTCTCCATCATAAGATGAGCAATGGTCTCTTCATTAGAATAACCACGGTCATCATAATTACCACGAGAAACTTCCCTAAGTTTATACATACTTTTAACTATTAATTAAATTGTTACTTATTAAGATAACATAAGGTCATTAATATCTGTCTTGCCACTACGCTTAGTAACAATTTTGATACTCTTAGCATTACGTTGTTTTTCAGACATAATCTTTAGCTTACGAACATTATCTTCTTTAACTGCCATATCAATTAGGTCTTTATATGTACCACCAGTAAACATAAGCCAAGCATCAAGCATTTCTTTGGCAAGGGCATCTTCATCAGAAAGATTAGCAAGGTCACGTTGATAACCTGTCATCGTATTACCTTGTTCATCTGTAACAGCAGGTTTACTTAGATAATTGAAAAAGTCTTTTCTATTAAGTGTAACTTTAGTTCCATTAACTTCTTTCACGAAACTTTCGGGAAGTTTATATCCACCTACTATGCCACTATCAATGACATTATTTACATTATTCCAATATTTATCAATCTCTTGTTCTTCTTGAGCACGACGCTGTTCAGCTTCAGTTTCAAGTTGTTTACGAAGATTGTTGTCTTTCTCAACAAGATTAGCAAGTTGAACTTTAGCCTCATCATATAGACCACCTGTTTGTTTAAGGTATTGAATATAATTATCATTAACTGCCTTATTACCAAATTCTTGAGCAGCCATACGAATAATAGCTTCTTGCTGAGTTTCATTAGTCTTATCAAGCTCTATAGTAGAACGGTCTGGAAGTTGTCCAAAACCATAAGGATTACCATTATTTACAACAAGATAATCAGCAAACTGCTTAAGCAAAGGATTATCATTAAATACTTTATTAACAGCAGCTTGTTGAAGTTCAGCTGATTTAAGATTAATAACATCCTCAACATAAGACTTAACACCAGCAGCATCATTAGTAAATTCAGTAGGATTTCCATTCTCATCAGTAATCTCTACACCAAGAGCTTTCTGAATAGATGCTACTGTAATCTCCTTATCATCAGGTTCATCATCACCATTGCTAGTTTGAACAGTCTTAAGCCAATCATTAACCTCACTAGCTTGTTTAAATACATTTCCTTTATCGTCTACAATATTTCCTTTATCATCTACAGTATAAGGTTTGCCATCAATATCAAGTTGAGTACCAGCATCGAGCCCCCCTGTAGAAGAGGATTGTGTTGAGCCACCTTTGTCTCCGCCATTGCCACCTTGATTTCCATTATCTTTAGTAGCATCATGAAATCCAGTAGCTCCTTGACTACCGTCTTTATTATTATTTTGGTCAGCATTACCTTGCTGACCATCTGGCGTTTGACTATCTTTAGTATCAAGATTATGATTGTCACCACCATTTCCATCAAGATGAGAAACATCTTGATTATCATTTTGATTAGTGGAAGCATTAGCATTAGTGCTAGCATTACTGTTTCCCTCAAAACTAATATTGCTTATATCAAGAGCCATAGTATTAATACTTTAAATTGTTACAATTATAACTTTACATTTAACACTGCAAATATAATAAATTGAATTATATCAGCTTACACATTATATATAATAATGTATGGTCTTATATGAATAATACTATGAGCTTAAGCAGTCAATATCTTAATTCTGCAATAGTACTTTTATTATATCTTGCATCATATAAAAATGATTCTGATGATAGGTTGTTGTTAGTCGAAAATTGACATAGACGTGGCTAGCTTTGCGCATATTGCATTTTAAATTTGAACTGATATAGTTAATAGGCAAAAGAATTTTAAGGGCTTAAATTCAAAATTATTAGCTAGTGAATGTTATCAATAGACACAATAAAACCGCCAACATTTTCACAAACATTGACGGCATACGTATTATCAATATGATTACTTATCGTATTTATTCTTATTAGTCTTAGCTATTTGAACTTGAGCAGCAATTTGCTCTCGTTTAACTTGTCTGTCGGCAGCTTTATTATATGTATCAACTTGCATTTTTTCTCTTGCAATTTGATTACGATTTGCTTCAGCTGTCATTTTATTATTTTCAGCAATCATAGCTTGACGATTACGATTATCTTCTGAATGGTCTTGACTAGCTGCAAGATTAGACATATCAACATCCATGTATTTAAGTTGCATTTCATATTGATATTTAAGTTGCTCTGTCTTTCTATCTTCTTCACCTTGAGCTTGTATCTTTTGTATCTCATCTTGCAACTTCATTTGCTCTAATTGTTGGTCTGCTTGTTTAAGGTCATTTTCATGTTGTCGTTTAATAGTCATGAACTTATTAACAAGGTCTTTAATCTTAGCAACATTATCACCTGTAATAGCAGCTATTGCCATATCAAGGTCTCCGTTTTGTGCAGCACTAAATGCCCATTGTCTAAGTTGTTGAAGTTTATCAACTTCTTTAGCATCATTACGACAAGTAACAGAATAATCAGCATTTACATATGAATTAACATCAAGACTTAGATAATGACGTTTTTCATTATACGGATCAGTAAATGAAGCTTGAAGTCCATCAATATATGCAAACTTAGCCATATCCATATCATCTTGATAATCAGTCTTACGGAACTCATCAAACATAGCTGTAAGAATAACACTACCCATAGATGATTGAGTAATTGCATTTTGTGTTGTAGTAGCGCCAGCAGATTGAGCTATTTGTCCATATCTTTGTGCGTTCATATCTACAGCATCAAAGGCAGCTTGTTTAATAGTATCAATAAGATTAGTTAGTTCAGTAATATATTGACCCATATTAGCATTAAGCATACGAACATTGCTAATCTTAGTTCCACTATTATCTTCTGAATCATCAACTATAAGAACTCCATCAGCCGCCATCTTATAGATAATATCTTCAGACTTATCACCACCGCCTCCAAGAAGACTTGCAGGAATAATAAGCATCAGCATCTTATTCTTAGCAATAACCATTTCTCTATGATAAATTATGATATTACGCATAATTTGATATGGAGATATAGTTTTAATAAGACTAAATTTACCCATCATAGGCAATACTTCCATTAGTCCATTATATGGAAGTTTATGGTCTAGCATATATAATACAGGTCTATATTTAATAGGATATATAGCTGAATGTCTAGTTCCTATACGATAGCCTTCATATATTTGTTCTTCATACTTCCATTCAATACCAATATCTCCAGCTTGAGGATTAAGGTGATAATCTTCTTCAACTACACGAGTAGTTTGAAATCCAGTAGCTGGGTCAATATAAGTTAGAATACCTCGTTTTGCTTGTCCTCTCCATACAACGTGCCATACTTCATAAAGATTAGAATTATCATCAGAAATGGCAATAGGTTGTCTGCGATATAAATCTCTTTCTTCTTTACCAAATCTACCACACAAATCTTTATAATGCTCAAAGTATTGGTCATACCTTAGCATAGTAGGATTAGAATCAGATGCTTGATGAGAATAATAAGTATCAAGATAAGCTCTATCATTATCATCAAGATATTCATCAAACATATCAATAATTTGAGAATATGATAGCCTCATCTTACGAGCAAACATATCAAAGTCTTCTACAAAATATTGATTATTAGGAACAGGATATGCTTCTGTAACAGGAACACATTCTTTATAAATCTTATTATCTCTAACAGTTTTATAAGTAAAACATTCACCTACAGATACAAAGTTAAAAAAGGCTTGAAGATAAATAAGAGTATCATGTGTCATATCTCTTACATAATCAAGTAAGTCTTGACCTTGTTTACTTTGTTTATCTACAAATTTCTCATTAAAGTTATTCATAAATGTTTCCTCATCTGGAATTGCATCTTTAGGATTAACTTGAGAAGGGTCTTGACCTTGATTAGCTGCATCTTCTTGCATTTGCTTTAAGTTCTTCTCAAACTCTTGTTGAAATGCTTTAGCTGCTTGAATACCTATTTCTTCACGAAGTTTATTATTTCTATCAGCAAATACATCAGGACTATCGGCACCGACAATAAACTGATGAACACCTTTATAATATTCTGAAATATAACGTCTAACAATATTTGTGGTAATATCAAAATTACGCATAGTAGCAGGAAAACGCTTATATTTTTCCTTTGTAGCATTATAAGGATTAAGTGTTTTCCTATAGAATCTATCAGGAATATTACCATGCAATATATCAAACAGTTCTTCAGTTTCGTTTCTATCATTAAAACTAACTCCTGCATCAATTATATAATCTATGCAGTTTGCATACCACGCTGGATTATCTTTAGTGGCAGCATCCACACGTTGAGGTGGAAAATAATTAGAAAATCTTGGAGCAATCATATCAATATCTATATAAAATTAAAACCAATCTCTATTAAATATACTATCTTTATTAGTAACATCTTCAATCTTTTTACGATTAGCTAATTGCTTTGCAGCATCAACATTTCGTTGTCTCCATTGAAGAGCATATATAATCATCTCTGAAACTCTATCAAAGTTACCAACTGCGTTCCATTTCTTAAGTTCAAGAATACTTTGATAATCATATATACATTGAAAGAATTTAATATCACGACCTAATTCATCTTTACCAATAGTAGAGTATAGCATCTCTTGCAAGAACTGAAGACCATCAAGTTTACGTTTAGTATCTCCCATATTAACTCCATAATTGGCAGTAGCTTTACCTTTAATAGAAGTATCCCAAATATCAACTGGGTCTTTCATAAGATATTTAAGAGCGTGCCATTTAGTAAAGTTAGCTACAGTATCACCTCGGTTAACCTCAACTCCAGCAGTACCTATACAATTATAAAATCTAGCCATATTATAGAACATTCTATCAGCTTCTTCAAGTTTATTAGGACGACCATAATAACTCATACAAAGTTTAGGCTTAAAATTATTAAGTGGATGAGGATTCATCCATACTTTAATACTATTATGTGAATTCTTATTTGTAATTTGTTTTTGGTCTTTACTTACACCTACAGGGTCATAAGACATAGAATATAGTCCTGGAGGTGGACCAACAACTCTATTACCACTAGAATCCGTATATTTTACTTGCATAGGAGCAAACCACATTCGCATACAACCATGATGATGTTCATGAGATTTAATAGGAACTCCTTCAATATAATCAAAGAAATCTACATTATGTTTACCTCCTTCAGCTTCAATTCTAGCATTAGGTTTAAATATAACTTTAGTAGGATTCTTAGGGTCTTCAAATAGCATACCATCAGTATAAAACTTAAATGCATTATCAGTTCTAAGTCTTTCTTCCCATTCAAGTAGTTCTTCACTACTAAACATATTCTCAGTAGTAGAACTAAATGATTCTGATGGCGTAAGAGCATACTGACCTAAATAGTTAATATATTCACTAAAGGTTTTAGCGTTCTTCTTTTGTTCTTGACGTTCATTATGAGCAATCTTAAGACCTATTTCAAGATTAGAATTACCATCCTCATCCATAGCAAATTGGTCTCCTATTTGACCTTGAAGACCCCAAGCATATGGCTTAAAATATCCACAAACTTCATCTCTACTGTCTTTATCCCAAACATTTTCAAAAGGCATAAAGTGATAAGCTCGTGGATTATAGAAGTTAGATTCAAATACTTGCATATTACCACTAGTAGCTGTTCCCCAAGCAATCAACATACCTGTAGTATAACTACCAGTTCTCATAGCAGGTTCAGTAACACTCATAAATTCATCGAAGTTTTCCATAGTGGACAACTCCTCAACTTCAACATCAACAGCATCCTTACCAATAGCACAATCTGGATTATTCATTGCAGATACACTAAACAATGAACTATTCCAAGATTTAGGACTAACAATACCATTAGGCATTTTAAAACCTAAAGTAAAGTTTTCTTTATCTGTAGAAAGAACACCTCGTTTAAATGGAGTTCTAGTTTCATAAAATCTTAAATCATCTAATGAGAAATCAGTAAGACCTCCAGTCTTAGTTAAATACTTTTTATCAGCAGCTACATGAATAACAACAGCCCTAGGTTGTAAATTAATTCTATTAGCACTCCTACTAGACATAATATAAGAAAATCCTCCACGACGAGTTTTATCTATAATAAGATGAAAACCATTAAGTCTAGCAAATTCTATTACTGCAAAAGTATAAAATTGAGCATCTATAAACAGAGGAAAATCATATTTCTTAGAACCTGTATTAGCAATATTAGTGGATTTAGCTGAACTCTTATCAAGCTGCTTAATCATAGTATAATTAAGATAATTATACATATCACCACTAATATGAACATTTACAGTCTGTCCATTTCTAACAAGACAAGGAGCTGTATATCCATGCTTACGTCTATATTCTTCACGCTTACGAAATTGTCTATGAGGAATACTATCTTCTTTATAAAAAGTATATTGCTTATTTTGTTTATAAAAGTCAGCAGACTCAGTTAAAAGATGAGTATTAACAAATTTATCTCCATCATTTATATTAAGTAGAAATCCACCACTATCTCCAATTAGAAATAAATCATTAGGGTCATTATAACCCATGTCTTTAGCATGTTTATAACGACCCTTATCTTCATGAATATAATTTAGAAAAGGATATTCACGAATTAGTTTTTCTACAGTATCATTACTATCATCTTTATATCTCATATTACAAGACACTTATTATGACCGCTAATATACTAATAATACTGACACCAGCAAATACATTACGTTCATTTTTGAATCTTTTAACTTTCTTATTAGTAGTATTTATAATGTTTGCTTGTTTAACTTGAATAATACTATCATTTCTAATAATATCTTTAAGTTTACTATTGGCTTCTTTAGTATATTTAAGTTCAATCATTTTAGCATTGGCACTACGCAAATCATCATAACTAACAAGAACAGAATCGTCGGGATATACACCCCCCGTAGAAGAGGAAGAGCTAGCCCTACTCTGCAATGAGACGCTTAAACAACTTATAAGTACTATCGTTGTTAAGACCTTTAACTTCAATAATCTTTTCATTTTTATCTTTATCTATATGTTTAAGTTCAATCCTAAGACTATCATTAGAATAGTTAGTTTTCTCAATAGTAGTATTATCTTTCTTTATTTGCTTATTAACACAACTATTTATAAGTTTAGATACAAAAACTATTGTAGCAGCTACTACTATGATTGCACAAATAATAGACAATATCTTATCAATCGGTTCTATCATAAATCCTCTTCTTTAATAAGTGTATATGTATAAGTTGGAGCTTTTTGTTTACTAACAATACTCATAAGTTGTTGAAAATCTCTAAGACGAGCAATTACTTGACAACCTGCTGACCAATTATTAACTTCTGTTGAATCAGCACCAGCATGATGTAAATTAATACCATAAATTCCTGTGCCAATGGTAGCATGTTCTATATCATATACAGAGTCTTTATTTCTATCTCGATATACAGCTACAGGTCTATTTTGTACAAGAGCCTTATATTTTCCTTTATGAAGTCCAATACGCCAAAGACCTCTATACTGTCCTGGAACCATCATTGCACAACCTTTAAAATCAATAGGAGTTTTAAGATATGTAATACCTGGGTCAGTTGTAGCTTTATATATTTGACGACACCACTTTCCATTATCATCTTTATAATCTAGAATAATAAAGTCATCAAACTTATTTGTAATTATTGGATTAGTCTTAGCACGAACACCAATAATGTTCATATTATAACTACCTTCTGTAAAATAAGCATAATGCTTTTTAGCAAACAGACTTTTAAAGTCATAATTAACTAGTTTATCATACAATTTATTGTTCATAATTTAATCGAATAAATTAGGTTCAACATATTTTTGTTTCTTTCTTGCATTTACAAGTTGATTCATTCTATCTTTAAGAAGAGCTTCTACAAGAGTTTTATAATACATAATTCTATACCACTTAACAGTCTCTTTACCATTAGGGTCTACATGATAACCTTGATAATCTCTTAAAGGTTGACCATATTTATTAAGTACCCATGGACTACCAATATGACACAAACCTAAACCAACACAAGGAATACCAAGTATATATTCAGTCATATAAGCATATAAACTTAATTGCATACTATAATGACTTCCATTACATTCAGGAAGAGAACTTAATGGAGGAAGCATAACTTCATTCTTAGGAACCCAAATATCAGTTAATTGATTAGGGATTGTAGTCTTATCTTTTTTATAGTATCCACTTTCAAATTTAAGACCATCTCTATTTGTTTTCCAATCTAATATAACAAAGTTATCTTTCTTAACACAAAGAATATCAATAGTTCCACTTATTAAATAATCAATAAGATAGACACCTATTTCAGAATAAATAGTATATCCTTTATTTGTATAAAAATCAAAAACTCTATATATCTCAGGATATTTATTATCAGTAGCTTCTTTAAATTTCTCTACATCTAATGGAACAGCTTTAAGTGAAGGAATATCAGCAACAGTAATTTGTCTTCCAGTTTTAACTTTATTCAAATATTGAATTGCATCTTGAAATTTACTAACACTTTTAATAGCGTGTTCAATTCCTTCATGAGTCTCACTTCCTCTAGAACAAGCCTCATTCTTTATTCTATTCCATTCAGCTTTAATAGCTTTCTCACTTCTACCTTGTTCTTTAGCCTTACGATGTGCCCAATATTTTTCATTAAAAGGCTCTACATAATTACCTATTAATGTAGTCACACTAAGATATTCAGAACCAGAGGTATCTGTATATTTATGTCCATCCTCTTTAAAATAGAGGAAATTATCATTATATCTACTATCAGTAATCATATTATAAACTTTTAATAGCTTTGTGCATCATAAATATTTTCATAAGTATTTATATTTATAACCACCTGCTGTTTTAGCATAACCTTTAATAACATTATGAATACAACTTTTACCTACATTTATATCATTAGCTGCATCAAGTAATGAATTAAAAATACAAATTATTTTATCAGTATTTATATCAATTTTAGCTATCTTTTTAGCTTTATTATTATATTTATTTCTAAAATTATTATTATCATATTTCCATTTGAAACCTTTATAAATATTAGTTTTAGAATAAATATTTCTACAACATTTACTTATAGCTGTATTATCTCCTTTAACTGATTTAGCAGCATCACGAATACTATTAAAAGTTTCTATAATATTATCATTAATATCACATTTATAAATTTTATTATGTTCTTTATATTGTGAATTTTCTTTAGGAGTAACCCATTCTAAATTATCTACTTTATTATTTAAAGTATTATTATCTTTATGATTAATTTGAATATATAAAGCTTTATTTTTATTAATTATAAAAGCTTCAGCTACAAGTCTATGAACAAAATACATTTTATTGAGTATATGAACTCGTTCATAATTATTACATATTTGAGTTTTTAAAATAGATTCTCCTTTATCAGTTATAGCTTTAACTCTTCCATAATTACTAATATAATATTTACTATTACCATTAGTTTTACAAAGAATCCATTTTTCATTATGTCTTATTACAATTTTACATTCCATAATCACTATATGCTTCACTATCCATAGAACTTAATACTGTTTGACCACCTCTACTAAGTTCAGTTTCTTTTTCATACATAAGGTTTTGTTTGGCTTCTTCAAGAGCTTTAATTAAAGCAGGCATTTCAGCTGATTTCTTATTAACTATATCAATCATAGATACAACACTTTGTACAGATTCAATAGTTATATTAGTTTTTAGTTGCTCATTAAGTAATTCATTGATATTTGTAATAATAAGATTTATATTATGAATACCTTTAAGAATGTTCTCAACTACAACACCAGCTTCAGTTATGTTCTCATTATAATATCTTTTGATAAGTCTTATAACAAGTTTATCAGGTAGATAATCAGCAGGAAGACCTGCTTGTTCAATAGCCATTTTAAGTGCTTCTGCATCACTTAGACCATTTTGTTTAGCAGGTGATTTAGGGTCTCCTAAATAATAAATAACAATACATTCTTTGATATACTTCTGCTTATCTTTAGAAGTATCACGTCTATATAGTTCTCGAACATCTCTATCAATAAGTTGTCTAGTTGTAGGAGGCTGAGGCATACCACTATCATCTATATTGATAAGAGAATCTATAAGTAACTTATTATTCATTATTATCTAATTTAGCAAGTTCATCACTATATTCATACTCCCATCTATTATCAATAGCAGCAAGATTCATTCTAAAGAATATATAAAGTCTAGCAGCATATTTGCCACATTTTCTATAAACTCTAAAATATTGTTTAGGATACCTAGGAATACCAAGACTAACTATATAATTATAATAACTATCTGCTCTAATTCTATCACGAATATCACTATTAAGAGCTTTCTTAAATAGATAATAACGATTTTTTTCTTGAACACTTTCTTTATCTATATAAGCTTTAGCTCCAGCGTTAAATTCTTTAACCTTATCTCTAGCCAATTTACGAGCTATGTTAATCTTAAGACTTCCCATAAACGGAATACTAGCCCATTGACCATTAGAAATATAATTAGCAGCACAAAGTTCACAATGCTTTATAACTTCTAATACTACTTCGGGGTCAGTAACATTCTTATCAAGACAATCAATAATATCTTCTTTACGAACTACTCTAACAGAATATCCATTAGGAAAATTACGTAGTTCTATTTTATGTCCATCATTATCTGTAGTAAACATATTAATAGTAAAATTAAAAGCCCCTCTGAGATTAGATTTGGTAGAAGTAAGTCTAATATCTACAATCCTTTCTACAGGGGGGCTGAAACATACATTATCGCATTAGTAAAATGGCAACCGTCATTTGTTTATTTATCTCGAATTACAGCTTTAATATCACTTTCAGGAGCAAGTTTAAACTCAACAAAGTAATTATAAGTCATATCAACAAGAGCTTGATTAAATATCTCTCTATTATTTCCGACTTTAGCAGTAACATAACCAATACTATATTGATTATCTTTACAAGTAATATGTTGAGCAACAGATAAATCAGAGCCACTTATAACTATATTATCTCCAGTATTAAGACTATTAATAAAATCAATATCTGTAGTACCAGATTTAACATATTTACAAATAACACTTATACTAGTGTCTTTTTTATGTTTAGTAGCATTAAGAACTTCTACAAGTTTAGCTCTATATATAGCAGCAATTAAAACATAATGTGGAGCAGGACTTATAGTACTACTAATTTTAGATAAATAACTTCCAGTTATTTCATCTAAATTAGTAGGAAGACTAATAATTAAATCTTTATCTTTAAATTCTTTCATAATTTTATAGATATTATGTTATACATATTAATTATATCTTTATTATCTCTACTAGTATCTAGACTTGTCTTGACCCCTAGCAATACAAAGGTAGGCATTTTTTCGCAAAATATCCAAAGAAATTAGCAAAATTTAACATATTTAACATTAGAAAACTAGAATTTAATGCTACAGATATATATATAAGTCCTATTAGGCAAATTGACATTAGTATAAGTACTATTACAGATATAGAAATTAATCATATTGAAATTAGAAGTGAATATTTTAGATGATTATAGATATGAAATAGTAAGTAATAGAAGAGCTATAGATATTTATAAAGATGGTGTTGTTAATATTGATTTTAATATTGATTTTAATAGTAGAGAAAAAGATAATAATAGTGTTTGTGAAATTAAAATTGATAATATAAGTATAAATAAAAGTGAAAGATGACTTGATAATATCAGTATTAATCCTATTGTAAGTAATTATAAAAGAACTAGTACTAGTATTAATGAAAATATAAGTATAAGAGTAAGAGGATATACCAAATGTGGAGTATATAATTGTGAGAGGGAGCTTATGTTGCAAATAATTCTATTTGTATTGACGTTATTAGTATTATAAGTAAATGTGAAAAAGAAGATGATGATGTTTGTGTATAATATGAAGATAATAATTGTAATTATAATTATAAGAACGAAAGGCTATATGCTAATAGTATAGTATATAATTGTAAGAGGGGAGCTGCTATTATAAATATAAATGAACAAAAATAGAAAGTAATAATAAAATTATAGATGTATGTGTAAGAACATATATTAATTATGAGATATATAAATGTTAGAGGGGAGCTACTACTATACACCCCCGCCATTGATATAAGTAATTGAATACCCCCGCCATGTGTTTCTGCCACTCAAGATTCAACAAGAAAAGATTCCACTCAAAATTTCAACATTAAAAGTCTTGACCAGAAATTTACTCATAGTGAGCAAATAGGTCCAAACACATTTTGCTATGCAGAACGTTAATGCTAATGTTGCTAACGCAGCCACTCAGACTGCAAGTGTCGAATCCGCTAATGCAGCTCAGACTGAAGTCTTCGCTGAAGGCACAGAGAAGCAGTTCTCAGTGCAGGTGAAGCGAGTCCAGTTGTTCGACAGTGAGGACATTGTCAATGTTCAACTTATGTTGAACAAAGCAATTCCAGGCTTCACAAAGACTGACGACGGCGACTTTGTTGCAGCTGATGTCAATGTTGTCAGTCTTATTCGCAGTGCTCTTACAAAGCAGCTTTGCGATATTGACGAAGCCATTGCCATGTTGCGTGACGGACAAAAGACTCCATTTAGTAGAGCACAGTTTAGTACTCTACTTCATGGAGCTGCTATCACCATTTCTCGTGTCTTTCACAAGGCAGGCTATGTTCGAGAGAATGGTGAAGCAATTGAGCGTGACCAATGGCATACAACCATTGAAGATGTGAAGATGACAGAGTTTGCCAAGAATCTCGTGCAACAGGTCATCATACAGCGCATGATGAACGACGAGCATTGATTGAACAAGCATCTGCAAGGCGTCCCACAAGGGCGTCTTGTGGATGCTCTTCTTCTTCGGCTGCCACTCATGTTTCAACAATGAAAGTTGCGACTCAAGATTCAACAATTAAAGTTGCGACCCAAGGTCAACAATGAAAGTCGTGATG
>JAEEGL017219120.1_pt1 | contig 17899 bp, 22 predicted proteins | sample 9134231 | NCBI WGS metagenome assembly JAEEGL01 (sample SAMN16246548, study PRJNA631951) | gut metagenome | biome: gut microbiome; feature: rumen; material: fiber-attached | host: Bos | place: Iran: Karaj | collected 2018-10 | reverse complement strand
CGTCTGCATCACCTAACTCGTCTGGTCACGGCCGCCATCGGGGCCGAAATACAGTGCTCCATCTTTTCCGGAGTGGATGGACAAGCTCATTACCGGGTCCTCGCTTTTCGTATCCATTCGGATAAATGGATACCCTTTGTCGTCTTTAAGCAGGATATTGTAGTGCGGCTTGTGGCGCTTTATGAGCGAGTTTTCAAGAACAAGTGCTTCCAGTTCGCTTCCAGCTACTATTACATTGAAGTCCCGGACTTTTTCTACCATAGCAGCGACTTTAGGGAGATGTTCTCCGTGAAAGTAGCTGCTGACACGGTTTTTAAGCTTTTTTGCTTTTCCAACATAAATCACTTCTCTGTGCTCATCCAGCATGATATATACCCCTGGCAGCAAAGGAAGATTATTCGCTTTTTCTCGTAAAGAATCCAGCATTTTATTCCGTCTTTTCCTTCCCAAATACACACCAGATGGTTATGGAGACGATTACTATTGCACCGCCTATAATCGCATAAGGTCCCGGACGCTCACCATAAAACAACAAAACCCATACCGGATTCAGCAACGGTTCCAAAGCGGCAAGCAGTGCACAGGCCAGAGGCGGGCAATATAGAGATGCTTTTGCAAATAGTATATACGATATACCGAGCTGAAAAACACCAAGGATCAAAATACAGGCTATTGTCCACAGCGTCATCTCCGGTCTTGTCAAAATGACCGCCGGAAGACCGACTATGCAGGTAAAGAGCTGGCCGATCAGAATTGCGCTGAAACGCTCCTCCCCCGGAAGTTCCCCTACGCATAGATACATGCAGGCCATAAAGAAACCTGCCAGAATTGCCACGCAATTTCCCAGATAGTTTCCTGGAGTCAATTGATCAAAAAAGAACAGCACAATCCCAAACAGCGTGATCAAAACAACGCTTAAGTCCGCAGCTCTGGGCTTCTTATGAAAAATCAAAGCTGAGAACAGCACAACAAAGACCGGATCCGTAAACTGAAGGACAATGGCGCTCGCCGCTGTGGTCAGTTTATTGGCGACCGTGAAGCACAGGTAGACGCATCCCGTCATGATTCCAGCAAAAATCGTCTTCCAGCTTGCGCGAAAGCGTTTTCCTGAAATAAGCATATAAATTAAAATGGTCATTCCGGCAATCAGACTACGCAGTGAAGCAAGTGCGAAGCCGTTCCACGGAAGAAATTTCATAAAAATGCCCGCTATGCTCCACAAGGTTGCACAAAGCAGCATCTCGATAATGGCAACGTTTTCTTTGTTCATTTGAGACAGATCCTGTAATAATAAAGAAGGGTGTGCTGAAACGGCACACCCTTGTTTGCATTCTATCTGTGATTACTCGGAGAAATCGGAATCAATGAGCTCCGACAGCGTCGCAATGGCTTCCTCCTCGTCGGCACCGTCCGCGATAATGGTGACAGCAGTGCCCTTGACGATACCAAGGGACAGAACACCCAGCAGGCTCTTGGCGTTCACACGCCGTTCTTCCTTTTCAACCCAAATGCTGCTCTTGAACTCATTCGCCTTCTGAATGAAGAATGTTGCGGGTCTGGCGTGAAGACCTACCTGATTGTTGATAACGACCTCTTTGGTTATCATGGTTCGCCACTCCTTAAATATACGAAATTACCCTAGGATCTGAAAGCATTTTATCAAATTTCGCCGAGAACGTCAACCGCCGCGCTTCTGTTTCGTTATTTTCAACATGAAAGGACGGGTTTCGTTTCCGTTATTTATTTCAGTTCGACAACAGTTACACCGGCTTCCCCTTCACCGTAGCGGCCAAGGCGGAAAGATTTTACACATTTATTATGGCGCAGCATGTCCTGAATGGCAGAGCGAAGCGCTCCGGTTCCTTTTCCGTGGATGATCGTAACCGTTTTCAGCTTACCCATGACTGCGCTGTCCAAATATCGTTCCGCAGCAAGTACCGCTTCAATTGCTTCCATCCCGCGCAGATCGATCTCCGAGGAAATCGGAGCCGTGCGAAGCTGCGTAGAGCCGGCCAACTTTGCGGCAGCTTTCTTTGTCTTGGAATCTACTCCCTCCAGCAAAAGGACTTCTTCCTCTTTGGCAGTCATATTCAGGATTCCGGCACGGAGACTGAGAATGCGATCCGGTGAGATCGAGATAACCTCCGCTTTCAAACCCATGGATTTAATCTGTACTGTGTCTCCCTCTCGAACCGGTCGTGCAGAAACCTGACTCATTTCGGGAATCTCATCGCTTTGACGCAATTTCTCTTCGGACAAATTCAGACGTCTGCGCAGTTCACTTCTTGCTTCATTGATTCGCTGCGTGTTCTCTTCTGCATTGGCCCGACCTTTCATGTCGTCCAGCTCTCGGAAGACTTCCTCGGCGGTAGAACGGGCTTCCTCCAAAATACGCTCGGCCTCCCTGCGGGCTTTTACATCGGCTTTTTCCAAGCGCACCTCAAGCTCCGCGCGAAGCATAGCTGCCTTTTTACGCTCTTCTTCCGCCTGACGGAGCTTTTGTGAGGCTTCGTTCCGTTCCTTTTCCAAGACCACACGGGTCTGTTCAAGTTTTTCAATCGTTGCTTCAAAGCTGGCGCTCTCTGTTCCAACGCGGCTGCGTGCATCCGAAATAATATCCTCTCCCAGCCCAAGACGCTTGGAAATGGCAAAGGCATTAGATTTTCCGGGTATACCAACCAGAAGACGATAGGTTGGGCGAAGGGTATCCACGTCAAACTCACACGATGCGTTCTGCACGCCGGGTTCGTTGGTCGCATATACCTTCAACTCCGCATAGTGTGTGGTTGCTGCAATCATTGCGCCGCATTTACGTGCGTATTCAATGATAGATATGGCTAACGCGGCGCCTTCTGTCGGATCGGTTCCTGCCCCCAGCTCATCAAACAAAAGCAGCGTATCCTCTCCGCATTCTTCCAATATTTTCACAATATTGGTCATATGAGCGGAAAAGGTGGACAGGTTTTGTTCAATGCTCTGCTCATCTCCGATATCCGCCAATATATGCTTGAAAACCGGAAGCTTGCTGCCATCGGCCGCCGGGATATGAAGACCGCATTGATTCATAGCCGCCAGAAGCCCGAGCGTCTTGAGCGAAACGGTTTTACCGCCTGTATTGGGGCCGGTAATAACCAGTGTGTCAAAAGCTTCGCCAAGTTCCACATCAATAGGAACTGCCTTTGCCGGATCTAAAAGCGGATGACGTGCCCGGCGGAGGACAATACCTTTTTCTTCCAGAGAAGCTTCCTGACCGTCCAGTTTATAGGAGAGTTTAGCTTTGGCAAAAATCAGATCCAGACGAACAAGAAGGTCAAAATCCGAGTCAATATCCTCGCGGTGTTCCGCGCAATCCGCCGAAAGCTCCGCCAGAATACGCTCAATCTCCAGTTTCTCCCGTGAGGCAAGTTCACGAAGCTCATTGTTTGCTTTAACCGCCGCCATCGGCTCCACAAACAGAGTCATTCCGGAAGCAGAGACATCGTGGACAAGCCCCGGCACCGCACCTTTATGATCCGCTTTGACCGGAACCACATAGCGATCGGACCGCATCGTAATAATCGGTTCCTGCAGCGCCTTGGCATAAGAGGGAGAAGAAATGATATTCTGGAGGGCGTCACTTGCTCTTGCGGCCGCTGCCCGCATTTGACGGCGAATAGTTGCAAGTTCCGGGGATGCACTGTCCGCGATTTCATCCTCGCCCACAATTGATGTCGTAATCGTTTCTTCCAGGAATTTATTTGCCCTCAAGGCATAAAACAGAGAATCAATACAGGTCTTTCCAACGCTGTCCTCCGCGATATAACCTCGAACCAGGCGCGCGCACTGAAGCACCCTAGCAATGTCCAAAAGCTCTCTTGTATTTAATGCACCACCGAGATCCGCCCTTGCAAGGGACGCACGCACATCTTTAACACCCGAAAAAGAAGGACTCCCTCGTACTGTCATCATGGTCTTGGCTGCGCTGGTTTCCTCAAGACGGCGTCGTACTTCCGCGATTTCGCTCGAAGGCTTCAGTTCAAGTGCGCGTTCCTTTGCCGCTTCCCCCACTGCCTGCTGGGAAAGCATGTTTAGCACTGCCGGCAGTTCCAACGTATTCAACGATTTTTCAAAAAAGCTCATGTCTTGTATCCTTTATTCCAGTCGAATCTCTTTCCAGTAATTTAAGGTTGAAAAACCTCTTTCCGCGTGGAAAAGCAAATATCGTTCCGTAGCTTCCGCAAGCAAACCGAGACTCTTCCCTTCCAATCGGAAAGAAAGCATCTGTTTGGGTGCAGCTTCCTGAAGGAAACGAAGTGCCTTCAGAGACGGTGCATCCAGTTCAACCCCAGCTCCCATAGAAGGTTTTCTACAGGTTTTGCAGCATACGCCTCCGTCCTCCAGGCACAAGACCGGATCGGCAACCTCCTCCCGGCCACATACGCTGCATCCGTGCAGTTCCGGCTCATAACCCGCCAGTGTCATCAAGCGCCATTCAAAGGCGGCTTTTATTTGGATAGGATTATGCTTGCCCTGGCTGAGCGCATAAAGTGAATTAAGGCCAAGCTGTAAAAGTGGCGGATCCGGCTGATCCTCAACGGAAAAAGCTTCTATACACTCCGCAAAATAGCTTCCAAGCGCAAAGCGCTCAATATCCGAACGCAGGCCGGAAAACGCCTCGATCAGACTTGCCTCATTAACTGTCCATTTCCCTCGGTTTCCAAAGAGGGTCATTTCCGCATACGTCAGCTGTTGTGTGGCAGCTGCCGTCCGACTGCTCTTTCGAAGTGCACCTCGGGCCTTCGCCGTTATCTTGCCTTCGTCTGCGGTAAACAAAGTCAGGATCCGATCCGCCTCTTTGTAGCGCACTTCCCGCAGCACGAGAGCCTGAGTTGTGTGAAACACGAATATGTAACCTCCCGGCTGCGGCACCGCTTGCTTAAAAAGCAGTGCCAGACATTAGATTGCCTTCTCTCGAGTCTTCTCCCTTTTGTCTTCTCAGTCTGCAGTAAAGCAGATAGCAAACAGGATCTCCTGTCTTTGAAAACAGCTTCCAAGCGGAATCATACTGCATAGAGATCACCTCTGCAGATAGTATTTGCAAAGGACGGCATGGTCATGTTGGGAATACTTTACTGCTCCGAAAATCCGAAGTTTCGAAGCTGAGCCATGGAATCCCGCCAGTTTTCTTTAACCTTAACCCAGGTTTGAAGATAGACTTTGGTACCCATAAACGATTCAATATCTTCCCTGGCAAGCTCTCCGATTTTCTTCAGCATCGCGCCTTTTTTCCCTATAATAATTCCCTTGTGGCTGTCCTTTTCGCAATAAATCGTGACTTCGAGATCAATGATCCCATTTTCTCTCTCCGAAAAACGAGTTACTTCCACCGCTGTACCATGCGGTATTTCTTTATCCAGACACTTCAGCAGTTTTTCACGAACCAGCTCTGCACAGATCTGACGTTCCGGCTGATCAGTGATCATATCATCCGGGAAGAGATGCGGTCCCTCCTCCGCATACTTTTCCATCTCGGAAAGCAATTCCTCCAGCCCCTCGCCGGTTTTGGCCGAGATCGGTAAAATAGCGTCAAAATCATACGCTGCGGAATAAACCGCCATAACTTCAAGCAGTCTGGTCTTGTCTACCGAGTCGATCTTATTGATGACCAGAAGAGACGGGACCCCGGTTTCCTTCAAGCGCTCAATCAAAGCATTTTCCTGTGGGCCTATGGAGGCTACCGGCTCCACCAGCAAAAGCACGCAGTCGACATCCGCCACACTCTCTTTGACTACATTTACCATATAATCGCCAAGACGGGTACGTGGTTTATGGAAGCCCGGAGTATCCATCAGAACGAACTGGATGTCGCCACGGTTAACTATGGCGGTGATGCGGTTTCTGGTTGTCTGAGGTTTGTTGGAAACGATAGCGATCTTTTCCCCCACAAGTGCGTTTGTCAAGGTGGATTTACCGACATTGGGACGTCCGCACACGGTAATCATTGCAGCTTTTGTCATATGATAATCTCCTGTTTTTTTATATCTTTGGTATGGGCTCAGTCCCCCATGATGGTCTTTTCTCTCGCCCGCATCTGCTGCTTCATTTCTCCTTCATCCACATGATCGTATCCCAATAAATGAAGAACAGAATGCACCGTTAAGTACTGGATTTCCCGATCAAAACCATGTCCGAATTCTTCCCCCTGTGCTTCGCAGCGGGGAATGGAAATCATCATGTCGCCAAGCAGGACAGAACCGGTATCCCAATCTTTCTCACAGAGTTCCGCGTCAAAGTGACCGGGTTCCAAATCATTCAGAGGAAAAGAGAGTACATCCGTTGCTCGATCGATCTGACGGAACTCCCGGTTGACTTCCCGGATTCCTTCATCATCCGTCAGCATCACGCTGATCAAACACGGTACCGCGATTCCCTCCGCATCAAGAGCACGGCAAATTGCCGATTTGATCAGTTTTGCGGAGTTATTGTGTCCCAAGCCGGTTTTTTCTCTGCTCACATAGATTTCATGCATCATAATTAACCCTTTTTATAATGCCTGGGCGGAAGTCGTTTTTCCGGTTCCGCCGGGTTTTTCTTATCATATATCTCATAGGCCTCGATGATTTTCTGCACAAGCTGGTGCCGGACAACATCCGCCCCCGTCAATTTGCAGATCGCAATGTCATCGATCCCGTCGAGGACTTTCATAGCGATCTTCAGACCGCTGACTTTGTCCTCAGGAAGGTCAATCTGGGTAATATCCCCGGTAATCACCACTTTAGAGCCAAATCCAATGCGGGTTAAAAACATTTTCATCTGTTCTCTGGATGTGTTTTGTGCCTCGTCCAAAATGATAAAGCTGTCGTCCAGCGTGCGGCCTCGCATATATGCGAGAGGTGCCACTTCAATATTCCCTCGTTCCAGATACTTCTGATACGTATCTGTTCCGAGCATATCGAACAACGCATCATACAGTGGCCTGAGATACGGATCCACCTTGCTCTGCAGGTCACCGGGAAGGAACCCCAGTCTTTCCCCAGCCTCAACAGCAGGACGAGTCAGGATAATACGGTTGACCTCTTCTGATCGAAATGCGGCTACCGCCGCAGCCACAGCCAGATAGGTTTTACCGGTACCGGCCGGACCTATGCCAAGCGTAATCGTATTATGCTCAATTGCATCGCAGTATTGTTTCTGCCCAAGTGTTTTTGGCTTGATCGGTTTGCCCTTGGCCGTGATACAGACGACATCACCGCCAAGTTCCTGAATTTTGCTTTCTTTTCCCTCGCTGACTAGTTTAAGGATGTATCGAACATTCTGCGAATCGATTTGCTCCCCTTTCGCCGCAAGAGAAAGCAGCGTATTAATTGCCTTCTCGGCTAAAACAACATCCTCTTCTTCCCCGCAAATATGGATCTTGTCATCCCGGTCCAGCACTTTCACGCCGAGCTCAGACTCCAGAATACGCAGGTTCTGGTCAAAGGATCCGAACACGCTGATCACATGTTCCATGCGCTCAACTTCGATTGTTTTCTCTATCATGTGCATTCCTTTCACGGCGGAGAAAGCTCTACCGTTTCAGCAATATTTTCCAGACAATGGGCCCGCATGGTCAGATAACATTCCTGATCATCCCTGCGGAAAGAATTATTCATTTCCACAATCTCACCATCGATTCTATTCTGCAGATAGGTCTGAAGGGATGTTTCTGATGGCATAGCAGAATAACGTTTGTCCGTCTCTTCACCCCAAACAGAATATCTTTCGACAATGAAGGAGATCGGAAAAACAAATAGCTCTTTTATACCCAATTTATATTCATGCACAATTTTATCATATCCGTCAAGAGCTTTTCTACTTCTTCCGAATAGATTTATCCTGTCTTTTCCTATTTTGACAGCAAATTGGTGGAATCCTCTTTTTGCATGTCCGGGTTTTAGCATCGTCTCAGGATTTACTGATGTAAGTTCATACCAGGTATCGGCCAGAATGCTCGCATCGGCTCGTACCAATCTGCTTGGATTCGACAGGCTATCCATCTTCCCGCTGACCAGGAGTTCCCCTTCTGTAACAGCATCGCCGCTTTGAACCAGAGAAACCCCATTCCTCACGCATGTCTCTCTTATGATTCCGGAATGTGACGCTATAATATTGGCCGCGTGATTCTCCTTGTAGATTTCCGGCATTTCCGTTCGTTCCGCAACAACCACAACAGCTCGTGATCCGTTGACATTGACCGTAATCCAGGCGAGCTCCGGCAGTCTGCCAAGCATCTCATTCCGAAGAAAATCTAGCGAAAGAGAAGGCCAATAACACCCTTCCGTTACACCGCATTCCGAAAGCGCTCGGAGCACCTGTCCTTGAGTTAGTTTCCTGCATCCTTTTACTTCGAAATCCCAGATATGCAGATTTGACCAAACCAGCGCACAGGCCATTAAGATCAATCCAAGGGCAAGTACGGCATGCCGCTTCAAAAAACGCTTATTCTGTAATCCTTCAATTTGAATCTTGGTATCACAATCGCTCTGGTATTGTTTACAAAGCCCAGAAAAGGACTCCAGATCTTTTTCAAACAGCGTGAGACGGAGCGTACATAAATCCAGGCGACAGATATTTCGAACCAACAAGCCCTTCTGAATACAGGCGTTGAGAATTGCTTCCGGCGTTACGGTATGTATTTCAACTTCAACTACTCCTCTGAGTCTATCCGTTATTCTCATACGCTCACATCCACTCAGCGTTTTGAAGTCTTCCTTCAATCAGGATCTCATCACGATTCATTCCCAGTATGCGCAGCTCCTGGCCTGCAAGAATCAATTTTTCACTTTCAAACCGTATCACCACTCTGTCACTCCCAAACTCCAGAATCCCACGATGGTTTTCAATTCGAATCTGTTTACCGGATACTACTGTCATTTTTGCGGCATTCGGAAGTACTGCCTGAGGAAGCTCAACGTGTGCTGTCAGTTCGGTTAAGAATTCCGATCTCTTACTCATTGTGTCCACCTCCTCCGCCGTATAATCCTATGCTTTCCCACATAGCATAATACACGGACAAGGAGTGATGCACTTGAAAAACCGATTTGCCATTATCGCCCCTCTGTGCGGGTTGTTTGTTCTGCTGACAGCATCTCAGCAGGCAATCGAAAGTTGTCGTTACGGGCTTCGCCTTTGTCTCGACTTGATCCTGCCCTCTCTGTTCCCTTTTTTTATTGTCTCGATTCTGCTGAGTCAATCCGGCTTTCCTGTTTTGTTAGGCAGAAATCTTGCACCGCTGGCCAACCGACTGTACCATGTATCAGGAACAGGTTTTACCGCCCTTCTGGTGGGATTTCTCGGTGGATATCCTATGGGAGCCTCATACTTGGCAAGCCTGCTTCAAAACAGGCTTGTATCACAGGATGAAGCTGAATACTTACTCAGTTTCTGCAACAACTCCGGTCCCGCCTTCCTGATCGGCGCAATTGGCGTCTCTTGCTTCGGCTCTGTTCGTACTGGGGTTTTCCTATACGGGATACATATTTTTTCCGCTTTGGCTACAGGAATTCTATTTCGCGGAAACAACCGAAAGTATACTGAAACCGTGCTTCCCACTGTATCCTTGAATTACTCCTTTTCGGGCTTATTTACCTCTGCTGTACACCAAGCCGTTTCAGCCATCCTGCAGGTCTGTGGTTTTGTCGTATGCTTTTCGGTTTTTACCGGCCTGCTGGATTCAAACGGCCTTTTATCTTTTCTGGAACAGCGTTTATCCTCGTGTACAACAATCCCACAGTCTGCAATCCGCTGCGTTCTGATTGGTTTTTGGGAATTGGGCGGCGGAATAAGCGCTTTGCTAGATGCTCCCAGTACACCTATTGTATTGGCAATCGCTTCTGCAATCGTCTCTTGGGGCGGGATTTCCGTACACTTTCAAACATTTTCTGTTTTGTCAGGAACCAACGCAAAAGGCGCCCTGCATACCGCAGGGCGCCTGGTCAGTGCGCTTATCAGTTTTCTGCTTACCTACTTTCTTGCGTCGTTCAGAATCTAAGTGCAATACCAAGTACGGCAGATCCGACAATGAAAACTATAGGATGCAGGTTTTTAACCGGTTTTACCCATCTTGTCAACACTACAAGAACGATCGCTAAAAGGAACGCTTTTGGCTGTATAAGATCTGAAAAGAATCCCGTTGCTTTATATTTCTCTACATTTAACAGTGCGATTTTTACCACCAGCAATCCGGCGGCTGCAATCAAACCGACCGAACAGGGACGAAGACCATAAAAAACCGCATCAACGTATTTATTGTTTCGGAACTGGTGAAGTATACGGGCAATCAGTAAAATGACAATTACCGATGGGGTAACTAGACCAAGGGTAGCAACAAACGCCCCGGGAACGCCTCCTGTCGTAAAGCCAACATAGGTAGCCATATTAACACCGATAGGTCCAGGCGTCGATTCCGAAACCGCAACCATATCCGCCAATTGCGCTGTGGAAAACCATCCTGTTTTTGACGACATGTCATACAGGAACGGCAACGTCGCCATACCCCCACCGACCGCAAAGAGCCCGGTTTTAAAGAACTCCCAGAACAAGCGAAGATAAAGCATCATTTGCCTCGCACCCCCCACTTGGTCAGAAAGATGCCAGCCCCCGCACATACAATGACAAACACGATCGGAGAAAGATCGAGAAACATGGACAGGGTCAGCACCGCAAGGCATAAAACAAGCGTGGCCTTATCCGGAACGGCTTTTTTCCACAGCTTAACCACTGCGTTAAAAATAAGCACACAAACGCAAACGCGAATAGCGGCAAATGCGCTTTTAACCGCAGGGATATCCGCAAAGTTTGTGAGGATGCCGGCAATAACAGTGATAATAATTAAAGACGGAAAGACCACCCCGAGGGTGGCCACAATTCCGCCGGGAACACCCGCCACGCCGTATCCAACGAACGTGGCGGTGTTCACCGCTATGATACCGGGAGTACATTGTCCCACGGCATAATAGTCCATCAGCTCTTCACTGCTTGCCCAGCCATGCCGATCCACAATTTCCCGTTCCAGGATAGGGATCATAGCATAGCCTCCGCCAAACGTCATTACACCGACTTTAGCAAAGGCAAGAAACAGTTCAAGCAGACGTTTCACTTTCCGAGTGCCTCCGCATAAGCCGTGTACTTATCAACTTTGGCCTGGCAATCCTCTGCGTTTTTGCCGCGAACAAGCAGGTACACCTTGATCTTGGGTTCCGTACCGGAGGGACGGACAATAAAGGTGCTGCCATCCGCGAGTTCGAAATACAGCACATTGGATCCCCAGAACGGAGTACGATCCACTTTGCCGAGTCCCGCAACAGCAATGCTGCCGGCGAGATAGTCGCGCAGGCGGATAACCTCTTCACCGGCAATGTTCTCAGGAGGATTGGCCCGAAGATCATCCATCAGCGCCTTCATTTTGGCCAGACCGTCCAGCCCGGGCATAACGAGATTGAGCGTTTTTTCCTTATACCACCCATACTTCTCATACAGAGAATTCATTGCATCCAGCAATGTCATACCCTGCAGATGGTAGTGAGCGGCCATTTCAGCAACCAGCACCGACGCCGTAACGGCATCCTTGTCACGCACATAGTCGCCCACCATGTAGCCATAGCTTTCTTCAAAGGCGAAAATGTATTTATAAGAATTTGCCGCTTCCCAGGCAGCTACACGCTCAGCCATAAACTTAAAGCCGGTAAAGGTGTCTTCAAAATGAACTTCATTGGCTTCGCATACGGCGCGCGCCATCGTGGTGCTGACGATGCTGTTCATGGCGCCGGCATTGGCGGGCAGTGTGCCGAGCTTCTTCCTGGCATTGATGATATAGTCAAGGAGCAACACACCCATCTGGTTCCCGGTAATGGTGACATACTCGTCCCCTTTGCGAACCATGGTGCCAATACGGTCCGAATCCGGATCCGTTCCGATAATCAGATCACTGCCAACTTCTTTTGCTAGGTCAACTGCGAGGTAGAAGCCCTCGGGGTTTTCCGGATTGGGGCTGACAACCGTCGGGAAGTTACCGTCGATCTCCATCTGCTTGGGCTCACAATAAAGATGCTTGATTCCCAGACGCTTGAGCGCTTCGGGAACGAGCTTGTGTCCACAGCCATGGAAAGGCGTATAGACGATCTTGAAATCATCCGCAGCTGCTCTAACCGCTTCGGTGTCGATAGCCTGCGCCATTACTTCCTTCAGGAAAGCCTCATCCGTCTCTTCTCCGATGATCTCGATCATGCCGGAAGCGACCGCTTCATTATAATCGCAGCTCTTAATGCCCGTGAAGATATCAATGGCGTCCATCTGCTTTGCGATTGCCTCCGCATGCTGAGGAGGAAGCTGCGCACCGTCGGACCAATAGACTTTATAGCCATTATACTCTTTGGGGTTATGGCTGGCCGTTACGTTAAGACCCGCCGTGCACCCATAATAGCGTACCGCAAAGCTCAACTCCGGAGTCGGACGCAGCGCATCGAAAATCCGGACGTGAATGCCATTCGCTGCCATAACAGCAGCAGCCTCCTCAGCAAATGCGCGACCGTTGAGACGGCAGTCATGCGCGATGGCAATTCCCTTTTTCTTTGCTTCGTCACCTTCTGCGGCAATTACATTGGCAAAGGCCTGGGTAGCATGACGAATTACATAGACGTTCATATGATGCAGGCCCATTTTCATGGTTCCGCGAAGGCCAGCAGTGCCGAATTCCAGAGGCGCATAAAAACGGCTCTCAATTTCTTTTTCGTCGTCTTTGATGGCGTCCAGCTCTTTCCATTCCTCTTCGCTGAGAGCCGGACTGTCCAGCCAACGCTGATACTCTTCCTTATAGTTCCTCATGGTTTTCCTCCTCACATAATTGTCTGGCATCATTTAGAAGACTCTGGGGTACATAAATATCTACACCGTAGCCGCTGATTCCCAGATATACGCGGCCGAGATTCCCATTTCCACGCTCCATGCAAAGGCTCGGGATTCCATAGGCCTGTAGCATATTGACAAGGAGCTTATCCGACAAATCCACGCTGCTGCGCGTACAAAGAAAAGCGGGATCTTCCGGGAGATCCTCCTCTGTACGGGGCCATTGATCCAGCAATGCGCCATCCATATACTCGCCCCATTTGATTTTAACTTCCTTTTTCATAGAGCACCTACTTATGATAACGTGATCCTTCTCTTATTTTATACCCCCGATAGAGCTGTTCTGCAAGCATAACTCTTGCAAGATGATGTGGGAACGTCATTTTAGACATACTCAACTTTAAATCCGCTCTACTTTTTATGCACATTGACAGTCCAAAAGAGCCTCCAATCACAAAGCACAGCTTCGGCTTGCCGGAGTTTTCTCGATCTCCGAGTAATTCCGCCATAAACTCGCTTGGATATTCCCGCCCCTCCACACATAAAGCAACTACATAAGCATCCGATGAAATCTGTCTCACGATATCCTGAGCTTCCCGATCCAGCGCAGCGTCAATCTCATTCTGAGAAGGTCGTTCCGATAAACGCTGCTCAGTCAGTTCAACGCATTCCAGACGGCAATATGCTCCCAGACGCTTCACATACTCGGCAAAGGCATCGATATAGAACTTCTCCTTTAGTTTGCCGACACAGATGATCTTTACGGCAAGCATTGGTCATTCCCCTTTTCAACCGGAACCGTAAGAAAGCCACAGGCCGGAGCACAAATTACACTTGCATTCCATTCTTTTACCGCAGAGCGCACCGTTTCAAGCGCCAATTCCGGTCTGTTGTTTTCTCGGCTTAAATGTCCCAGAACAAACCGGCTGGTTCCCATTTCGCAAAGTTTCCTGGCCAGTGCCGCACAGTCCGGATTCGACAGATGCCCTCGCTCAGAAAGAATGCGCAATTTCAGATGCGCAGGATAAGGACCATAGCGCAGCATATCCGGATCGTGATTTGCCTCGATTAAAACCGTATCCGCACCGGAAAGGCCTTCCAATACTTCCTCCGAAGCATACCCCATCTCTGTTGCCAGAGCAAAAATACTCAGTTTTTCAACGCGATAACCGACGCTTTCATCCGTGTCATGCGGTGTATGAAAAGCTTGAACTGAAAAGCCGGAAACATTGAGGACATCTCCAACCGAAAAACGATGCAGACATGATTCAATTCCCGGCAGCATACCGTACAGTCTGTTTGCAACTGTAGAAGGTGCGTATACCGGTATTGAATGCTGGCGAATCATTGTTTTCAAGCCACAAATATGATCGGAGTGCTCATGAGTTATGAGCACTCCGCCGATATCGTTCCAGGAGATCCCCGCTTGTGTCAGACCTGCAGAGATCCGGCGCACGGAGATTCCGGCATCTATCATAATATGTGTATTATCCTGGGATATTAAAAGACAATTGCCGCTTGAACCGCTGGCAAATACTGTGACATGCATCAGCTGATGGCAAGAATCTTTTCCGTACCGTCAGGCTCATCCGGAAAATCAACAATATCTATGTCTGCCCCCAGGGACTTTAGTTTGCCGACAAAATTCTCATAGCCGCGTTCAATAAAATGAATATCCTCAACCACGGTCTGCCCGGAGGCAACCATACCGGCTATAACCATCGCCGCACCGGCTCGCAAATCACAAGCCTGAACCAGCGCGCCACTCAAAGGACGTCCGCCCTCAATAATAGCAATACGACCATCCACCTGAATCTCTGCGCCCATCTTGCGAAGTTCATTTACATACTTAAAGCGGTTATCGTAAATGCCCTCGGTAATAACGGATGTACCGCCAGCCAAGCAAAGAAGCGCCCCCATCTGCGGCTGCATATCGGTTGGGAATCCGGGATAAGGCATCGTCTTGATGTTAACACGGCGAAGCGTTCTTGCTCCTTTGACCAGTACCGAATCCTCATACTCCTGAACGATCGTTCCGGTCTCACGCAGTTTGGCGCTGATACACTCCAAATGCTTGGGAATAACGTTTTTAACCAGGATCTCACCGCCGGTGGCAGCAGCCGCGACCATATATGTCCCCGCTTCAATCTGATCGGGAATGATCGTATAGGTGCCGCCATGTAGCTTATCCACACCGTTGACCTTAATGGTATCCGTACCTGCACCGCGGACATCCGCGCCCATAGAGTTCAAGAAGTTGGCAAGGTCCACAATATGCGGCTCACGCGCAGCGTTTTCGATGATCGTACGGCCGGACGCCAGAACAGCGGCGATCATAATGTTCATGGTAGCGCCGACAGAAACTTTATCCAGATAAATACGTGCACCGTGCAGACGGCCGCCAACCGCGTCCGCATACACAAATCCACCTCGAATATCGATCTCCGCCCCCAAGGCTGTCAGGCCTTTGATATGCTGGTCGATCGGACGAACGCCGAAATTGCAGCCACCGGGCATCGTCGTCTTCGCAGCGCCGAAGCGGCCGAGCATAGAACCGATCAGATAGTAAGAAGCACGAATCTTGCGCATCAGCTCATACGGAGCATCCTGATAGCGAGCCTGGGTGCAATCGATCTCAATGGTAGAACGATTGATAAAACTCACCTTGGCGCCAAGTTCGGCCAGAATTGTGAGCAACATATCGGTGTCGCTGATCTGGGGAATATTCTCAATACGGCACACGCCCTCAACGAGCAGTGCAGCCGGAATAATAGCAACCGCAGCATTCTTTGCACCGCTGATTTCAATCTCACCATGCAGTGGAGTACCGCCGTTGATAACATACTTTTCCAAAACTTGCACCTTCCAACTTTCCCGGAAACCCATATCTGGACAAACCGGCATTTTATTTTAGCACATAATGTGGTATAACGCAACAGGAATCTTACTCGAGCGTTTTGTTCAGATATTTCTCCGCCTTTAAAACCGCAATCACGGTTTTTCCGTCACTGATTTCATTGCGCATAACGCTTTCAACCAGAGTCTTGAGCGGAATCTTTTCCACGTTAAGGTATTCGTCGGTATCCGGATGGCTTGCGCCCGCATGAAGTCCAAGGGCCATATATATATAGAGCACTTCTGTGGAAAAACCCGGAGAGGTAAAGCATCGGCCCAGATCCACAAACGTATCTGCCTGGAAGCCGGTCTCCTCCGAGAGCTCCCGAACTGCGAAGATCATGGGATCCTCCCCTTTTTCCAGCTTTCCAGCCGGAGCTTCCAGAATCATCTCGCCAAAGGGATAGCGAAACTGGCGAACCATGTAGCAATTGCCGTCTTCGTCAACCGGAAGAATAGTGACCCCACCGGGATGCTCCACAACTTCGCGCTTTACATGTTTGCCCGTATGCAGCTCTGCATCATCCAGACGAACCCGAACAATAATCCCTTTATATTTTTCCTCACTCTGGATTTGTTTTTCAAAATACTCCATAGGAAATCGCTCCCATTATCCATAAACCAAATCACATAATCCGCTTGACAGAATTTACTTAACATAATTTCCTTGGATAGTATAACATACCTCAATTCAAATTTCCATATCTTTTCTTTCAAAAAGTGCAAAAATAATCTATTTTTTTCGAGAAAAACCATGTATTTTGTAGATTTCAGTTATTTTTTTGATTCATTCAAACAACAATTAATTACATTATTCTTCTGCGCTGTAACTTTTGAGAGTTTACAAATTCTTCTTTTCATTTCTCTGCCCTTGTGGTATACTCCTCCATACGAGAGGAGTGAGACGCTTGCCGAAACAACAGGGGATCAAAAAGATCGCAGACAACCGAAAAGCGTTTCATGACTACTTCGTCCTTGAACGCTTTGAAGCCGGAATTGAACTTGCCGGAACAGAGGTCAAATCGATTCGTGCCGGTCAGGTGAACTTAAAAGACAGCTTCTGCACCATCAAGGACGGTGAAATGTTTGTCCGTGGAATGCACATCAGCCCATACGAACATGGGAACATCTTTAACAAAGATCCCGTGCGTCCCCGCAGGCTGCTTATGCACAAACGCGAGATTCTCAAGCTCAATGCACGCGTTATGCAGGACGGCGTGGCCTTGATTCCCCTCTCCCTGTATTTTAAGGACAGCCGTGTTAAAGTTGAGCTTGGTCTCTGCAAGGGCAAAAAACTGTATGACAAACGCGACAGCGAAGCCGAAAAACAGAACAAACGCGATATAGATCGCATGATGAAAGAGAGGAATTACCAATGAGCAATCCCATCGTAACGATTGAAATGGAAAATGGCGACGTTATGAAAGCCGAGCTTTATCCCGAAGTCGCGCCGAACACCGTTAATAATTTTATTTCCCTGATAAAGAAAGGTTTTTATAACGGTGTGATCTTCCACCGCGTGATCCCCGGATTTATGATTCAGGGCGGAGACCCCAAAGGCGTCGGAATCGGCGGCCCTGGATACAGCATAAAAGGTGAGTTCACCGCGAACGGTTTCAAAAACGATTTGAAGCACGACCGCGGCGTTCTTTCGATGGCTCGCACGATGGCCCCCAACTCCGCAGGCAGTCAGTTCTTTATTATGCATAAGAACTCCCCTCACCTGGACGGCCAGTACGCTGCATTTGGCAAGGTGATCGAAGGAATCGAAGCGGTGGATACCATCTGCGCGGTTCGTACCGATTATAACGACAAGCCCCGTACGCCTCAGGTTATGAAGAAAGTTACAGTCGAGACCTTTGGCGTTGAGTATCCCGAACCGGAAACTTGCTGATTTCATTTCAAACAGTTAACTGCCTCTGTTGTTGGGTGCTCTCTTATCGGGCACCCAACGGCAGCCGAAACTTATACGGGGATGTAACGGTTTCGACGGGGGTACGGAGGCAGGAATAGCGGGCGGATGCGCCCAGCATCCATAAAATGGGCATCTTTTATAAATTAAAGAACAACGATAACACTGTTCTTCTCGCTGCTTAATTAGCGAGCGTTCCCTCCGGGAGTACCACGGCCCGGAACGGAGCGT
>JAEEGL016079951.1_pt1 | contig 17899 bp, 16 predicted proteins | sample 9134231 | NCBI WGS metagenome assembly JAEEGL01 (sample SAMN16246548, study PRJNA631951) | gut metagenome | biome: gut microbiome; feature: rumen; material: fiber-attached | host: Bos | place: Iran: Karaj | collected 2018-10 | reverse complement strand
TCATAGTTTATGTATGCGATCCCGTTCTTTGTTTTTCTTGTTATCTTTCCGGCCACTTTTGGCACTTCGACGAGAAAATCAAGATACATTTTCTTCTCCTTATTGAGTGGTACTTTCCACTCAATATTGTATCATTTTCTCGCCGGAAATGCAAGGCTTTTTCTTCGATTTATTCAGTATTTTCAAGGTTTCGAGCCACTTTTGTTTGGTTCAACTCATGATTGAGTGGAACTTTCTACAGGAAGTTCAGATTCTCCAGCAGATTACCAGAGAAGGCGGAAAATCACAAATATTTCTCCACAAACTCAGCCACAGAAGCTACTGTGTCTAACTGTCCAAAATCGCCAGTCTTACTATCAGTTCCTTCACCATTCACCAGAACTGTCTTACATCCTGCTGCAAGTCCGGCTTTGACATCGTTTTCTCCATCGCCGACCATGAAGCTCTGCTCAAGATCAATGTTAAACTCTTCCGCAGCTCTTAACAACATACCAGGCTTCGGCTTACGACAATCACAGTCAATCTTAAGCTCTACCACTTCGCCTTCATATCCCTTGTGTGGATGATGAGGACAATAGTACAGACCATCAACATATGCTCCTGCAAAACCAAGTTCTGTCTCCATCTTCTTATGGATGGTATCCAGTTCTTCTACTGTTACTTCACCTCTAGCGATAACCGGCTGATTGGTTACAACGATTGCAAGGTAACCAGATGCGTTAATCTTTTTGATGGCATCGGCAACACCGTCGATCAGTTCAAACTGATCAATAGAACGCAAGAATCCAACGTACTTATTGATAGTACCGTCACGATCCAAGAATACAGCTTTCTGCTTATTGGAGAGATTCTTAGCTTGTACAGTTCCTGCTTTGTAATCCTTAACCACAGAATTAAAACGCTCTGGCGTGCCCATGTCTTTTACATATTCCGGAGAATCATAGCAAACTATTACACCTGTACCGGATAGCGGTTTCAGGATCTGGCGATCCAGATCAACCTTGATGACCTTGCCTGTGGACTCATTCACAGTTCCAACTTTTTCACCGTCAATACCTGCGAGGTCTAATACCTTTGGATCGATGACATGCAGTCCGGCATTGACACTGTTTTTGTAATAAGTAGGTCTTTCATCCTCTTTGGCAAGCCACGCTTCTACCCTATTCTCCTCATCAGCAATGATCAATCCACTATCGTATGGATGAGAATTCGGATGGGTAAACAGTGTAACAAGAGCGTTATGTGCCTTGTGGTACTCCACCATTCTATTGAAGTCCACGTCAAACACAGCATCAGCGTTCAGCAACAGAAACGGCTCTGTGCCAATTCGGTCTCTTAATTTGTAAAGAGCTCCCGCATTACCGAGTGGAGTCTCCTCCACAAAATATTCTATTTTTACTCCGAGTCCTGATCCGTCACCGAAGTAATCCATGATTTTATCTGCCATATGAGATACAGTAAGAATCATGTCAGTGAACCCCTGATTGCGCAGGGAGTTAATCTCTCGTTCAAGAACCGGTATGTTTTCTATTGGGATGAGAGGCTTGGGAATGTCTGGGAATAACTCGGAAATTCTGGTTCCTCTTCCTCCGGCCATTATTATTGTAAGCATTATTTTGTTTACTCCTGCTGTTTAAGGCTCCCAAAAACCACTAGTTTCCATTTTATGAGATAGAAAATCTCTCATCAAATCAATAGATTCTCTCAATTCATTTAATGTATAATCTGGATTTTCATGATTTTCTGGATGATGAATTCTGTGTCTAATATATTCAGATAACACCTTAGGTCTGTTTTGAACCGAACCATCTCTTAGAATCTGATTGTATGGTCTAGTAGGTTGTCCTGAAATATATTCATTCTTCCATTGCTGGAATTCAATATATGACCACAATTCGTCATGATACTCTTCCGTTACTTCATCGAAAGCAAGATAATTCACCTCATTTAATGACGGATACTGGAGCTGTCCTGTTAAGACTGATCGAATCTCCTTAATTCCTTCTTCATTTTCAACAATTAATCTCAAGTCTGAAACCAGAATATTCGATATTATTGTTGCTAATCCATCAATCATATGTATCCTCTTTCAATCTATAAAGTTCTCAACAGATTTATTTCTTCAAACTTTTCTTCCTAATGCCACTCAGTTCATCTCTTCCATATAGCAAGAACATTATGATATATCCTAACACACTACAAATCATAGCATCGACTAATAGGCCCCCCCACGAATGAATAGGAAGTATCTTTCGAACTCCCAACATAATTCCAACGACCCCAGGAATTGAAAGCCATGTTTTAATCGCCGTTGGCAAGAAGATTGTCAACGGTTTTCCTATACACCATGCAGCATAAAACGAATTAAAGACTACATAGCGAATAATCATTACGACAGTAGTTGATAAAACTATCGCATATAATCCAGCATCAGTAAACTTAAGGAAGAGTAGCTCCGCTGCAATACTAACGAGTCCACATCCTAAGCTGATAAATACAGGTAACTTAAGCTTATTGGTTACAACACTTAATTGGGATACCGTAGATGCAGAACAATTAAAAAATGCCTGAACAACCGTGCAGATAGACAAGGCCGTAATAATATATAATTCCTCTTGTGTTAAACTCTTCTGCCATAACGCATAGAAATCATAGGAGAACACAATAAAACCAGCAATTGGAACAAACAGAATTAACGCCATTGTCTTCATTGCTTTATTTACACTATTCACTACATCCAGAATCTGATTTTTCGTATAATATGTCAAGAACACTGGTGTGAAAACAGGTGCCAATGTACCAATGATTGCTGTAATTTGATTAGGCATTGTTCTAGCAATAGACAACAAGCCCATCTCATAGTCGCCAATCATGATATTTGCTACCGTTAAATCTAATCCTCTAAGAAGAATTGTACTGATGGAAGAAATCGCCATCCAGCTTCCCGCACTTGCGAGCTCTAGTGCATATTTTTTCTCTGCATACTTAAAGTCAACCTTTAATTCAGGAGTTAATTTCTTTGTTAGACTAACATTCATTATAGCTACAACAATCGTAGCTATCATAGATGCCGCTGCAACCCAATAAATCCTTATTGCAACAAAATTCAACAATACAACTATTACCGCCAGTCTAACAAAATGCAGAATAATATTACGGACACCCTGTATATCAGTCCGGTTAGTCACAAATGTCGATGTGGTAAAAACTAATGTAATCAGAGTAATAATGTAGGATGCAAACACCAAAGCAAAAGTAAGTTTTACATCAAGCAGTAAGGATGCTGGAACTGTAAGGACCTTGTTGATATTCGGAACTAAAACAATACCAGCAAGTCCCAAAATACCCGCGATAATAAAATTAGCTACAACCAGACTATTAAAATATCTATTTGCTTTTTCGAAGTCCTTTTTATAAAAAGAATTTGCTATAAATCTTGCTGCAACAGAATTAAAAACCGTAGCAACAATAGACGCGTATGATACAAAATCATTAGCTACACCAATAAAGCCATAGGCTGCCGCGCCAACATTACTTACAACAATTGGTGAGATATAAAAACTTATAAAGAACTGGAAAACGAATGCCAGTATATTCATTCCTAGATTATTATAGTTTTGTTTTTTTCCTATATTTACTGCCACCGTTTTTCCTCCCGTTTATAACGATTTTCAATCGTCATGATGATATAAATATTTATTTTTATTTAGAAGCTCACTAGTTGGCTTGTATACAGTCTGGAGAGTTTCAGAGCCCATAAATCGAGTTAACTGCGTAACAATATCAGCATTATGATCTATAATGTCTTTCACTTTCTCGTCAATATTGACTTTTCCATCCATAACATCAACTATTGATACACACTGATTCGCGCATCCTGTATACTCGCACACCTCTGCCGTCTTAGAATCATACGCCAATCCGATGAAAGGAACTTTGTGTTTTGCTGCGAAAACTACTCCATGGTATCTAGCACTGATAACACAATATGCATTCCTAATGCAATTGCTATACTCAAACGCATTCTCAATTTCTTGCTTAAAATAGCATATCCCAGGGCAATCATTATCAGCCAGTTGTTTTAGTTCTAACAGAAATTCATTTTCACCATCTGTATGCGGAACAAGAAAAACCTTACGCTTTTCTTCACTAGCCATATATAGAATCGGTTGAAGTATTCTATTATAGTATTCATTTACAGTCCATGAGTACTGTTTATATCTACGATGCCATTTGTTGATCTCGGTGAGAACTACAACAAATGGTTTTTTTTCTTCAGTAGTAACGTTTTCAGGTTCTTCTAACATGAAAGCACTATCAACACCAAACAAAGATTCTATTTCTTTGCTACTAAGGTACTCTTGAGAACGACGCTCACGCGTATATATTCTATAGCACTTTTTTAACATACTAAGAGCAATCCAATTAAAACGCTTATCCCCACTATCATCAAATGAATTCAAATGCGTTATAACCTTCTTCTTTTTCGCTACACAGGTGCAAAGTGCAAACAATAATTGTCTATCTAAATAACTTCCAATATTAGCACCACAAGGAGACATGAATATATAATCTGCCTCATTAAGAAGCATATTAAATTTATTATTTTTATCAGATTTCAATATCATATTGTTACAGTAATTATATAAATCTGTAACCAGTCGCAGTCTCCCCTTAACAACATAATCTGGAAAGTCAGTTGTATTATGAATTATTTTTGAGCTAACATATTCTATCGGCTTTACATTTTTAAATCGATACAAAACAGTTATTTTTTTTACTTCATTAAACGCATCCAATCTCTGTAATAACGCAATCCCGGCTGCATCATCTCCATAATTATCCGTATGCTGTCCTAAAACAAGAACATTCATTTTCCGTTTACCGCCTCTCGTATTACCATAATCTCATCCTACTAATATATACTTTTAAGTTTCCTATTCATCTCAATGTTTTGATATTCGAACAAGGCAACCATCATTGGCATAGCTATACATCTTTGTGCATCAAGTAAAATAAGTGATCCCGATGTCAATATAATATATATAACAAACCCAACATATAAAGCAAATTTATTCCTATCAGCTGCTTTTCTCATCCTCCATGCTATTTTAGTCATGTGCAATACAGGAATTACATATATGAAAACAATAAACAGTCCCGTTCGTGCCAACTGAGCAACAAACCCTAAATCATCATAGTACGCAATACCAAGAGGGCCTCTTACTATTGCTGGGTAAAAGGCATCATTAACAAAGCCATGACCAAAAAGAGGATTGTTCATAAAAATTCCCCAAAAGTATTCCATTCCATTTAAACGAGCTATCGTACTTCCCGCTTCTTTTCCTACCATACTAAATGACCCCAATAATGAATCAATTATTCCTGAAGCATATACAATTCCTGCAACACAGAAGAAGAAGCACACCTTTTTTAATCTCTTGTTAATATTACCTCGGTCTAACCAAACCATAAGAATAATTCCTATAAACAGAGTAATAAGATACATCCTTGTCTTCTGGATAAATACTAGGCCATACAAACCTATTAAAAATTCAAAGAACGCCATTTTCCATTTCATCTTATCCCTGAAATAAAATCTATAAAAATTATACAAAATCATCAAATTGCCAACCCATGTTAAACTTACGCGGATTGTTCCGTCTCTCATAATTACATTATCATAAAAATATTCCGGAATAATGATCTGTCCGTTAAATGGATATAGGATACTTTGAGCGACTATTAGCATGCACCATATAAAGGATATTATATTGAGTATACCAAACACATGCTCTTCACCATCACTAATAATCCAACATAGTACAGGGTACACAAATAAAAGTGTAAAGTATGAATAAGATGCATATAAAGTTCCACGAACCCCCTGCGCTCCATACATTAATACAGAATATCCAAATACGATGAATAACGAAACCAATGCCGTTGATGAATAAAAGTTAATAAACTTCGCTTCACGTTTAATAGTCCCCATTTCTTTGGGGCAAACTAATAACCCCAGCACAAAAGAAATAATCACGCAAAATAATACCAGTAATTTGTTAAAAGATATTTGATAAAAGAATTTTATACTAGCAAGCAACGTTATAACAATTGTCATAACAAGCAAAGACTTTTTTCGAATTTTCATAACAATTTCCTCATCTCCAAGATGAATTATGCAGCAGAAGCTTTAAAGAAAATGCATATGACCCCCATCAAAGGAATATGTCAATTCGCTATTTCTTGAGCCAATTTCTTTAGCTGGCACACCACCATATATCTTAAACTCTCCGAGTGACTTAGTTACAACTGCTCCAGCTGCTACTGTTGCCCCTTCTCCTATTTCTACTCCTGGAAGAATCACTGTCCTGCAACTAACCCAAACTCTATCATGGATAACTACCGCTTTCCCTTCACCGTCTACTCCAAAACTTGGTGAATTCACATTATGCTGTAAAGTCCATATCCAAACACCCGTACTAAAGTTAACATTATTTCCTATATAGATACCACTTCTAGCATCTAGAATAGCCTTATCTCCAATAATTGTTCCTTCCCCAATGTGTAAATTCCACGGTGCTCTTATCTCTGCCCCATAATATAGGACGCTATTCTTTCCCAGATCAACTTTATAAATATATCTATATAATCCATTTCTAATAGTATGACTTGGTATTACTCCTGTAATTGCTAAATTCAAACGTAACACACTTTCGAATAGTGGAAAGACAAGTCTTGCAATTATTGCTTTTATAGGTCCTCTTTTTTTCACCTCTACTTCACACTGGTTGTTTGCAGGACTATATTCGATAGCAGATAACTCCACACCTTGTGCAGGTACGAAACTCTTTCTTTTTTTGTAACTACAATAAAACCAACATACAAATAAATTAAATAATACAAGGCTAAGAATAAACACCCATATCATCTTGTGTCCTCCATACTATTCCAGATATTTAAATCATACATTAAACACTATATTATATCTTCCCACGCACACCCCGCATAAAATGGTTAATCGCCTTAACTGTTGGTGATACATGATATTGGCCGTTCTTTATTCTTTTCGCTATCAAAACTAATCGTTTCAAATAGGCATATATTTTTTTCGTAGAATATTTACTTATAATATACAGACCATTTCGAATTAAATAGTACTGTGTTCTTTCGCTCATCTTACAGGTAGATTTACTAACTTTATGATAAATTATTGCAGAATTTACATAATATATTTTCAATCCAGCATTAATTACTCGGCAACAATAATCGTCATCTTCCGAATACAAGAAGAATTCCTCATCCATAAGGCCCACTAGATCAACGGTAGACTTTGGCATCAGCCATAAACATCCTGTTGCAAAGGTAACTTCCTTTACGTAATTTTCATGCTGGTCATCAACCATATTATATCGTTCATGTGATGTAATACCTAAAACTCTATCAAACGATCCACCTGCATACCAAATCGTGTCAGGATCGTCATACCAGTATATTTTTCCGCAAACAATTCCCGCATCTTTTCTTGTCTCAGCAACATTTACTAATTCAGAAATAAAACTAGGGTTTACAACTGTATCGTTATTTAACAACATTATATAATCAGCATTCATAGATTGCGCCATCTTGATTCCAATATTATTTCCGCCGGAAAACCCAAGATTGGCTCCTGTTTCTATATAACAAGTTTCAGTTTTAATATATTCCTTTTCAAAATCAGTAACTTCTTCGGTTGATCCATTATCAACTACAATAATCCTCTGATTATCATAATCAGTTAGCTTTAAGCTCTTGATACAATCAATCGTATCTTTCATCCCGTTAAAATTAACGAGTATAATAGCTACTAAAGGTCTCATCTGTCACTCCACTTATCCAAAAAATCTATCTTCAAGCATTAAGCACAGACAGTGATATACCGGAAGGTGGAGTTCCTGAATCATATAGGTTTCTGTCTCCGGTACCTTGATCACAACATCTGCGACTTCAGCCAGTTCTCCGCCTTTTGCACCTGTAAGTCCAATTACTTTAAGGCCAATAGCTCTAGCTACAACTGTCGCACTCATTACATTCTTGCTATTACCAGATGTGGAAATCCCAAGAAACACATCACCCGGACGCCCAAATCCAAACAGCTGCTGTGCAAACACGCCAAGACCATCAACATCATTAATATAGGCAGTTGAAAGAGCCTCATGTGCAACAAGCGGAATAGCCATCAGTCCACGCTCAAGGTTATGAGCGAGGTTCTCGCCACGAACTGGATCAATAGATTTCAGTTTTTCTGCGAACTCAGGAGTAACAGGGCGAGGAGTCTTAAATCTCTTCATCAATTCGCCTGCAATGTGCTCAGAGTCAGCCGCAGAGCCACCATTACCAGCAATTAGCATCTTTCCATCATTTACATAGCATTCTTCCATTACGAGATATGCGTCAATAATGCTCCGTTCACATTCCTTGAGTACTGGGTATCTCTCAAGCAACAAATCGATATGTTTCTGTAATCTTTGCTCTAACATTTTTTGTTCCTCTATAAATAGTTACTCTTTAATCTTCCTTTGGTTCGTATGTCTCTGGACTATAATGGATCACCCTTGTGCCGCTGTCTTCAAACCTAAACGGAATGTACATGAGATCTTTCATAGCCTCTTTCACAGCCTTCTGTTTTTCAGGCTGAACGTAAAATACTAGGAATCCGCCACCGCCGGCTCCGAGAAGTTTTCCTCCGAGTGCACCCGCTTCAATTCCTTTTTCATACAGCCCATCAATGCTATTGGTACTAATAGTACTACCGGTACCTTTCTTTAATCTCCAGGTCTTATCAAGCAGACGTCCAAAGTCATCAAGATCTCTTTCTTTATCTACTAAAACTGCTTCTGCTTCATCAACCAGCTCATACATCTTCTTCAGTTTTGCTCTCTTATCTTCAGTACCGCTGACATTATTAGCTTTCTGTACTTCGGATGAAAAACGAGTAAAACCAGTAAAGAACATTAGTAGATTATCATTAAGTCTCTGCTTTCTCTCCGGACTAATGATAATCGGCAAAACCTCATAACCGTTCGGTCCAAAATTGATTCTATTAAATCCACCGAACGATGCAGCAATCTGATCCTGCCAACCACCTGCCTCATCACAAAGCACACGTTCAAGGTAAATAGCTTCATCAGCCAGCTTTTTCTTATCTGCATACTTACCCTTAAGCGCATAGAATGCGTTAAGCATTCCAACAGCAAAGGAGCTACTTGTGCCAAGACCAGAACGAGCAGGTAAATCAGCTTCGTATGTAAGACGAATCTCGTGCATATCCAGCATCTTCATTGCATTTCGAATCGCTGGATGATTAATATCGTCCGTATTTGTCACCTTTTCGATTTTTGAATAGGTTAGTTCTGTTTCATAATCAAAGAATCGAGGAAGATGTCTTACATTTACATAGCAGTACTTATCAAATGTTGTAGAAAGAACCGCACCACCGTTTTCCTTAAAGTAGTCTTCCATATCTGTTCCACCGCCAAAAAATGACATGCGGAAAGGTGTCTTTGTTATTATCATCTATGTTCCCTCGTTACAGTGTTTTTCTCCAATAATCAAGCATATCCGCTATAGTCTGTTTCATTGGAATATGCTGTTCCCAACCAGTATCTTTTTTCAGTTTTTCAACATTACCAATAATGATTCTTTCATCAGTAGGTCTAAGCAATGCCGGATCAACCTTAATTTCGAATCTGTGTCCAATTTGCTCTTCGATCATGGTCACTATATCTTTCATCTGATAACAATACTCGGAAGAAAGATTATACACATCGCCAGCAGTTCCTTTTTCAGCCAACAGCATCAATCCATTAACCAAATCTCTCTGGTCCAAAATTGCTCGGCGTGTCTCTAGATTACCCACGCGAAGCTCATATACTCCTGAACGCTCTGCCAGAACAGCTCGTTTCGTAAAATCTGATGTAACATCATTTGTTTTTCTTGTACCCGTAGAATTGAAAATTCTAACACGAATACAACGTATATGATCATTCATGAAATACTGAAATGACAACAAATCCTGACCAACCTTGCTCACACCATAAGGGTGAAGAGGTTTCAGTTCTGCTGTTTCTTTAACGTATGGATCCTCTAATTCATTCAATGTCTGTCCATATTCTGCACTAGAACATGCAACAACAACCATCGGATCATATTCTGGATTAGTCTTTCTGACATCCTTGATGGCTTCATAGATATTAATCGTACCATTTACATTCGTATCCATTGTTGCCTGCGGATGGTCCCAAGACACAGTAGGATAACTCTGAGCTGCTAGATGATAAATCTGATCAGGCTGAAAATTCATAATAATTCTCTGAACAGACTGATGATAACGAACATCACATTCAACCATCTTAATCGCAGGATCAAGCTCTGTAATATCTGTCGTAGGCTTATAATAAGTGCCAAGAACATCATGTCCCTGAGTATATAATAATTCCACCATATGAGAGCCAACCATACCGCCAGCTCCGGTAACCATTACCTTCATTTATCTATCCTCCATTATTGAAATAAGCTTATTGCTGTACGCCTCAAATGAAGCTTCAACACTGTAATTCTTCTCAATAAACGCTCTTCCTGACTTGCCAATTACTTCAAGTTCACCACAGATTGACGCTCGAATGGCATTCTCATATTCTTGCGGTTCTTCACAATGAATATAATCTGTTCCCTTTTTAGCAGGGATTCCTTCAATTCCAATATTGTTAGTAAGCACAGGAACCCCCGAAGACAAGCCCTCTATTATCTTCACTTTAATTCCCGCTCCCAAAACGAGTGGAGCTACTAAGCAACAAGACACTTCAAAATATGGTTGTAAAGATTCTACGAAACCAGTAATATGAATTCTTTCACTTTCATATTTTTTCAATCGTTCGGGAGGATTACTTCCCAGAATTACAAAACGCACATTCAAATCTTCAAGTCTCGGCATTACATTTGTAATGAACCATTCCGCGCTTAAATAGTTCTCTGGTCTTGCCATTGCGCCAAAAAACAAGATGTCTTTCTTATTAGATTTTCGCTCAATACTACAAAGATTATTAAAAAACGGGATCAGCCAAAGCTGTTTGCGTTTTTCAATTCCTGATTCAGAGAGTAATTGAATATTATCAGGATTCTGTGGCAGAATCAAATCACACCGCTTTAAGGATTGAATTTCAATCTTCTTTTCATTTTTAAATTTTTCATTCCAATAGAAATGTTTTAACCCTTTATAAAACTCACTCTTTCTCTTATATCCAACAAATGTCACATCATGTTCCGACGCAACATATACGCAATCCGGGTAGATCTTCTTTATAGCATCGATAAGTATTACTATGTTCGTCCATTCTAAAATTATTACATCGGGAGTATATCCATTTAATTTAAGAAGTTTGATTTCTCTTAAGATTCTATGGGCCATGTAATTAGAAAGCAGTCCCGCCATTTTACTCCACGGATTATACTTATAATCCAAATTGGATAATTTTTTTATTTTTTCTACAATGCCATTTTTCTGATAGATAAACACGTGCTTATTCTCAGCGTGCCTCTCCTCCATAAGCTGCTTCTGTGCCTCATCACCTAATGCTACGACAGTAACATCAAATCTTTCATCCGAGTTAAATGCATCATAGTAATAGTTAAAGGTCTGACCTCCAGCTGCGGCCTTCTTATTTAACGGGCTACATGATGATACCCATAAAATCTTTATCTTTCTCATAAAATAACCCTTTTCTAAAGTTTCTACTTATGGCATTTCATTATTTGCTTCTAATGCGTTCTTAACCGCTTCCAAATATCCATACTGATTTTCTTCATCAGGCTCTAGATAACCACCTTCACCCCATTCATTCCACGCAAATAGAAACATGAAATCCTTATTATAAACGTCTTTTGTTCGTTTAACTAATTTAGAAAAATATCTTTCAAATTTTGTCGGTGTCGCTCCCACATAAACTTGTCCTCGTTCATGATAACGCGGACTGTTATCCCAATTTACAAATGCACAAGGAACAGATTTTTCGCTTCCAGGTTGCCTTGTCAAAATATTTCTCCATGTTTCATCATAATCAGGTCTCGTTAAGCCTGTAATCTTATTAAAGGTGTTTTGACCATACCGTCTAAGATCCCATCCAAATTTTCGCTCGCAAAAGCGCATAATTTTCCGCCTAACTTCCTTCAGACCTTCAATCTTCTTATTTGCCATGTTGTTTCTAGAGGTTCGTGGTTCATATTCAATTTCAAAGTCAATCTCGCTATGATCCATCGATTTACTCATGTTAAACTCCGGACTTTGACTTGCGAAATATAATCCTTTAAATCCATCTTCTAGTGCAAGTTCTCTCCAGTAACGCAACATTGGAGTTAAACACGGAATAGATTCAGGCCTATAAATCACAATTAATGGTTTTCCATCTTCACATATATATCTTGAATCCTTCAAGAAAGGCAATAAATAATCCCAATGTTCCTTCCATTCTTTTTTTTCACCGTAAAACTGTGGCATAATGACCGTTTTCTTTCCCGTCCATTCCATTGACCATGCTTCGTTTGCCCAGCAAAAGCAAAATGGCAGATCAATCTCAGAATCCTCTAATATTTGCTCGCAGGGCTTTTCCAACAACCTTTTTCCATTGAACCAATAATGATAATAGCAGAATCCATAAACGCCATACTTTTTTGCCAAATTTTTCTGCCATATCTTTGTATCTCGGTCTAACAAATTATAATAGTTATTATTTAATGGAATCTTAGGCTGGATATGTCCAATAAACAATGGTTTGGCATTTTTTACATTAACCCATTCTGTGAAACCCTTGCCCCAGTATTTATTATTTAACGGAATTTCATGATACTGCGGAACGAAGAATGCAATTGTTTTCATCTATTTTCTTATCCTTCCCTAGTATATATTTCTTTAATTTAAAACAAATTCGTTATTTTCACAAATAAAATCTTTCATTTACCCAATCTTAAGCTAACGCGTCTTTATCTTTCTTTTGATATAATCTTTTAGACGGACGATGAACGATTTTTTCTCCGTCTCAAGCAATGCCAACTCGACAATCTTCTTTGAATTTCTCTGCGCCCAAATATCTAAGCAGAACTCACTTAATGCACCTGCATATCGTCTTTGATCTTCCCGATCTGCACTCAATGCAACAACTTTGTCGATAACTGGGAAAAGCCATGCACAGTAGGCATCGAAATTTTCTTTACTGGAAATAAGCATATTCAGCATATGCGCTGAATTTCCGCCTAATACTTTTTTCGCACTTTCATCATATGATGAGTCATACTCATGGATGGCTTTTTTCAATCTTTCGATATCTTTGGCATGAATATCTTCGTACCCTTTTAATGAATGAATGTAGTGATTTTCTATTGACTCCACATAACGTCTTGCAGGCGTCGCAAAAATAGAATCTTTTCCATTTTTTTGAAACAATTCCTCAAATTGTTCGCCTGTCAATGCCTTATCAACTGTTTTTGCGCCTTTAAACATCGTAAAGTGTCGACGATAGTGTGCCACTCCCATTCTATCCACGTTAAGGTTCTTCCACGCCCAATAAATCGCAGTCAATTCACAGTATGTACTATTCTTTTCGCTTATATTTTCGCCTTTATTGTCCGGCTGGAATTTGTCCGACAAAGTATTCAGCCCTGTTCCCACGCAAATTGGCATATAAAGACTATCATCAGGCATCTGGTAGTCTTTATGTGTTACCACTATAATTTTATTATTCATCTCCGAATTCCCTCTCAGTCGCTTTCAGTACCGCAGCAATTACCTGATCCATGTCGTAATACTTGTACTCTCCCAAACGACCGCCGAAGATAACTTTCTGCTCAGCATCAGCCAGCTTCTTGTACTCAGCATACAGTGAGCCGTTCTTGGCGTCGTTGACGGGGTAATACGGCTCATCGCCCGGTTTCCACTCGCTACTATACTCACGACCGATGATGGTCTTTGGCAGATCATTGCCGTTCTCATCCTTGCCGAACTCAAACCACTTATGTTCGATAATGCGAGTCCAAGGTGTCTCTCGTTCGGTATAGTTGACGGCGGCATTGCCTTGAAAGTTAGGTTTATCCAAAAGTTCATTCTCAAAACGGACAGAGCGGTATTCCAGCGTACCCAGCTTATAGTCGAAGTAGGCATCGATGGGACCAGTATAGACGATTTTATTTGCCAGAGCGTCCAATTCTGCCTTATTTTCCAGATAATTGGTGTTCAGACGGACTTCGATACCATCAAGCAGGTTTGCAATCATCTTGGTGTAGCCACCGATTGGGATTCCCTGATACAATGCGTTGAAGTAGTTATTATCAAAGGTCAGGCGCACGGGTAAACGCTTGATGATAAAAGCAGGCAGATCCTTGCAATCGCGACCCCACTGCTTCTCGGTGTAGCCCTTGATGAGTTTCTCGTAGATGTCACGACCGACAAGTGAGATGGCCTGCTCCTCAAGGTTCTGTGGTTCGTGGGTAATTTTCTTACGCTGTTCCTCGATTTTGGCTGCAGCCTCCTCCGGTGTTACAACCCCCCACATCTTATTGAATGTGTACATGTTGAAAGGTAGTGAGTACAGTTCACCTTTGTAGTTAGCCACAGGCGAGTTTGTGAAGCGGTTAAACTCCGTAAACTGGGTGATGTAGTTCCAGACCTTTTTGTTATTGGTGTGGAAGATGTGCGCACCGTATTTATGAACATTAATGCCCTCAACATTCTCAGTGTAGATGTTTCCCGCGATATTAGGGCGCTTATCCACAACAAAAACCGACTTTCCATGTGCTTTGGCCTCATGGGCGAAGATAGCCCCATATAAACCAGAACCAACTATCAAATAATCGTACATCCGCTTCACCCCTTCATCTGCTGTGCGATATCAGCATCCACGATTTCCTCGCCAGACTTATGCTTCAGCTGTTCTTTGGATGCCTCACTCAAACCGTTGTTGATCACACAGTTCATATTGCAGGTGCTGCACTTGTCCAGTTCTTCCTTAGTGACCTTGCCGTCACGGTAATCACGGCAAATCTTCAGCTCATACATACTGTACGGATGTTTGGTGAACAGAGCCTTGAACTTATGAACCAGAACCCATGTAGCAGGCTTCCAGATATACTTGTGCATAGCAGGACTTACACTGCCGATCATCCAGCAGTCACGGTCGCAGCAACGAACCTTTGCACGAACCTTCTCTGCTTCCGGGCTGTTCCACAGTTCATCCCAAGTCTGATTGTTCAGGTTGCCCATGACCTCTTTATCCTTGGTGCCGTTGCAAGGCATGACATCGCCATACGGGTCGATGAAGAAGGTATCAAAGCTCATGTCGCAAGGCAACAGACGCTTCTGGCCATAGATGTAGTTGATCAGACCGTGGTTAAAGTATGCACGGAACCACTTCTTCGGGCTGTTGCTCTTCAGCAGCTTATTGATGAGATCCTCGAAATTCTTTGCCACCATTGGACGGTCATGGATGATGTTCTTAGCTTCAACAAAGTAGAAGCTGTTATGAAGGGACGCAGTTGCAAACTCCATGCCCATTTCATCAGAGATATCATAAAGTGGCACAAGATCTGGAGCATTCTTGTCTTGGACGGTCATTCCAAATCCGACATCTTTCATGCCCATCTCACGCAAGGTTTTTAATGTCTGATACCCCCGCTGATAGCCGTTCTGAAGGCCACGGATTTCGTTGTTTGTCTTCTCAAGGCCTTCAATAGAAATGCGAATACCGATCTGTGGGAACTCTTTTGCAAGAGCAACAATACGGTCTGTAAAGAAACCATTGGTGCTGATAACAATACGATCCGACAGCTTGTACAGCTCTCTCACGATGTCCGGAAGATCGGTACGGATAAATGGCTCGCCGCCGGTAATGTTTGTGAAGTACATCTTTGGCAGTTTCTTTATCGTTTCAATTGACAACTCTTCCTCTGGCTTAGAAGGTGCCTTATATCTGTTGCACATAGAGCATCGTGCATTGCAGCGGTATGTAACAATAACAGTTCCGTTTAATTTCTTATCTGCCATTATGCTCTCCTTACTTTTTCAAACACGTTCATCAGCGCATCATAATGCGTCTTAGGTGCAAAACCATCTTCTAGCCTGCTGCGGCTTTTCGCCCCCATCGCTCTTATCTTCTCATCACTATCAAGCAATTCAATCTTCGCCTTCAAATCATCGGCATTTCCAGGTTCGAACAGGTACCCATTCACTCCATCGATAACCAGCTCTGGCAGACTTCCGATATTCGAAGCTATTACCGGTTTTGAATACTGGAAGGACTCCAGGGCTGTATTAGGAAGATTGTCATACCAGATAGAAGGTATTAATGTGAATCTCGCGCCCTTGATAACTTCCTCAAGTTCTGTACCGCCCTTAAAGCCCAGGAATTCAATGTTTGTCAGGCACTTCTGCTTCACATAGGCTTTCAGTCGTTCACCTTCTTCACTCGTATCGTCACCCATGATTTTTAGCTGCTTATCTGGCATCTTTTCATATGCTTGGATAACCGTTTCGACGCCTTTCTCTTCGGTCACTCTTCCGAAATACAAGCCATATGTTCCAAGCTGAGGTTCACCAATAATGCTCTTACTTGCTGTAAATGTTGGAATACACACAATCTTTTCAGCTGGGAACCCATTATTATCAAGCTTCTTTTTGAGAAATTCAGATGGTGTAATGAAGGCATCTACTTTATCATAAACTTTCAAAATGCTATGAACCTTCATTGAAAACACACGTATAAGTGAAGCAGCTTTGGATCCCTGAACACAGCTTTTCTGAATGCACGTTTTATAACCTTTGGTCAAACACTCCTCGCACACCTTCTTCTGATACATAAAGTAGAACCGGGGGCAGAGAAGGAAATAGTCCGAGAGGCGAAGAACAACAGGAACATCCAATTCTTTTGCTCCCGTTATAACGCTTGGAGAGAGCTTGTTGACAAAATGAATAATGTAGACCAAATCAGGCTTTACATCGCGAATTTCTCTCTGGATCGCCTTCTTAACCTCTCCAGAATATACACTCCGAGTCACCATCTGCCATATAGATTTGGGCGTCTTTTTAACCTCGTTGAAATAAACCGCATCCCTGCTGCCAATGGGTTCAACAAAATACTTAGAATACTCCGTCTCCACGTTCTTTGTCGAATGAATTGAGAACGGAATCACTTCGTGTCCGTTATCCTCCAACATCTTTTTGATATTAAACATGTATTTTTCCGGACCACCGGAAATAAAATATCTGTAGTTGACTAAAAGTATTCTCATCGTCCTTCTCCATTCATTTTCTATATAGCCTCAACGTTCTGTCTACGGCATCATCCCAGCTGTATTTTGCCATAATGAAGTCCCCAGCTATTTTCTTATGTTTTTCAACTATTTCTGGCCTATCCAGAAGCGTTTGTAGCGTCTCTCTTAGCCCTTCAACATTCCCTCTTGGGAACACAACTGCCTTGTCTTCAACTACCTCTGCACATTCCGATATATCCGATGTTAGGCAACAGTTCCCATAACTCATGGCTTCAAGCAAAGAGAGCGGCATTCCTTCAAGATCGGAGGGCAATGTATATACATAAACATTCGAATAAAGTTCTTCAAGGATTCTTCCCTGTTGAAAGCCTGTAAAAACAACATTGCTTCCGGCATTTGCTTTGAGTTCTTCCATAAATGTCTGAGTGTCCGAACTACCTCCTGCTATCACTAGTTTTTTATCCGACTTAACACCTTTCCATGCCTCTAAAAGATACCTAAGTCCCTTTTCCGGTACAATACGTCCCAGAAACAAAACATACGAATCTTTTGTGAGTCCCCACAGTTTTGTTATTTCTGATGCTTCTCTAATCTCGGGTTTAGTTAC